>WNFC01001553.1_pt1 | contig 24193 bp, 19 predicted proteins | sample 5400541 | NCBI WGS metagenome assembly WNFC01 (sample SAMN13153342, study PRJNA577476) | soil metagenome | isolation source: 120 cm saprolite under Douglas fir tree site 2 hole 2 replicate 1 | place: USA:California | collected 2015-04-18
CCGGCGACGATCTCCCCCCCGGCGCTCGACGGGGAAGCCCTCTCTGGCGCACCCGGCCCTCCGGCGCCGGTCCCGCTCCCGGTTGCGGCCCCGCCTGCCCGGCCGGTGACCGTGGTCCGGCGGCTCCCGATGACGGTGTCGAGCCTGACCCTCTATCCCATCGTCGTCCTGGCGGCGGTGGGTGTCCTGGCCTCCAGTCTGGCCTACCGCATGCGGAAGAAAGAGAGGTGGGCGTGGAGCTCCTGAGATGGTGCCGCCTCCAATGGGACCGGGTACTCGCGGTCGGGGCGTTCGCAGGCGGCGTCCTCGCGCTCGTGCTGGGGTGGGTCGGCGCCAGCGGCACCGAGTTCGTGGCCAAGCAGGTGCCGTACGTACTGTCCGGCGGCCTCGGCGGCCTGGTGCTGCTCATGGTCGGGGGGACACTGTGGCTCTCCGCCGACTTCCGGGACGAATGGCGGGCCCTGGATCGGCTGGAGGCCTGGCTGTCGGCCGACGTGGGGGAGAGCTGGCGGGCCCTCGACCGGCTGGAGCAGCGCCTGTCCCTCCTGGAGTCGGGGGCCTGGGACGAGCTGCAGCGCCATCGCGAGCAGGCCCACGTGCTGGCGTCCCTCTCCGCGCCTGGGCCCGCCCCTGCACCCCCATCGGAGCCCACTGCGGGGGCCGGTTCTGCGCAGGGCGCTGCACCTCATCGCAGCGCCGGCCTCCACCGGGGGATGGAGTCGTGAGCACGAGGGGCACCGCGCCTCCGGAAGGACCCCGGCAAGGACCCCGGCAAGGAGCCCGGCAAGGAGCCCGGGAAGGACTGCGGGGTGCCGACGTGCTTGGGCCGGTGGTCTGCAACCTGGCCGGCATCCTCCTGGTGGCGGTTGCCTGGGTGGCGGCCAGCGGCCACCCGTCGTTCGGCGCCCAGCTTCCCTTCGCCAACCTCGGCGTGGCGGGGGTCCTCCTCGCGGGCGCCGGCGACGTGGTCTACCTCCTGGGTACGAGGCGGCTGCTGCGTCGCCGGATGGCTCGGCTCGCGGCCGGCCTCGGCCGCACCCTCCCGAGGGATCGGGGGCCCGACCGGTGAGGAACTTCCTGCCATTCATCGTCGTCGGCGTCACCGCCGGCTCCGTCTACGGCCTTGCCGGGCTGGGCCTTGTCCTCACCTACCGGACCTCTGGGGTTTTCAACTTTGCGCACGGAGCCTTGGCCACCGCCGGTTCCTACGTCTTCTACGACCTCTGGACCAGGTATCACATTCCCTGGCCCCTCGCCGCGGCGATCTGTGTGCTCGGCCTGGGGGGTCTGTTCGGTGTGGGCTTGGAACGACTGTCCCGCCGGCTCGCCGGGGCCCCGGCGGTCGTCACGGTCGTGGCGACGATCGGGCTGCTGCTGGGGATCGAGGGGACCGTCGCCGTCCACTACGGTGCCGAGACCCAGTTGGTCAAGGGGTTCCTGCCCACGTCGACGTTCCGGCTGCCCGGGGTCAACGTCGGGTGGGACCAGGCGATCGTCGTGCTGGCGGGGGTCGCCGCCAGCGCCGGCCTAGCGTTGATGCTGGCCCGGACCCGCATCGGGACGGCGATGCGCGGTGTCGTCGACGACCCGTCCCTGCTGGAGATCACGGGCTTCGACGCGACGGCGGTGCGCCGGGCGGCATGGATCCTGGGCGGCGGGGTCGCCGTGCTCTCCGGCATCCTCATCGCACCCACGATCGGACTGAACCCGCTGCTGCTCAGCTACCTCGTCGTCCAGGCGTTCGCTGCTGCGGCGGTCGGCCGGTTTCGCAGCCTGCCGGCGACCTTCGGCGGCGGGTTGCTCATCGGCGTCGTCGCGGCGCTGGGGCAGAAGTTCACCTCGAACTTCCCCGTCCTGCTGGGGCTGCCTGCCAGCCTCCCGTTCCTCGTCCTGGCCGTCGTCCTCCTGGGCTCCCGCCAGGCAACGTTGCCGAGGGCAGGGATGGTAAGGCGCCCCCGCCTCGACCGGCTGACCCCCTTGCCCGCGGTCCCGACCGCAGTCCTCGGGGCCCTCGGCCTGGTCGTGGTCCTGGCGATCCCAAGTGTCATGGGGGCCAGGCTTCCCGTCTACACCTCCGCCGCGGCGTACGTCATCGTCTTCCTCTCCCTCGGGTTCCTCGTGAAGACCGCCGGCCAGGTGTCGCTGTGCCACGCCGCCCTCGTGGCCGTCGGGGCGGTTGCCTTCAGCCGCCTGGCCGCGGCGGGGGTCCCCTGGCCGGTGGCGCTGCTGTGTGCGGGGCTGGTCACGGTGCCTGTGGGAGCGCTGGTGTCGTTGCCGGCCATCCGGCTGTCCGGTGTCTACCTCGCCCTCGCCACCTTCGCCTTCGGGCTGCTCATGGAGAACCTCGTCTACCGCACGTTCCTCATGTTCGGATCGGAGGGGCACCGGCTCGCGCCCCGCCCCGACCTGCCCGGCCTTGCGCTCTCCTCCGACCGCGGGTACTACTTCCTTGCGGTCGCCATCGCGGGGGCCGTCGCCGTCGCCATCGGGCTCCTGCAACGCTCCCGGCTGGGCCGGCTCCTGGCGGCGCTGGCCGACTCCCCGACCGCCCTCGTTTCGTTCGGGGCGAGCGCGACCACGCTGCTGGTGCTGGTGTTCTGCTGCTCTGCTTTCTTCGCCGGCGTGGCCGGTGGCGTCCTGGCAGCGGGCAACCATGCGGCGGGTCCCGCGGGACTCGGGTCATTGCAGTCCCTGCTGTGGATCGCGGTGCTGGCGATCTCGGGCAACCGGCTGACCAGCTCGGCCATCGTAGCGGCCGTGCTGCTCGCCGTCGTGCCCTCCTATCTGCCGGAGGGCTGGCAGAACTTCCAGCCGGTCGCCTTCGGCGTCGTGGCGGTCGTCGCGGCGCTCCTCGCCGCAAAGGAGACCGACTGGGTGGCGGCCGTCAAGGCGGACCTGTCCCGGTCGCCGCGGCGGCACAGCCGCAGTCCCGGGCGGGCGAGGGTGACCGATCCCTGGCGCTCACCGGTGGCGAGCCGCCAGGAGGCTGCCCCGTGAAACACTGGCTTGATGGAGGGGGACATGACCTCGACGGGCTCGTGGTCGAGGATCTGACGGTGCGCTTCGGTGGTGTGCTCGCCGTCGACGGGCTGAGCCTCGCGTCGCCCCTCGGGATGATCACCGGTCTGATCGGGCCCAACGGGGCTGGGAAGTCGACGACGTTCGGTGCCTGCTCGGGCTTCGTGCGGCCGGCCAAGGGCCGGATTCGTTGCGGCGGTCTCGACGTGACCCACCTCCCGCCCTCGCAGCGGGCCCATGCCGGGATCGGCCGGACGTTCCAGCGCATCGAACTCTTCGACAGCCTCTCGGTCATCGAGAACGTGGCGCTGGGGCTCGAAGCCCGCCTGGCCGGCTCCTCACCGCTCACGGCCGTCCTGTCCCGCCGGGGCCAGGGATCCGCGGTCGCAGCCGCCGCCCGGGAGGCCCTGACCCGCTGCGGACTGTCGGGCATCGCCCAGGAGCGAGCCGGCGTTCTGTCCACGGGGCAGCGGCGCCTCGTGGAGTTCGCTCGCGCCCTCGCCGGAGGGTTCCGGATGCTGCTCCTGGACGAACCATCCTCCGGCCTCGATGGCAACGAGGTGGGCCACTTTGGCGACCTGCTCCGGGACGTCGTGCGGTCCGACGGCCTCGGCGTGCTCATCGTCGAGCACGACATGAGCCTGATCGCGGAGATCTGCGACCATGTCTACGTCCTCGACTACGGACGGCTGATCTTCTCGGGCACTCCTGGCGAGGCGCTTACGAGCGACGTCGTGCGCGCGGCCTACCTCGGCACCTCCCCGGTCGAACTCTCGGCAACGCCGGCTCCGGTGGGACGATGACGGTGCCCGCGACGGCGACGCCCATCCTGGAGCTGCGTGGGGTCGTGGCCGGCTACGGCGAGACGACCGTGCTGCGCGGCGTGTCCGCCGAGGTTGCTGCCGGTGGCGTCCTGGCCATTCTCGGTGCCAACGGGGCCGGCAAGAGCACGCTGCTGCGGGTGGCTTCGGGTGTCCTCCGGCCCTCGTCGGGCAGCGTGCTCGTCGATGGCGTGGACGTCACGCGGCGCAAGCCGGGGAGCCGGGTTCGGCTCGGTCTGTGCCACATCCCCGACCCCCGGGGCATCTTCCCAAGCCTGACGGTCCGGGAGAACCTGCTGCTCCAGGCGCCACGGCGGGGGGGCGCGGCGCGCGTCGGGCCGGTGCTCGCCACGTTCCCCCGCCTGGAGCAGCGGCTGGGCCAGGCGGCCGGCACGTTGAGCGGCGGTGAGCAGCAGATGCTGGCCGTGGCCCGCGCCTACGTGCAGCGTCCCCGGGTGGTCCTCCTCGACGAGGTGTCGATGGGGCTTGCACCCAACCTCGTGGACGAGATCTTCGGGTTCCTGCGGACGCTTGCCGAGCAGGGCGTTGCCCTCGTCATCGTGGAGCAGTTCGTCCACCGGGCCCTCGCCATGGCCGACCGTGTCCTCGTGCTGGCGCGTGGGCGAGTCGGCCTCAGCGCAGCCGCCGGCGTGGTGGGGGAGGCCGAGATCTTCGGGGCGTACGCCGGGGTGGCCGGCACCGGGGTGGCCGGCTCGAACGGCAACGGCGTGGCACGGGCAGAGCCCGCGCGCGGTGGGGCTCGTGGGGCTCGTGGGGCTCGTGGCTCACGCCGCTAGGGGCGGGGTGGGCAGCGGAGCCCGGTTGGGGGCACGCTGGGGGCTGGCGGCGCTGGCCGCCTGCCTTGTGGCGACGGGGTGCGGGACGAGAGTGTCCGACGCCCGCGTGCGGACCGCCGCCGGCATCGCCGGTGTCGAGGTGGTGACCGAGTCTCCGTCGCCGGTGCCAGCCCCGTTGCCGGCAAGTGCCGCCGGGCCCACCGCGGGAGCCGCCACCGGCCAACCCCAGGAGAGCGCGCCGGCACTAGCGGCACCGACCCATCAGGCCCCCACTGCCGGGGCCGCCGGCTCGGGGAGCCCTCCGGCTCAACCCGCGACCCCGGCGTCGCCCACCGCTGCGGCCGGGGGACCGGCGACGGGCTCGACCGTGGTCGTCGGAGCCATCGGCACGCTCTCGGGCCCGGTTGGAACGATCGTCGGCGACATCGTGAAGGGCATCCAGATCTGGGCGCAGTACATCAACGCCCACGGGGGGGTGAACGGCCACGTCGTCAAGCTGGTCGTTGGCGACGACGGCGGCGACCCGGCCCGGTTCAACAGCCTCGCGCAGCAGATGGTCGAGCAGAACCATGCGATCGCATTCGTCTTCACGAGCCTCGGTCTCGCTCCCGGCGGGAACAACTCCTACCTCGACGGCAAGCATGTGGTCACGTTCGGCACCGAAGGGGGGCTCGACGTCGCCTACCAGGATCCCTTCGTTGCGACGGCGGTGGCGACCGGGCACGCCTACGCCGACAGCATCATCAACGGGTTCGCCCAGGGGGCGGTGCCCGCCGGCAAGACCAAGCTGGCCGTCCTGACGTGCAGCGACTTCGCGGCCTGCGACAACTTCGACAAGGAGTGGTCGACCGCCGGGACGCAGCAGGGCACCGGCTTCCAGGTGGTCTACCGGGCTCGTTCGTCGATCACCCAGCCCGACTACACGTCGGAGTGCCTCGCCGCGCAGCAGGCCGGTGCCACCGCCATGATCATGGCGCTGGACACGGCCAGCGTCGAGCGCCTTGCCGGCGGGTGCGCCCGCCAGGGGTTCCACCCGCTCTACGGGCTGCCCGACGAGCTGGCGCTGCCCTCGCTCGCCGGCGACCCCAACGTGGACGGCGCGATCGTCCCCTCCAAGATCGCTCCGTTCATCGACCGCAGCGTCCCGGGGGTGAAGGCCATCTACGACGCCTACGCCCAGCTCGCTCCCGGCGCCAGCCCTTCGGGGGCATCGCTCACGGGATGGACCTTCGGTCAGTTCTTCGCTGCCGCGGCTGCGCACCTTCCGGCGAATCCTTCGGCACAGGACGTCGTCGACGGTCTCAACCAGATCAAGGGCAACGACCTCGGTGGCTTGACCTACCCGCTCACCTTCACGTCCGGGCAACCGTCTGCCCGGCGGGTCTGCTGGAGCGTGAGCGTGGTCCAGAACAAGGCGTACACGAAAGTTCCGGGTCCCACGCTGCAATGCAAGTGACCAGGAGGTGGTCCCGAGCGGGCGGGGCCCGCAGGCCTGCGAGGAGCCGGCGATGAGCCGGCGGTGGCTCCTCGGGGCCGGCTGGGTGGTTGCCGTGACCGTCGGCGGTGCCATCCTGACGGCGGTGGCCGGGCGTGAATCGCCCGTGCCGGTTTCGGCCGCGTCCGCGGCCGCGTTCCCGGCCTCGGCCTCGGTCGCTGCGTCGCCGGCGAGCGTAGTGTCTGCTCCTGCAGGGCCTTCGGCCGCCCCCGGCGTTGCCGCAGCTGGGCCGGCGGCTCCCACTGCCGCGCAGCCAGTGCAGCCGGCTCGGGCCGCTGGTCCCCGGACGGTGTCGCCTCCCGAGTCCCAGCCTGTGGTGTCGCCTGGCGGCGGGGACGTCACGCCGACGACGACGGCGCGCGTTGCCGGGGTGTCCTACGTCCTGGACATCCTGCAGAAGGTGATCTCGGTCGGTCCGGGCATCGCGAACGGGGTTGCGGCGACCGTGCTCAGCACCGCCTTGGCCGGGCTGCCCGGTGGTATCGACGCGAAGATCGTCGAGGGGACCGGCAAGCTCGCAGAACAGCTGAGTACCGAGGGCCCTCTCACGATCGAACAGGCCCGCAGCCTGGTTGCTCAACTCTCTGTAGTGAACCCCGACGTCTCGCAGGCGCTGTCGCTCGTGGCGGCGGCGCTGAACGGTGCCTCGAACCCGGCGCTTTCACCGCTGGATCAGACGGCCCATCAACTTGCCGAGGTGCTGACGTCGCTGGGGGAGCCGACCGCAACGCCGTCCCCGTGATCCTCCCCGTGATCCTCCCCGTGATGAGGGCGGGTCAGGCAGGCGTCTGACCGCCGGCCTTTGACCCCGTGGTGGCCCCGTGCGGCCGTGGCCGGTAGAACCCGGGGGCCAGGCCCTCGGGGAGCACCGCCCGGATCGACATCTCCTTGAGGGCGGCTTCGACCCGGGCAAGCTCGTCCCGAAGCGCTCGTTTCTCGGGGTCTTCCTTCGGGCGCCCCGGACCTTTGGACAGCTCGGCGACCGCGCCGCGACGTACCGCCTCCCGGATCCGGCTCAACTCTCCCGGGCGCAACCCGTGGCGTTGCAGGATCTCGTTGACCGGCTGGGTCTTGGCGGCCGCCTCGAGGAAGATCGCGTACTTCTCCTCCGGGGTGAACCGGGTTCCACCCGTCATCTCCGATCAGCTCACTTGCGCTTGGCCGCCGGCTTCGAAGCGGGGGCGGCCTTCTTCTTCGCCGAGGTCGTCGCCTTGGCCACCGATGCCGTGGCCCGGGTCGTGGCTTGAGCAGTTCGGGCCGCGGAGGCGACGGCGGCTGGTGCGGCAGGAAGTGGTCCGTCGGGGACCGCCGAGGCAGGAAGTGGTCCGTCGGGGACCGCCGAGGCGGCCGTGGCCGCGGTCGCGGCGCTCTGGAGCTGCGCCAGCCGGTTGACGGTTGCGGTGAGATCTTCGATGGCCGAGGCGAGGGTTGTCAGCTCGTTGGTGATGGGACTGCTGTCGGTGACCGCCTCCTCGACATCCGCTGCCCGATCAAGGATGTCGTCGACGAGTCCTTTGGTGTCGTCGACCATATCCCCGATCCAGCGGGTGAAGGTGTTGTTGCGTCTGGAGCCCATCGACTGCTCCCTTCGTCCGGATCGTCCGCGGTCGATTACGCGTTGCGTCAGAGTTACACGACGCGTAAGCCCGTGTCAAGCGGCAACCGGAGGTCGCTCGGGTGCAATCTGTTGGTCGTGGACAAGACTTACGGAGCTAACGGCCGGCGCTTGGTGGCCGGGCCAAGGGGTGAGACGGGCGACGGCTTCTTCGGCACCTCCACCACCGGCACCTCCACCACGGGCACCTCCACCAGGGGCACCTCCGCCACGGGCACCTCCACGACGGGCACCTCCACCACCGGCACCTCCGCCACGGGCAGCGCCACCTCGGCCACGGGCAGCGCCACGGGCACCGCCACCTCCGGCAGCGCCACGGGCACCTCCACGACGGGCACCACCGCCACCACCGCCACCTCCGGCAGCGCCATGGGCACCGCCACCTCCGGCACCACCGGCACCTCGGCCACGGGCAGCGCCACCGCCACCACCGGCACCTCCGGCAGCGCCACGGGGACCGCCACCTCCGGCAGCGCCACGGGCACCGGCACCTCCGGCAGCGCCACGGGCACCGCCACCTCCGGCAGCGCCACGGGCACCGTCACCTCCGGCAGCGCCACGGGCACTGCCACGTCCGGTAGGTCTACCGGCACCTCCACCACGGGGGGCACCTCCACTGGCAGCGACGGCGTGAATGATGGGTTGGCGATCTGACCCATGAGGGCGGTCCGCAGAGCTGTCAGATGACCGACCGACGTCGTGAGGTCTCCGATAGCCGAGGTCAGCCCGGCGATCATCTGCCCGATTCCTGCCGGAACCGCAGCCTCGGTGCTCTTGTGCCGCTTGAAGAGGTCTCGGGTCCCTTGTTCGGCGTCGCTCGCCACGTCGATGACGTCATCGACGAGATCCTTCAGGTCGTCGAACAGGTCGCCGACCACTCGGGTGACGGAATTCCTGCGCCAGCCCATCTTCTCTCGCTTGTCGAGCACGTGGGCTAAATGTAACGATTCACAGGCTTCCTGCCCACCCCAGATCGGCGGAATCCCGGGCGGGCTCCATCTCGATGGCTGTTCCACCGCGTATATCGCGGCCAGGCAGCCATCGAGGGCGGGACGCGGCAGGCCATTCTGAGAGCATGGACCGGTGGGCATCGACCGGCGCATCCTCATGTTCTTTGCGTCCCACCGCGACCCGGCGGCGACGTGGCTCGCCCGGGCCGTCATGGCAGGGGGGACGAACCCGGCGGTCTGGGGCCTCGCGGCTGTGGTTGGCGCCGTGCTGGTGGTCCGGGCTCGGCAGTGGCGACTCGGGTTCGCCGGGGCCGCCTCCCTCCTCGTCGCCGACCTCGCGGCCAACCTGCTCAAGCTGGCGTTCACCCGGCCCCGCCCCCCGCTGGACCTGTCCCTGGTCCGGCTGCACGGGTGGTCGATGCCCTCGACCCAGGCCGCCCTGACCGCCGCGTTGGCGGTCGCCGTCTTCCTCGCCGCCGACTGGTCCTCCCGGCCCGACGGTCCACGCCTCCGGCGACTGGCGGCGCGGCTGCTCCCGGCCGCCGTCGTGCTGGTCGGTGTCTGCATGGTGTACCTCGGGGGTCATTGGACGAGCGACGTCCTCGCCGGGTGGGCACTGGGCGTGGTTGTCGGCCTGACGTCGGCCGGGACGGCTCGGGCCGTCCCGCTCCCGAGGCGGGCTGCCCGCGCCGCGAGCCGTACCGACTAACTTTTCCTACTTCGACCTCAAAACCCCAGCCCATAGCCCAGGGTGTTGCCCGGAGGGATGCCACGTTGCCTCCAACCCGCGGCGGGAGCTCTTGTGGCGCGTCCCGGGCGGGCGTGGCCTTCCAGGGAACGAAGCGAAGCGTGGCGAGACTTGGCCAGGAGGGGTCTCTGCGTCGACGTCGACGATGGCGAGAGCCCCGGCCGGAGCGGAGCGGCGGTCGGCTAGGAACGGCGATCCCGAGCTGCCCCCTGCGAGCAGCCGGGGGGAGTGGGCGGGCACTCCCTGTCTGAACGTGAATGAACTCAATGCCCGCCCTCGGAGCGGATCCGGGCGCGCTTGTTGGCGACGCCGACGTCCTCGACGTCGAGCGACAGCACCTCGGTCGCACGGGCGGCTGACTCGTGAAAGTGAAGCAAGCGCCACAGGGCCTTGTCTCGTAGCGCGGACGCCATAAGGCGTTCCCCAGCCCCCTTCTGTGACGTTTTTTGGGGGAGGAAGCGCTGGCAAGGGGTCGTGTTGTCCAGCAGTCAAGGCTTCCGCTTGTTGCCCCGGCGAGCGCGCGGGAGAGTCAAGGCGAAGTCGACGAGTGTCGATCATCTTCGTGGTGCCCGGCGAACCCCTTGAACTGGGTCGGGCACCTGGAAGAACGCTGGTCTTGTTTGCGTTCACGTTGGTGGGGTTGGCATGCAGGTGCAGGAGGGGAAGGCTGGAGCCGTGGACCTCGAATCGAGCGTTCGACACATAGAGCGTTGCCGCTACCGAAGCGGGCTCTACAGCGCGGTGCCTCCGGATAGCGGCGTCATCGTTCCTATCTACCGCAGTGTCTGGATCCGGGACACGATTTACACGTTGCTGGCTTACGAAGCGTTAGGGGACATCGACCGGCTCCGTGAAGGCGTGTACGCCCTCTTAGACCGGGTTCTTCTTCGCTGGGCCTACCGCATGGACTGGCCCATTGTGGAGGGTATACCCGAGCATGACATCGAGTACCTTCACCCTCGATACGGCTCCGATGGGTCCGAGATCTACACCGAGCTATGGGGGCTTCGCCAAGATGATGCCTTGGGCCTGGCCCTGTGGGGTTTGGCTCGCTGGCAGGAACGCTACGGGATCTTTCGCAACGACTACGAGGACTTCCACATCCTCCAGAAGCTCGTGTGGTACCTGGACCGCATCGACCATCCCAACGTGCCCGACAACGGCATCTGGGAGGAGGAGGGTCCCACAAGAACCGTTCACCTGTCCTCGGTCGGAGCTGTTGCGGCAGGCCTCACCCTGGCAGCACGTGTTGGGGTCAAGGACATTCCCGAGCGGCTGCACAGAGAGACGGTCCTCAGGCTCCTGAGGATGAACGGGCGGGAATCCGAGCACCACGCGACCGATCTCGCTTTGCTGACCCTCGTGTGGCCCCTCGGGGGCGACCTCCCGCTGCCCAAGAGCAGCCAGCGCGAGATGGTCGAGCGGGTGGAGCGTGAACTCCTCGGAGCCCGGGGCGTCGTGCGCTATCAGGCAGACGGCTACCACGCCTGCGGAGGCGCCCCCCCGGAGTGGACGATGGGCCTGGGGTTCTTGGCGCTGGCCTGGAACAGCCTGGGCGAACATGACCGAGCCGTGTGGTACACGCACCGCCTGCAATCGGTCGGCACGCCGTCCGGGGAGCTGCCGGAGAGCTGGTGCCATGACCCCAGCCATGACGAGTTCTACAACTCCCCCTTGTGCTGGTCACACGCCCTCCACATCGTCGCGGCTGTGGAGATCGAGCGGCGTCGAGCAACGACGACGCCCGGGGCGGTCGTCGGTGGTGCTCTAGAGCCAGAGGAGCGCGGCGCCTGACTCGCCAAAGTCAGGCCCTCGACCAAAAATCTAAAACCAGCGCCAGTCGATGGCCGACCGCCATCCCCCCGCGGACGCAACGGTCTCCGGTCGAGAGGGCCGCCGGTGGGAGGAGTTCGTCGTAGACGCGGCGCATGCTGGCCACCCGCTTGAGCCAGGTCCAGGCACAGCGCACCTTCTCGGCCCCTGCCCGCCCCATATGTCGCCGGAGATCAGCGTTTTGCAGCAAGGCAACCAGGGCCTCCCCGAGACCATCTGCGTCGCGTGGGGCGAACAGCAGCCCGGTCCGCCCGTGTTCGAGGATCTCCGCGGGTCCGCCAACATTCGACGCCACAATCGGCAAGCCGTGGAGCATCCCTTCGAGGATGACCATCCCGAAGGGCTCGTAGCGGCTTGGCACCACGAGGATGTCGGCCGCTCGGTACCAACGGTAAAGCTCGGATGGGCTGAGCCATCCCGTGAAGTGAATCCGTCCCAGATGCGGCTCGAGTTCGGGCGTCAGCCACTGGGCCGCCACCTCCGCCCCCCTGAGGGGCGGCGGGCCTCCCGCCAGCACGAATCGGCAGTTCGGCGCCGCTTCGATCACTCGGGGAATGGCGGCCAGGAGCTCCCGGATTCCCTTGCGCTCCACCAGGCGCCCGCTGTAGAGGACCACGGGCATGTCCGGTGCACGACCCCGAGCTGCCGCCCTGGTAGCGACGCCAGAGTCGTCGATGCCGTTGCCAACCACGCGAATGCGGTGCTGGACCTTCGGGTAATAGCGTGCGAGCAGGTCGCGCTCGTCCCGGGAGAGAGCGATCAGGCGATCCGCCGAAGCGATCGCTTCCTCCTGGGCCTCGCTGTGGGCGAGCCAGGGATAGGGCTCCTCCCCGATCTCATACTCGGCTCGGTCCACCGAGTGCACGTGGTAAACGAGGGGCTTGGCCGTACGTGCCTGGATTGCTTGGGCGACCGGCCAGACCATCGCGGTGTGCAGGTGAATGATGTCAGGCTCCCACCGCCGGGCCAATCGGACCCCAGTCTCGACCGCGTCGTGCCAACCCGCCTGGAAGAACGTGATGCCCTGTCGATCGACTACCCCTTTTTCGCCCCATTGGCCGAAAGACGCGTGGCCGCCAGGAGCGTGAGCCGCCCCGTAGCGGGCAGCGTGCCCAGGGTCGTCGATGACGAGCTGCCCCTCGATGAGAAGGACCCCCACGCTCATCCCCTCCCGGGCAGAGGCCCGTACCCATCCCCCCACGGCCGTGCCCAGCCCGCCGTAGATCACGGGTGGGAACTCCGTTGTCAGGTGCAAGATCCGCACCACCCACTCTTCCTCTCTCGGGTTCAGGCTCTCGGTCGTCGAGAACCTGTTCTTCGTACCGCCCTACCCGGTGGCCTTCGCCGGCGCGGGCGGTGCCGCACCGCCCTTCATGATGCGAACGGCCCGGAAGGCGACGGAGCCCGTGTGCTCTTGGAGTCCGATGAAGCCCGACGACAGGTCGCGAGCGACCCCTAGACCACGGCCAGCGTCGACAGTGGTGAAGGCGGAGGTCTGATGCTCGTTGAGCCCGACGCTGTAGCTGTCGGCCTGCACAGCAATCTCGTAATCGTTCCAGTCCCCGGGCTGCAGCGCCGAGCCCCGGGAATAGTGCTGCCGGCCCGGCCCCGCGCCCGTGTCAACGGCGTAGACGGCGCCGGTTCGATGCATGTCGGCGCCGTCGGGGGCGGCCGTCTCATCGATCTGGATCTCGAAGCCGGTGTGGACGGGGCCCCACGCCGGGTTGCCCTCAGCCCGCGGGTCGCCCGGGGGCGGCAGCGGGAGGCGCGGGTCGCGGAAGCGGACGAACACCCCCGAGTTGTCGGTCCTTCCCTCGACGCGGAACTGCAGGCGCAGGACGAAGTCCCCGAAGGCTTCCAGTGCGTACCACAGCAGGCCGAACTCGTTGCCCGGGTGCGCCACCATGACACCCTCACCGGCGTCGAAGACCATGGCTCCCGGACCTGCCTGCTGCCAGCCGGCCATGCCCGCAGCCGTCCCATCGAACAGCCAGTGAAATCCTGGCTCCAGCGGAGGCGGCGGCAGGGGAGCGACCAGGCGGTCACCCAGGCGGCGGGCCAGGGCGACGCCTGAGATCATCGGGCCCGGCGAGCCGATGGTGGGCAGAAGAGCCGGGCCGATGGCATAGGCGTTGGTCACATGGTGGAACCGGGCGTTGGGGGTGGTGACCGAGGCGGCGGGGTCGCTGCCCATCCACAGCGTCCCCGCCTCGTGGTGGGTGGTGCCAAGGCCGTCGCGGTTGCGGGAGAGATCGTCGGCTGCCGAGGCGCCCACGATGACCGCCCGCACGTCGTCGGCAGTTTTGTCCATGGCGTTCCACAGGTCCCGGTCGTTGGTCGTCTGAGTGGTCTCGCCCGGCTGGGCCGGGTCCCTCGGGTTGCCCATCTGGACGAAGGCTCGGGCGACGCCGAACTCGTCTCGCTCGGCCGAGAGGCTCACCCTGCTAGCGGGGTTGTGATACTGCATCTCCCCGATGCCACGGATGGTGACCACCACGTGGTCGTCGTCGATGCCACGGAAGTTGTCGATGGTGTCGATGTCGGGGATCTTGACCATGAGCTCGGCATCGGAGTTGGTGCCGAGGCCCTTGCAGCCCGCGGCGGAGATCTGCAGCTGAAAATGGCTCACGGTTGAATCGGGATGCGTCGTGCGGCCTTTGACGAAGAGTGCGGAGGCCTGCAGGTTGCCAACGGTAGGGTCGAGGTCGACGAGTGCCTGCCTGGGGATGCGGAACGTGTAGTTGGAGCGCAGGTGGGCCATCAGGTTGGTACCGATAAGGTCGTAACCGAGGGTGCCCCCGAACGACAACAGGGCCAGGCGAGCGCTCTCGATGGTGCCTGTGGCCAAAACCACTACTCCGCGTTCGGGCACCGGGATGGAGGGACCGCCGCCCACGTGCACGGCAACCACCCTCCCCACCCCCTGGTCGACCATCGTCTCGAGGCCGGTGACGTGGCAGTTGGGCACCACCATGAGCCGCTTGCGGTGATCGTCTCCCCCACACTCGGCCTCCGCATCGCGCGCCGCCTTCATGAGCAAGGGCGTGGTGCTGAACTTATTAAGGGGAAAGAACCCCGAGCGCGGCGGGTTGCCCTGGACGGCCAACGGGGCCTCGAGTTTCAGCATGTCCTTAGGTGACACGTCCGTCGGTACCGGATCGAGGTGCAGGGCCAGCTCGGCCAGGGGAACCGCATCCGGTACCGCACCCGCCTGGATACCGTCAAAGATCTGGCGCCGCAGGGCCGCATGCATCTCCCGGAAGATGAAGTCGTTGGTCTCGGTGACTCCGATCTGCTCGGCCGCCTGCCGGTAGTAACCCGGGGAGGCATTGGGGAGGGGGCTCTGGCCCCGAAGCTCGTCCAGCACACGCTGGGGCCAGCCATTCGAGGAGGTCTCGGCGGGAAGCAATTCGGGGGACCAACCGCCCCAGAAGAGGGAGCGGCCGCCCAGGCAGTAGGCCAGGCCCGGAAAGCCGATGGCCACGCTGGTTCGCCATGGCAGGCCCCAGACCTCGGCTCGGGGAACTCCGGGGTCGGTGATTATGGGGGGCGGTGGGAACAGGCCGAGTGCCGGCAGGTTCTGCGCATGCTCGGTCAGAACCTGAGGCCCCGCATCGAGCACGAGGATGCGATGGTTGTGGAACTGGTCACGGTAAAGCAGGTGCTGCGCCAGGGCCGAGCCGAATGACCCTCCTCCCACAACGATGAGGTCGAAGGGCCTGGCCTCCGGAGGCCCGGAAATGCTGGCCAGTGCCTCGTCCAGGCTGTTGCAGACGTAGCGGCCAAGGACATCCTTGCTGAAATCGGTGTACTGCGGGGTTGGGCTTGCCATTTCGCCTCCTGCGCGCCAGCCGACCTTCCCGGCAACTCCTTTAGGACAAGAGCGGGGAGAAAGCCGACTGATACAGGGATGCCGAGGCCGACGCCAGGTTTGTGACGACCCCGAGTAGTTGGGCCCGTATCCCGACGTCGAGGCTGGCTCAGGTGGTGATGACGTTGTCGGCGAAGACGACGATCGTGGCCGCGCGGTCGAGGTGGCAGCCCCGGCGAGTGGCCCACCTCATGGCACGACCTCGCCAATCTGAGCCAGCTGCTCCACGGCCTCGATCGCCTGCTCGCGCGCCGGCGTGGGAAAGTAGTCACGCTCGCATATCAGCTGGAGGTCACGACGCAGGCGCGACAAGGCACGGCGCCGAGCTGTGGGCTCCGAGCGTTGGGCCTCCCGGGCCGCCTCGGCCACCTGGCGGTACGCATCGGCCACGGCCCAGACGCCGAGCCCGACGCCAATGCAGCCTGGACTACCGGCCCATCACCCGCTACGACGTCGTCGGGGTCTACCTCAACCTCCCCGGCCTCCCTGAGGTCCCCGACCCTAACCCGGAACCGCATCGCCGTTCGCTTCCCGAGAAAGAGGTGAGCCAATGAAGTGGGTGACCCGTGCCCGCCCCAAGACAGACCGCATCGCCTGTCCCTGGTTGATCCGACGCTTCATCGATCCAGAGGCCGAGATCCTCTACGTGCCCGCCGACCAGGTGCTCGCCATCGCCGCATCGGAACGGGCACGGTCGTTCGACGCATCAGGAGCCGAGTACACGCATCGGGACGGAAAGTGCACCTTCGAGGTGCTGATCGAGTATTTCAAGCTCGGAGGCGACCCACCGCTCGCACGGCTGGCGAGGATCGTGCACGCGGCCGATATCGAGGCCGAGCTTGGGACCGATGCCGCCGGTCCCGGCCTGCTGGCGATCGGCGTGGGAGGCCTCGATGTCGAAGCCGACGACCATCGCCTGCTCGAGCGGGCCAGCTTCGTCTATGACGCCCTCTACGCCTGGTGCGCCCGCCAGGTCACCCCCGCCACACCGTGAGCGAGCACCTCGGCTACGAGGAGCTGTGAGCCGACACGGTGCGCCAGGTCGCCAAGCTCATGGCAGCGGCTGCCATCACCGCCCCCAAGTCCGGGGCCAGAGGGTGGAGCGGCCAGGACGGTATGACGGCGCCCGCAACCCTCAGCAGCCACGCCGGCCCTACGAGCGGCCGCGCTGACAGCGGAACGCAATGAGTCCTGGGAGAAGGGGAAGGACCCCGGTTCGCTTGGCGGCCTTCGGGGTGGCCCTGGTCCTGTTCCTGAGCGCGTGTGGCGGCCCGAAGGCAGCCAGCGGCACCGAGAAGGCAAGCGTCTCGGGGTATCGCACGGTGCGCGATGTCCGGCTCCCGGGCGACACCTCGCGCTGGGACTATGAGGTGTACGATCCGGCCTCCCGGCGGCTCTACATCGCGCACCTGGGGGCGAGTCAGATCGTCGTCTTCGACACCGCCGGCCAGCGGGTGGCCGGAACCATTGACGGCGTCGCCGACGTGCACGGCCTGGCTCTGGCTCCCGACCTCGGCCGGCTGTTCGCCTCCGCCACGGGCCAGAACCGGTTGGTGACCATCGACCTGGCTACCCTGAAAGTGGTGGGCGGCGCGCCGACCGGCAGCTACCCGGACGGGGTCGCCTATGCCCCGGAGGCCGGCGCCGTGTTCGTCTCCAACGAGCACGGGTCGGGCGACATGATCGTGGACGCCCGGACAAGCAAGTCTCTCGGCCACATCGAGCTCGGCCGAGACATTGGCAACAGCAAGCACGACCCCGCATCCGGGGTTGTCTACGAGGCAGTGGGCAGCACCAATGAGCTGGTCGCGATCGACCCCACCGGGAGGAAGGTCGTCGGACAGGCACCCCCTCGATGGTTGCGACGGAGCGCACGGGGTCCAGGTCGAGGTCGCCGCCCGCCACCGGCTCTTCGTGGCTTGCGAGGGCAGCGCCACGCTGGTGGTCTTCGACCTCGTGGCCAAGCGCGTGACGCAGCATTTCGAGGTGGGGAGCAGCCCTGACGTGCTGGCCGAAGACGAGGCCAACCACCGCATCTACGTGGCGGCCGATTTTGTCGAGGGGGGGTGCCGGGCGTGGGCGCAACGTTCACGATCCCGCTTCGTTCTCACGGAGCGTGGTCTTCCAGGCTTCAGAGCGCCCACCCTAAGACCAGATCGTCCAGTTTCCGATGGGCCTGACTGTTTCTTTGAGTATGGAATGGTGTAGAGCGCCGCTTTGTACTCAAAGAATGCCAGCGGGTCGTCGCTCAGGCTGGGAAGCCACCACGCACAGTGGCGACGTCCGGGAATCAGTCAACGTGCCTCACGAACCCGCCCCTCGACCATGTCCTGCAACGGGTTCCAATGGACGCCAAAAGTGCCGTCTGCCCTCCCGGCCCTCTAAATAAACGGCATTGTTCCTAGCCACCGACCGGCGAGCGCAGCCGATCCTCGAGAACCTTGACACGAGGCTCGTCCGGCCATACCCGCATCGCTCGTCGCCAAGCGACGCATGCCTCCCGGTGACGCTGGTGACTTTTGAGGAGAGCCGCGCCATCCAGGCCTCGATTGAGGCAGACCTCGAATGCGTCGAGGTCGTTCAGGAGTACGGCGGCCTCCGCCTGGTGGTTCATCACCTCAAATCGAATTCGATCTGGTACGGGGGGCCATACGGATGAGCGTTTGATCTCCTCGAAGATGGCCCACGCCGCGTGTTCGTACCCGTGGCCGGGAGCCTGCTCAGCCAGGGCCATGTAAGCGAGACCCTTCTCCAGAATGAGGGAAGAGGGCGTGAACTCCGCATAAAGGAACGTAGGATCATGTTCCGGGTGCTCGGGGTACAGGTCTTCGGCCAGGGCGATGGCTTGCAACGCTGCCTGCTCTCGCTGCATCTCGGCATGGATCTTTGCTAACTCTGCATACGCACGAGCCCGCAGCAGAGGCGGAATGGATCGCTCATGAGCCAGCGCTCCTTCGTAGGTGCGTGCCGCCCGTTCGGGGTCTCCTGCGTAGTAGGAGGCGTACCCCAAGGAAAGCATTGACGACGCTTCGGTACTGGGATCCGCCGCCAGGCCCGCATAGTAGAGAGCCTGCTGGTAGTGCCGTAGCCGTGCGTGAAGGCTGCTGCGATGCAAGGCTAGGATGCCAGAGATGCGATGGGCCTGCGAAGCGAGGCGCGCCGCCGCCTGCTGGTAACGGGACTGCTGGCGCGCGAGGGCGTCGAGCGTCAGGAGGTAGCCGGACAGCATCCCGTCCACCGTGTCCAGGTCGCTCCCTCTCAGGAGATGCCAGCAGGCAGTGAGACTGGCGCCACAGCGGGCGATGAACAGCTCGGTGGTCGCGCCAGACGTGAGACTCTGTTGGATCGAGGTGCATAGCGCGAGCGGAAGCGCGGCAAGGGCGGCCAGGGCCTTCCGGCGCGAAAGGACATGGGCGTTGTTGCCACTTTCGGGCTCACCGTCATCAGACATCAGCAACTCCTGGTGCAGCAAGGCCTGAAGACCATCGGAACCGAACAGCTCGCCCCGCCACTGGTCGACGGTCGTGGTCAGATGCGCCAGCCGCACCCCGAACCACGTGGCCCAGTCTGCCACCTCCTCATGAATACGGGAGATGTCGCCCTTAGCACCCGCTCCGTGCTCGAGATCGCCGGGGCTAACGGCCGGACCCATCTCGCCCATGGGCACGGCCCGTCTTTCCTGGGACCTCTCGGCGGGGGGTAGGTAGCCGAGGAATCTCTCCTTCTGCTCCGGGGTGGCCGACTCCCAGGCCTCATCCAACGCCCGCATGAGCGCGAAGCCCGGAGGATGCCGACCCTCCTCCCAATTTTGGACGGTCTTCGGAGCCGCTCCAAGCTGATGAGCGAACTCCTCCCGGGTCAGGCGAAGAGCCGCTCGGAGCGCCCGGATACGGCTGCGATCCCACTCCATCTTCCCTACTAGCCCCAGATCCTCGACGCCATGCCTCGCTGAGAATACCTCCGGGCTGCTCACGGATTTCCAACTCCCGGCCTCGACGACCCTGCGGGGGCGGTGATTGGCTCCTCGCATGGATCTGAGGCATCTGGTCGAGCTGTTCCTCCGTGAGTTTGCGACGTTTCTGCCTCGATTCAAGTCGTCGGGACCGGGGGGCGCCAGGGAGGAGGGCCGCCCTGTCCGGGGGAGGCGGGGCGGTCCTTTGACCCGGGGGGCAACCGATCTGGCACGCAGCGACCGTTGACAGCCGCATGGGCTCAGGCTCGTGAGCGCCCCCGTACCACCACCCGACACTCCTAGGCAACCGCCTGACCCCGAGCGGAGGGACCGCATCCTCGGAAAGCTCGGTCGGGTGTGGGCTCGGGTGCCTGACTGGCGGCTTGCTTGGTTGATCGTCAACCTCGTGCCTCCCGGCCCCCCGGCCTCGGACGCCGAGATCGAGCTCGAGCGGGATCGTTTGCTCCTGCCGGCGTGGCGGAGGTGAACCCATTTGGGGCGAAGCGCCTAGACTGGGGGTCATGGGAGACATCGTGGACGTGGCGATTCTCGGCGGCGGCAACGCCGGATATGCCTGCGCCCTGCGGGCCGCGCAGCTCGGCCTCAGTGTCGCGCTCATCGAGCGCGACAAGGTCGGCGGCACCTGCCTGCACCGGGGGTGCATCCCCACGAAGGCCCTGCTGCACTCGGCGGAGGTCGTCGACCACATCCGCTCCGCCGGGGACTTCGGCGTCCTGGTGGGCGAGCCGTCGGTGGACTGGGGCAAGGTCCTGGGCTACCAGTCCTCGGTGGTCGGCAGGCTCTACAAGGGCCTGCAGTCCGTCATCAAGGGGCGCAAGGTCACCACCGTGGCGGGGTCCGGGGTCCTCGTCGCCCCCGACGCCATCGAGGTGACCGGTGCCGACGGTGCCAAGCAGACGGTCCGGGCCCGCGCCGTCGTGCTGGCGAGCGGTTCGTACGCACGGTCGTTGCCCTTCATCAAGATCGACGGCGAGGCCTTCATCACATCCGACCAGGCCCTGACGCTGGGGGACCTCCCGTCCTCGGCCATCATCATCGGGGCGGGCGCCGTCGGCCTGGAGTTCGCCAGCCTGTACCGATCCTTCGGTGTCGAGGTGTCGATCATCGAGGCGCTCCCGCGGCTCGCACCCGGGGAGGACGAGGACGTGTCGGCCGAGCTGGCCCGCCAGTTCAAACGGCGGGGCATCAAGGCCTTCGCCGGGGTCAAGGTCACGGCCGCCGAGGCCTCGGGCGGCGGGGCGTCGGTGACCTTCGAGACCGCGGACGGCAAGACCGAAGTGATGACGGCCGAGCGGTGCCTGGTCGCCACCGGCCGGGGACCGGTTTCGGAGGGCCTGGGCTACGAGGAGCAGGGCGTCCGCCTGGAGCGGGGCTTCGTCGTCACCGACGAGTGGTGCCGGACCGGTGTGGACGGCGTGTGGGCGGTGGGCGACCTGATCACCCAGCCCGCCCTCGGCCTTCCCATCCCGCACCTGCAGCTCGCACACGTGGCGTTTGCCGAGGGCATCCACGTCGCCGAGCAGATCTCCGGCTCGGCGGACCCGGCCCTCGTCGACTACCTGGGCGTCCCCCGGTGCACCTACTCGACGCCTGAGATGGCCTCGGTCGGCTACACGGAGGCCCAGGCCAAGGACGCCGGCTACGACGTGGAGGTGGCCCGGTACCCCTGGGCCGCCTCGGGCAAGGCCTCGATCCTCGGGGAGCCCCACGGCTTCGTGAAGACGATCGCCGAGAAGGGTGGCAAGGTGCTCGGCGTCCACATGATCGGACCGAGGGTGACGGAGTTGGTGGCGGAGGCGCAGCTCATCGTCAACTGGGAGGCGTACCCGGCCGAGGTCGCTGCCCTCCTGCACCCGCATCCGACCCTCTCGGAGGCCGTCGGCGAATCCATGCTCCACCTGGCGGGCAAGCAACTCCACGGGGCGTAGGCGAGCGTTTTGGCGCGAGGTTAGTCAAAAAACGCGCGTATACGCGCGAAAAACGACTAGCCTTGCCGGCCGGGGACGGGCCGGGCCAGCGATGCCCGCTCGGCCTCGCACACCTCGCGGGCGAAACAGCCTGCGACGTGGTCGTTGACGATACCGAGCGACTGCATCGCCGCGTAGACCGTCGTCGGGCCCACGAAGCGGAAGCCCCGCCGGCCGAGCTCCCGGCTGAGCGCCTTCGACGCCGGCGTGGACGACGGGATGTCCCCGAGGCCCGAGGGCGCGGGCCGGGCCACCGGCTCGAAGCTCCACAGCAGGGTGGCGAGCGAGCCACCCGACGCCTGGAGCGCCAGCGTCGCCCGGGCGTTGGCGATCGTCGCCTCGATTTTGGCCCGGTTGCGCACGATCCCGGCGTCGCCGAGCAGCCTCGTCACATCGTCCGAGCCGAAGGCGGCGACGGCAGCCGGGACGAAGCCCTGGAACGCGGCCCGGAACGCCTCGCGCTTGCGGAGGATCGTCAGCCACGACAGCCCCGCCTGGAACCCTTCGAGGCAGAGCTTCTCGAAGATGCGGCCGTCGTCGGTAACCGGGCGCCCCCACTCCTCGTCGTGGTAGCGACGGTATTCGGGGGGCTCGGCCCCCCAGGGGCAGCGGCCGGGAGCGCCCCCCACAGAAGTCATGGGCGGTAGATTAGTGCCGGGAGGTTCCGGCCCTCCCCGACAGGAGGCGACACGTGGTCTACGACATCTTCCGCGACCAGCTCCCGGACCCGTATCCGGACGAGACAGCAGAGTGGCTGGCCGCCATCAACGACGTCCTGGAGACGCAGGGCCGGCAGCGGGCCCGCTATCTCCTGCACCGGATCCTGCACCTGGCCCGCCAGCGCCAGATCGGTCTCCCCTCGATGGTCCAGACCGACTACATCAACACCATCCCCCCCGAGCAGGAGCCGTACTTCCCGGGCAACGAGCAGCTCGAGCTGCAGATCCGGCGCATCATCCGCTGGAACGCCGCCGTCATGGTGCTGCGGGCCAACAAGCTGCACATCGGCATCGGGGGCCACCTCGCGACCTACGCCTCGGCCGCCGGGCTCTACGAGGTGGGCTTCAACCACTTCTTCCGCGGCAAGGACCACCCCGGCGGCGGCGACCAGGTCTTCTTCCAGGGCCACGCCGCACCCGGCATCTACGCCCGGGCGTACCTCGAGGGCCGGATCTCCGAGAACGGGCTCGACCACTTCCGCCGGGAGGCGCTGGCGCCCGGGCTGTCGTCCTACCCACACCCGCGCCTCATGCCGTCGTTCTGGGAATTCCCCACGGTGTCGATGGGCCTCACCGGTATCAACGCCATCTACCAGGCCCGGTTCAACCGCTACCTGTTGCACCGGGGCATGAAGGACACGTCCGAGCAGCGGGTGTGGGCCTTCCTCGGCGACGGCGAGATGGACGAACCCGAGAGCGTCGGGGCGCTGCACCTCGCCGCCCACGAGGGTCTCGACAACCTGACCTTCGTCGTCAACTGCAACCTCCAGCGCCTCGACGGCCCGGTGCGGGGCAACGGCAAGATCATCCAGGAGCTCGAGTCGCTCTTCCGTGGTGCCGGATGGCAGGTCATCAAGGTCATCTGGGGCCGGGAGTGGGACGACCTGCTCGCCCGCGACGCCGAGGGTGCCCTCGTCAACCAGATGAACACGACGCTCGACGGTGAATTCCAGAGCTACTCGGTGCAGCCGGGCGCCTACATCCGGGAGCGGTTCTTCGGTCCCGACCCACGCCTCAAGCAGATGGTCGCCCACCTGACCGACGACCAGCTCTGGCGGCTGCGCCGCGGGGGCCACGACTACCGCAAGGTCTACGCCGCCTACAAGGTGGCCTCCGAGGCCCGCGACGCCCCCACGGTGATCCTGGCGAAGACGGTCAAGGGGTGGGCCCTTGGCCCCGAGTTCGAGGCTCGCAACGCCACCCACCAGATCAAGAAGATGACCGAGGAGGAGCTACGCCGGTTCGCCGAGCGGCTCCAGGTCGAGATCCCCACGAAGAAGATCTCCGGCGAGGAGCTGCCGTTCTATCGCCCGCCTGACGACTCCGACGAGATCCAGTACCTCCGGGACCAGCGCCGGGCGCTTGGCGGATTCGTGCCGGAGCGCCGGGTGCGCCCGAAGATGATCACCCTGCCCGACCACAAGGTCTACGAGGCATTCGACGGCGGGACGGTCGACCGGGGCCAGGAAGTCTCGACGACCATGGCCTTCGTCCGGCTCCTGCGGGACCTGATGCGGGACCGGGAAGTCGGCCCCCACGTCGTGCCGATCATCCCCGACGAGGCCCGCACCTTCGGGATGGAGTCGCTGTTCAAGGACTTCAAGATCTACTCGCCGATGGGCCAGCGCTACGAGCCGGTGGACGCCAACATGCTGCTCTCGTACACCGAGGCCCGCACCGGCCAGATCCTCGAGGAGGGGATCACCGAGGCGGGCTCGATGGCGTCGACGACCGCGGCGGGCACGTCCTACGCCACCCACGGCGTGCACATGGTGCCCTTCTTCCTCTTCTACTCGATGTTCGGCTTCCAGCGTGTCGGTGACCTGATCTGGGCCTTTGGCGACGCCAGGGGGAAGGGGTTCCTCCTCGGCTGCACCGCGGGCCGGACGACCCTGAACGGCGAGGGCCTCCAGCACGAGGACGGCCAGTCCCACCTGCTCGCCGCACCGGTTCCCAACTGCAAGGCCTACGACCCGGCGTTCGCCTACGAGACGGCCGCCATTGTGCACGACGGGCTCCGGCGCATGATCGGTGGCCCGGGCGCCGCGGGCGAGGACATCTTCTACTACCTGACCCTCTACAACGAAAACTACGTGATGCCCGCCAAGCCGGCCGGCTCCGACCCGGGGATCCTCGCCGGGATGTACCTGCTCCGCGCCGCCCCCGCTCCCACCGCTGAAAAGGGTGACGGAGAGCCCCGCCACCGTGCGCAGCTCCTCGGGTCGGGCTCGATCCTGGCGACCCAGGTGCTGCGGGCGCAGGAGCTGCTGGCCAAGGACCACGACGTGGCCGCCGACGTCTGGAGCGTGACCAGCTATAAGCTGCTGCGGGAGGACGGCCTCGACGCCGAGCGCTGGAACCGCCTGCACCCCACCGAGCCGCCGAG
>WNFC01001557.1_pt1 | contig 24178 bp, 17 predicted proteins | sample 5400541 | NCBI WGS metagenome assembly WNFC01 (sample SAMN13153342, study PRJNA577476) | soil metagenome | isolation source: 120 cm saprolite under Douglas fir tree site 2 hole 2 replicate 1 | place: USA:California | collected 2015-04-18
ATGATCCAGCGATAGCCTTCGGGACGCTGCACCAGCCGCGAATCATTGTTTGGTGGAACGTCGAACACGGTCTCCGGCTCTTTAATCGCCAGCCTGGCGAGATCGTAAATCATCAGGTCGGCCGCCATCCCCTCGCGAATACTGCCCCGATCCTTGAACCCCGCTACCCAGGCCGGCATATAGCTCAAGTGATAATGCGCCTGCTCCAGCGTGATAGAGCCGGTGTCACGCACCATCCAGGTCAGCAAATCGGTCGGGAAAGCGCCGAGGTTCTGGAATTTTGTGTGAGCGCCACCGTCAGAAAACCCGGCGACAGTGCGATGGCTCAGCAGCTCCTTGCAGTTCTCGGGGCTCTGATTCCGGGTCGGCGTAAGCCACACGGTCTTCCAGTCATCGGCGGCTGATACATCAAGCAGCGCGTCGATGACGTGCTTGTTTTCCGCCCGCGCGATGTCCCGCACCGTGCGGTCGGCGTACTTGCTCCTCAAGTCAGAGCGCGAGATCTTGCGGCAGACGAAATCGGCGATGTCGCCCAGCACTTTGGGCTGCTTGGTCCGGTCATATTCATCCTTCATCTGTTGGCGCAGGGCCGGGTCGCCCAGCTTCGCCATCCGCTCTTCCGCCGTGCCCAAGGTCGCCTCGCGCCACGCATCAACGTTGTCGAACAAGTTCCACTGCTCTTTGAACGTAAAGCGGAAGTTGGCGCGAATCGTTACCGCATGGCCAACTAGCGGGACGCCCTTTTTATTATATTCGTCGATTACGCTCAGCATCGTCCGGAACACCTGCGGCCGATCATCCACTGCCGCGATGGCATTGAAGATCAAAGGCCGGCCGCTCGCTTGCGAGAGCTGTCCGCCGAAGTCGACGTCGCGCCGCGGGGCCTCGACGCCTTCGTCGATCGCCCCTGATACTTGCGCGAACTGGATGGTGCCGCGCTCGTAGCTGGCCAGCGCTTTGGCCAGCTTCAGATAGAATTCATCCGACATCATATCGGAGATCATCAACGTGCCGTCGTAATCGCGTTGCACCGAGGCGCCGTAGCCGGTTAGACGCTGAGCCGCCCAACCGTTTGCCCCGCATGCCATCGCCTCGTCGAGCACCTGAACCGTGCGGGCCATCTCCTGCTCATTCGGCTGGCGGCTCTTCGCTTCGTCCCAGCCGCCCATCACATAGCTGACCAACGGGGTAACCGGCACCAGTTGCATCATATTGACCGCCTTGGGCAGGCGATCGATATGGTTCATCCACTCGGGAAAGGTCTCCCATGAGAACGGCATGGTCGCCTTCATCGCCTCGTAAGGAATCGCCTCGTTGCGCTCCATCGACAGCATCGAACGATCGGCGTCCTTGTGCCGCACCGGGGCGAAGCCGAAGCCGCAGTTGCCGTTGGTCACCGAGGTGACACCGTGCCAGCTGCCAATCGAACAGGTTGGATCCCAATGAATGGGCGCGTCGTAATGGCAATGGAGGTCGATGACACCGGGAGCGACGATGAGGCCGCTCGCATCGAGGACCTGCTTGCCGTCGCTGGTGTTCAGACGTCCAATTTTGACGATTTTGCCGTTCTTGATGCCGATGTCGGCTTTATAGGGGGGAACCAGGGTTCCGTCGACAATCGTTCCGCCTTTGATGACTGTATCGAAGTCTGCCATGTCTTGTCCTCTTGGAAAAAAAGTTTGTTCAGCGATCTCTTTCTATGCGCACCTCGCGGACTCGTTTCCCTTCGGCTGTGCTCAGGGCTTCGGCCGGTTATGCCGGGCCTCGGCTCAACGCTTCGACCAAAACGGTCTCCACTAATGGTCATAAGCTGCCGCTCCGATGTCGCGGCTTACTTGAGATGACTGTGCGCATCCGCCACGCGACTTGATTACACTAACTCGCGCGCCACCAGCGGCGGAGAGATTGCCGGTGGGGCTCTTTCGTTATCGGAGCCGGCCATTGACGCTCCGTGGTTTGTGCATGACAGGCAGATAATGTTGCTTAATCCCACACCAGGCCCCCGTCGACGTTGATCGACTGGCCGGTGATATTGTTCGATTCGTCCGAGGCCAGGAAGCAGGCCATATTGGCGATCTCGTCGGGCGAATTGGCGCGCCCCAGCGGAATTGACGCTTCCATGCGCCGGTCAGCCTCCTCGGCGCTGATGCCGCGCTTCTCGAGCATTTCCTGCTGGATGGTTTCGTAGAGGTGGGTGCGGGTCGCGCCGGGGCAAATCGCGTTGACGTTGATGTTGTAACGGGCCAGTTGAGATGCCGCTATCCGGGTCATCGCGATTACCGCGCCCTTGGTGCCGGCATACGCGATGTTGGAGGTGCCGCGAAAGCCCTTGCCCGCGATGGAGGCGATATTGATTATCTTGCCGGAATTCTGCTTCACCATTTCTTGCGCAACCCGCTGCATACAGAAAAACAGGCCGCGCGCATTGATCGAATACATCCAGTCCCAGTCCGGTTCGGTCACTTCGAAAAATCCGAGGCTCTTGGTCACCCCGGCGTTGTTGACCAAAATATCGACTCGGCCGAAGGTGGCGATCGTCTTATCCACCAGCGCATTGATATCAGCGACGCTGGCCATATCGGTCATTGACATCAGCCCGCGCCGGCCAATCTCCTCGAAGGTCTGCCGCGCGCTGGTTTCGTCGATTTCCGCGACAACCACCTGTGCTCCTTCCTTGGCGAATCTGACCGCCTCCGCGTGACCCATTCCACGCCCGGCGCCGGTTATAATCGCGACCTTGTTCTCGAGTTTCACGGCATCACCCTCCTGCTACTACTTGCCTTCTAGCGCATCGCATCGCACAGACACAAACCACCAGAACCCTCACCGCATCACAGCTCTTGCGAAAAAAGCGCAAGAGCCGCGCCGCTTGCCCTCTCCCGCAACTAAGCGGACGAGGGGCTTCATGTGCGTAGCACCATCGGGGGCTGGTTTGTCATCCTGAGACTTTGTGAGCGAATCGATTTTGCGCAGAGTTGGCCCTTGAAAATGCTCATCTTTTTTCGCGAGATAAAGCGGTTTTGCCGATTCGCTCACAAACTCTGAGCCGGCCGAGCGGCTGCTAGGCCGTGTCGCATCAGGCGGAACCAAGTGAAGCCGAGCAAACGAGTCTGCGAGGTGCGTTCCAAAAGGATCTACGCGGCGCGATTAGTGGTAGACGCCCGCCAGTTCTTTTTTTCCAATTCATTCACAAACTCTCAAGCTTGAAATTGGTGGCTTTCATTGTAATGCGCACACCGCAGACTCCTGACCCTTCGGCTTCGCTCAGGGCTTCGGCCTGCTTCGCTCGGCCTCGGCTCACCGCCTCCACTGCGCTTCCCCTGGTGAGAAGCGGGGCCGCAGTCAGTGCATGATTTTCATCCGCGGCCATCTACGGGTTGAATCTATCCGAATCTATCCGAATCTATCCTCGCGGCATAAAACTCAACGAGGCTTCATCAGTGGTGAGGAAAGGAACAGGCGTAAGGTTCATCGGGCCGCAGCTCCGGCAGAGGTCAGCGGACGTGCTGGTTTTGAATATAAGTTTTTGGTGCGCTCGCTGTTAGGGGTGACAATGTCACCCCTTTGCAGTTTCTATATCCGCGGCCGTTTTGTCATCCCGACCGGAGCCGCATTCTTCTGGCGGCGATGTGGAGGGATCAACGCGAAGCGATTTTGTCCGAAGCTCCCGCGGTTGAGTCCTCATGAGCGCAGCGCAGTAGTATCCTTCGAACGGCCTCGTATCCGCTCGGCCGGTCTCAGGATGACGGAGAAGACTCAACGTAATAATGAAGACCGTCCCCGAATTGCTCGACAGCCTCGTGCGGGGGAAATTGCAGACGGGAAGCACGCTGGAACTTTTGTAAGCGCCGGTGCCGCCAATTCAGTACCATAGACACAAAGCGATCGTCTGTCGTACAAGCAAGCTGGAGCGATAATATGAGCTATACAATCATTGATGCCGATACCCACGTAACCGAAACGCCGGACTTGTGGACCAGCCGTGCACCTGCTCAGATGCGCGACCGCGTGCCACGCATCGAAACCGATGCCGATGGAACCATGAGATGGGTGGTGGGAGCAAGCCGCGGCCTGGCGAGCGTCGGCTTGACCGCTACCGCCGGGGTAGGGAGTTTCAACAAGCCGCCCAAAAACTATGAGGAGATGCACCCCGGAGCATACAACGCAAAGGCGCGGCTGAACTACATGGACCAAATGGGCATCTGGGCGATGGTCATGTACCCGAACGTTGGCGGGTTCGGCGCCCAACAGTTCCTGAAGCTGGATGACCCCGAACTGATGCTCACCTGTGTGCGGATCTACAACGATTGGCAGAGCGAGTGGGCGTCCGCCGACGCGCGCCGACTATTGCCGATTACTTCGATCCCGTTCTGGGACGTCGCCGCCGCGGTGAAGGAAGTGCGCCGCTGCGCCACGATGGGTCACAAAGGGATTCTGTTTACCGGTGAGCCGCAATACTACGGCTTGCCGCTGCTCGGTGAACCGCATTGGAATCCGTTGTGGGAAGCAGCAGTCGAGCTGGATCTGCCGCTCAGCTTCCATATCGGATCGGGCGATATGACCGAGGGGCTGGTGAAAAGTAGAATAGCGGCCTACGGCCAGATGGCGGCCTTTACGGAGCTGGCGGTCGATATTTTCCTGCGCAACGGCCTTCAACTGAACGATCTGTTAATGTCCGGAGTGCTGGCGCGCTATCCGCAGATCAAGTTCGTCTCGGTCGAAAGTGGCATCGGCTGGATTCCCTTCATGCTCGAAGCGCTCGATTACCAATTCAAGGGTAATAGCGTAGCGGAAGAGCATCCGGAATTCGATCGGCTGCCGTCCGAGTACTTCGCGCGCAACGTCTACGCTTGTTACTGGTTCGAGCAGACGGCGCCCCGCCGCCTGATCGATAAGATTGGAGTTGACAACGTCTTGTTTGAGACCGATTTTCCCCATCCGACATCGCTCTACGGCGAAGAAGTACACGCCCGCATCAAGGGCGGTCTGTCTGACTGCGCCGAGTCGGTGCGCCGCAAAATCCTGTGGGAGAACTCGGAAAAGCTCTACAAGGTCACGCCACCTTCCGCCGCCGACGAGACGAAGCGCGCGGCCGCGGTAGGCGCATAACGTTTCCAACTATGTGATAAACGCCAGCAATGTCCTCGCGTCGTCCGCGACGCATTGCTGGCTTCACCATTCAATAACCCTGAATATGGCAAGAGGTCGCAACAATCAATCCTGTTGTCGGCCGCGAATTCGGCAGGTCCGATAAGTCTTGAATGAATTTAGCGCTTCTGCGCACGGCTCTTCGCCACGCCGCGAGTTAACATGCAACTCGGGAATTTTGTTTGGCGGAGGCGCCGCGGACGACCGCGCGGAGTTGGTGTGTAGAAGCCCGAGAGGTAATGTGATGTGGATCTTTCCCTTGGATTCATTTCTGTCGATCGTGCGCTCGTATTCCCGCGACTTGCCGCACGATTCCAGCGGCGTCTGATAGAACTCGGTCATGCACTTGCCGGCGTTGAGCCTTTAGTAGCTAGCCTGAACGATTCAACTGGTTGGGTCGATAAATGCTTCCGGGTCAACCCGAACCGCGCGGCGAGCGCCTGGGTTTGCCCCACGTTCAGAAGGGCCGCGGCCGCGAGCACTTAGCTTAGCTAGCTAGCTAGGCTAAGTAGGCAGTTCAAACGGAGTCCCGTTCGATCAGCACGAGCAGGCATCGGCAAAGTCTGGGTCGGAGGGCACTCGTATGCGGTCTGGAAACAGTTGCGCGGCTCGCTCCAGCCCTTCTAACCTAGCGGAATGATGATTCGCGAGTCCCACTTATACTGTCAGGATCCGACGGGGACGGAGTGGGTGCTGCGACTTGCTGGACAGGGTCGCAGAGAGCAGGACGGTATCGTGCTTTCGGAGCGGACGGAACCGACCTCGGGCGCTGATATCGTCCATGCGAGAGTGGAAAACCAAACTGGCCGGCCGGTTCGGCTGAGATGGCTTGCCTTCGAGCTTGACACTGGATTTGACCCGGCTTCGCCCGCCCGATTTTTCAAGCATGGCTACCAATCGTGGAGCTCCTCCTACCCGGCCGCCGTCGGCCATGCTGCGTCTGCGCAAACGAGATCATTACTCACCCGCATCAGCCATCAAAGTGAAGCGGAACGGCTGGAAAGTGCCCCGGAGAGCGCGACTTCGGAGCTGTTCACGATTGTCGAAAGTGACTCGTCGCGCGAACGCTTTCTTTGCGGCTTTACCGGCGCGGCCAATCAATTCACGACCCTAACCGTAATCTCGCCCAACCGCGTAACCGCGCGCGCCCTGTTCGATGGCGTATGGCTGCGGCCTGGGGAGATGTTTGACGTCGAACCGCTCGCCTACTGGCGTTCGGATCAAGATGCGGCGCGGATGGCGGCGCAATGGGCCGAACTGCTCGGCAACCACATGAGTGCACGGGTTGATGCACCTTACCAGCGCGGCTGGTGTTCCTGGTATCACTTTTTCGACGCGATTAGCGAAGATGCGCTGCGCTTAAATTTGCAAAAGTTACGGGAGTTGCACCTCGAGTTTCCTGTTGATGTAGTTCAGCTCGACGACGGCTTTCAGGCGGCGCTGGGCGATTGGGACCAGACCAATGCCAAATTTCCGAGCGGACTGAAAAGGATAGCTGACGAGATTCGTGAAGCGGGCTTCACGCCAGGATTGTGGACGGCCCCGTTTCTAGCCACACGCGATTCAAATTTGGGGCGAGAACATCCGGATTGGTTCATTCGAAATAAAGTTGGCGAACCTCTACGCGCCGTTCACAACCAGAGTTGGACTGCTGGCGAGGACAAGTCCGCCTACGCGCTTGATCCGAGCCACCCGGAGTTTAGTCGGTACCAGGAGCAACTTTTCCATCGGCTCGTGCATGAATTCGGCTACGGATATCTGAAACTCGACTTCCTGTTCGCCGCCGCCGCTGAAGGTCGCCGCTACGATCCGAGCCTTACGCGCGCTCAGACACTGCGGCGCGGCCTCGAGACTATTCGGCGCGGCGCCGGCGACGAAACATTTATCCTGGGGTGTGGTTGCCCGCTCGGCCCCGCGGTCGGCGTGGTAGATGGGATGCGAATCGGTCCCGATGTCGCACCGTACTGGGGAGGCGATGTCGAACCGGGGACCAGGCTGGCTATTGACGCAATTGTGGCGCGCAGCTTTATGCATCGCCGCTTGTGGCTCAATGACCCCGACTGTCTGATGCTGCGGGTCAGCGAAACCCGGCTGTCGCGCGAGGAACGTTTCGCGCTCGCCGCCGCAATCGCGGTATCGGGCGGGATGTTGCTCTTTTCGGACGATATGAACCTCCTCGATGAGGATAGCGGGAGACTATTTCGCATCGTCGCAGACGTCGGGATGGAAGTGGACAACGCATCGGACAAGGAGCCGCCCCTTGCCGGAAGCCTGATGCATGACACGGCGATCCACACCCTCGTTGCACAGGCCCATCAGGGTGTTTTCTATCTGCTGTTGAACACCGGCGATATACCGAAGGACGTTCCGACTCCCGCGATGCCATCCGCAGGTGGACGTGCGACGTTGATCGGTCCCGATGGCGAAAGCGACGCACCGGAAAACATTGAGTTGCCTGCGCATTCCGGCCGCATCATTCGCTGCTGAGTGTTCAGACGGCACGCTGCCAGTATCTAAAACCGCTGATCCAAGCCCTCGCTTAATCGCGGCAAGTCAACGCAAAAATATATTGGCGAGAGCGCCCGAGGACTGATAGAACACGTGACGTTGCTCGACAACCTCGGGCGCAAGGCCAGCAGCGCCCGAGCGGTGATTCTTCGCCGGGGGATTTGAACTATGACTCCTGACAACGGTGACATGCCCCGCAGCTTTGGCGGCTATGTTCTCCGCAATCGCACACAGTTCGCTGCTATTCTGATCGCAATCACCATTTTCATGGCCTATTGGGCGCTCCACGTGCCAATTGCGACGCGGTTTGAGGATTTGTTCCCCAGCAAGGACCCTAATGTCCTGCTTTATCGTCAGTACCGCCGGCAATACGGTGGGGCTCAAACTTTGGTGCTGATGCTGCGGGTGCGCGACGGCGAGATTTTCAATCTAAAGACCTTGGGTGCGATTCAGGATCTCACCCGCAAGGTCGACATCTTACCTGGCGTTAACCACAACGAGGTGTTCTCGCTGGCATCCTATCGGGTGATTTATGCGCGAGCGATACCTGGGGCGTTGGTGTCGCGCCCCTATATGTATCCGAAGCTGCCCAAAAACCAGGCCGAGATCGACGATCTGAAGAAAACCGTGATGGCCCATCGCGAGGAGCTTGCGGGCTACGTCACCTCTGACCTGAAAGGCGCGATGATAATCGCGGCGTTTAATGAGGAGGGACTCGATTACAAAGGGCTGTTCGATGCTGTCCAGCGGCTGATCGGTCAATACCAGGATAGCAACACAACGATATATGCGAGTGGGGCGGCGATGTTTGCTGCCTGGGGCTACCACTATTTGCCCCGTATTGCGCTGATCTTCCTGATTTCGATCGTGCTGATGGTCGCCATCCTTTATCTGAGTCTGGGGCGCCGCAGTGGATGGTGGGCGCCGATCGTCACCGGCCTCTCTTCGGCCGTCTGGGGGCTAGGCTTCGTCGGCCTTATGCGGTTCAACTTCGACCCGGTGATGTTGGTCATCCCATTCATTTTGACCGCGCGCGATCTAAGTCATGGCATTCAATGGCATGGCCGCTACTACGACGAGTTGGATCGAACCGACGACAAAATGGCGGCCTGCGCCGCGACTGCCAGCCTGATGCTGCGGCCGGGGCTGTTGGCGGTGCTGGCGAACGTCGCGGGAGTGGTTTTTCTCGCTAGCGGCGATATTCCTTTGCTGAAACAGATTGGTTACGGCGGCGCGGTCTGGCTTGGCGCGAGCCTGGCGATGGTGTTCGTCTTCCAGCCCATCTTGATGAGCTATCTGGCGAAGCCGCAAGTATATAGTTGGCGCCTCCGGCAGGGCGGGCCGAATCAGCCTACAGCCTATCGTTCCCTCGTGAATTGGCTGGAGCGGATTCCGGTGACGCCGGGCGGCATACGCAGTGGGCTGGTCGTGGCCGGCACGGCGTTGATGATTTTTGCAATCGCCGCGAGCAGGCGAGTTCCGATCGGTTACCAGACGCCCGGGACCCCAGTCTACCGGCAGGATGCGAAGATAAACCAGGACACCGCCGAAATCGGCAAGTTCGTCCCGACCAATATGGCATGGGTGGTATTGGAGGCGCCGAACTTTCCGAATCCCCAGAACCCAATAGCTACCAGGTCTCTGCGGATGGCCGACGACCTGGCGACTTACCTGCTCAACCGCGGGGACGTCTTGGCGGTGCTGGGCTTCGCGGAGATTGCGTCGAAGCCGATGAACATGCTGCTGCACAACGGCGATCCGAAATACATGGCGCTACCCGACACCGATGCATTGAGTGGAACTCTGTGGTTTTTCTTCTTTAGTGGCAGCGCGCCCGACGAGGTGTACACCTTCTTCGGTCTCTATCCCAGTGTCACGAGTATGAGCATCCGGCTGCTGCTGGCCGATCATACCTATGGCCGGCTGCAGCGCTTGCGCGCCGACCTTGACACATTCGTCAAGGATCGTGTTGTCGATGATCCTGACCTCCATCAGGTGAAAGTGCGCTACGTGGGCGGCGATAGCGGATTGTACCTCGCCAGCGACAATGTCGTGCAGCGGCTCAATTCGATTAACCTGGCGTTGACGCTGGGCGTGATCTTCATTGCGACCAGCCTGATATTCGCTTCACCCGTGGCGGGACTGCTGTTTGTGCTGGCAGCCGTAATGGCTAACTTCGGCGCCTTTCTGTACATGAATTACCGGGTCATTGGCCTGACAATAGATACGATTCCGGTTATCTCATTAGGTATTGGGCTCGGTATCAACTACGCTATCTATACAGTCGCGCGAATTCGAGACGAGGTAATCGCTGGAGCAGAACTCAACAACGCGATCACGACTGCGCTGCACACTACTGGCGGCTGGGTATTCGCAACTTTCGCGGTGATGGCGGGCGGCATTCTGCCATGGGTGTTCTCGCCGCTGCTGTTCCATAATGAAATGAGTGTGCTGCTAATCCTGCTGATGACGGCAAATCTGGTGGTCGGATTGTTGATTCTGCCGGCGAGTATCGCGTGGCATCCGCCCCACTTCATCACCCGTTATGCAACTGGAGAGGGGCGCCTGCAGCGCACCGGCGCCGTTGGGCGGGCAGCGCTGTAGACTACGCAGTCGTTAGGTTGACAGTACGGACTACGAATGCACGGCCGAGCCGCGTCATGCAATTCGCCACGCCGCCAGGCTGGCGAGCGCGTTGCCTCGGGAGATGTCGGGCTTGATTGCCAACTCGATTACGCCAAGGTCCGCTAAATTGACCTGGTAATCCTCGGTCTCGCTGGTCGAGCCGTGCGGATTGAAGGTCCACTGCTGGCGTACGATCTCCCGCAAGGGTCCGCCGCGCCCGGCTGCCCAGCGCACGACGAATTCCTGGGTCCGCGCCGTCGCGGTCTCGACGAACTGTAATCTGATTCGATGCAGAGCAATTGGCGCGTCGAAGACGATCCGCACGAGTTGTTCGCCCGGTTCGGCAGCCCGCCAGCCTTGAGCTGCGCTTCCCAGGGCAAGAGCTGATTCAATCGGAAAACCTGGATCCTCGGACGTTACTTCGACTTCCGCCATATGTTCCAGTTCGAGCCATTTCTCGCCGGAGCGCAACTCTTGAGCGCTATCTGCTTGGCCGATTATCCGTTTGCGCATCGCGTCTACCTTTACATCGCGCAGCAGGTGAAGCCGCTTAGCCCATCAGGCGCCCCCCTGCAGTCTCGACCGGGCTGTCTCGCCGCTCGACCAACGTCACCGCGGGGCTAGCCGCGAAGGGTCAATGAAGCCAGTGCCGCCGTACCGCGCGACGTGATCCTTGATATGCTCCAGTAATTCCACCCTGGGCTTTTCGAGATCGAGCACCTCGCCGTAGGGCTGCTTCGCTTGCAGTCCGGTATTCCAATAGGTTTCGATTCGATTCCCTTCGGGATCAAAGACGTAAACCCCGACCGCATTGCCGTGCGACAGGATTACATCGAACTTGACGTTGTGTTGTTTGAAACGCTGATAAAAGCCAAGTACATCGTCAAAGCTGTCACAGCGAAACGAAATCTGCTGGACTACTCGCGCTTCACCGCCAACGTTCCGGCCGCGGCAAAGTAACAGCTCGTGATGCTCCTCCTCGGGCCGCGAGCTCATAAAAACCAGCCCGCGCTCCGGATCCTCGTCGGTCACGGTTAAACCGATGATGTCACGATAAAAGGCCTTTTGCTTTTCCAGATCCTGAACATGCAGTCCGACATGCCCGAGCCGGGCGACGCGTGCATTTGGCATTGGATACTCCTTTGCTCAGCGACGGCAACAATTCGCAAAGCATCACAGCTTGAGGGCAGGTTCGACCCAGACGCGTGCCAGCTCCTCAGCCAGTCTGGTAATGTCGGCTTCGCTCGCGACGGGCCGTTGAAATACCGGCGTCAGATACAGCTCATCGACACCGGCATCACGATAACGCTTCAGGTCGTCCGGCGTTGCATCTGCTGTAGGCGAAACCGAAAATTCGAAACCATCTGTTCCGCGGCCGTTGGCGCTAAGCAACTCGCGCAGCCGATTGATTGCCTGTGCGGTTTCCTCCGGGGTGAGATTGAAGCCGCACCATCCGTTCCCATACGAGGCCGCCCGTTTGAGTGCAGCTTCGGTCTGACCCCCGACCAGGATCGGCAGCCGGGCGCCCTTGACCGGTTTTGGATAGCTCAGCGCGCCGTCGAAGTGGACGAATTCAGCGCTGTAACTGCGGCCGTTGCCCCAAACGCAACGCATCGCTTCAACATATTCCCGGGTTCGTTGCGCACGATGCTCCCAGGGAATGCCGAGCGCATCGAATTCCTCACGGAGCCATCCGATACCAATGCCGAGGACGAGTCGGCCGCCGCTCAGGTAATCCAGCGTCGCACATATCTTGGCGAGAAGCAGCGGATTGTATTCAGGCACCAGACAGATCCCCGTCGCCAGCCGAATGCGCGTGGTATGAGCGGCAGCGTAGGTCAGTGCAACAAACGGGTTCAGCAGTGGAATCTCGGTCGTGATTGGTAAGTTGTGGCCGCGCGAGTAAGGATAACGCGACGAAAATCGCTCCAAAAAAACCACGTGTTCAGGGGCCCAGACGGTCGCGAAATTTAACCGCTCGGCATTTGTGGCCACGGCACTTATCAATTCCGGCCGCGCCAGGTTGCCGATCCCAATAGCGAAGAAACCAATCTTCATCGATGGTTCTCCCGGCTGATTAGCCTATTCCGTTTCAAGCCAGACCGACGGCATCGTAACCGCGCCGTGGCGCGCGAAAACCGCTTCGATTTCTCTCATATCGGCGTCCGAAATGGACCATCCGAGCGCACCGACGTTGTCTTCAACCTCACCCGGGTTGCGGCACCCGACCAATGCAGTGCTGACCACCGGATTGGACAGAGTCCAGCGCAAAGCAAATTGCGGCAGGCTCTTGCCGTAGCGCTGCGCCATGGTCTTCAGCTCGGCGATCGCCCGTAGATTCTTCAGGTAATGGTCGGGACCGAACAGATGCTGGAACAGGTTGAGATTGGCAAGCTGACCGCGCTTCGAACGCCAGTCACCCTTGTCGAACGTCATTTCTTCGGTGAAGGTGCCGGTTAACATGCCGTAGGCCAACGAGCCGTAGGCCATCACGCCGATATTGTGTTCACGGCAATAGGGGAAGATTTCGCTTTGCATGCGCCGGTCGAACATGTTCCAGCAATACTGGACGACATCGACCCGGCGCGTGTTCATACAGGCTTTGATTTCTTCCAGGCGGAAGTTAGAGAGACCCACCGCGCGCACTTTGCCCTGCTTGACCAGGTCGTCGAGCGCACCCATGGTCTCGTCAAACGGAATGTTCCGGTCAGGCCAGTGAATCAGGTAGACGTCGACAAAGTCAGTGCCAAGGTTTTTGAGGCTCTTCTCAATCGATTCCATCACGCGCTTGCGGCTGCCATCGCGGAAATTTGGCGCGTCCGGATAGCCGACGCCAAATTTGGTGGTGATGACCGCCTCCTTGCGCCGGGCGCCCAGGGCCTTGGCCAGCGATTTCTCGGAGGCACCGAAACCATATGCTTCAGCGGTGTCGAAGCAATTGATACCCAGGTCCAGTGCGCGATTGATCGCCTTGATGAATTCGGTTTCTTCGATGCTGCCGTAACCTCCGCCGATCTCCCAGCAGCCGATCCCGATGGCCGATATTTCCACGCCGGTTTGGCCGAATGGACGATATTCCATCGCCGAGACCTCCATGAGAATCATAAAGTGAGAGGGGCCGCTCGTGCCCCTTCATTAGATATGTGAGCGCTATAGCGCTTGCCAACGTTTTGTGGCCGAAGCTCCTCCTTTCAGGGCTTCCTCGGCTTCTTGTACGGTTTGCTCGGGCAGCGGCCTTTCCGCCGAGCCTAGATTTAGCATGAATTGGACGTGCGCGTCTTGAGCCCACAAGAAGGCCATCCCGGGCGGCCAACATCTTCGCGCACCGGGAAAAATCGTGGATCGCAGACCGCCAGCACTTATCCTCTATACCAGCTCCAATCCGAAGAACAGGAAACCCCCGTATCAAACAACGGGGAGGGGGGTGCCTGCCCCGCCAAAACTCACGGCGAACCACTCTCACTGCAGCCCATCATTTTGAGCGAAGTCTTAGGAGCTCGCGCCGCGGTTCTTTTAGTGGCGTGATCTTGCTTGCTCTCGCTGCTCACGCCTGCAAGAAAGCGGGCGCGGGATTCCATTGGTTGCTCGGCGCTCCTCAGGACAGCCTCTTTCGACCGGGTCCTCGCATCCGCGCGGCTGGCTCAGAGTTTGTGCGTGAATTGATTTTGCGGAACATCAGCCCTTGAAAATGCTTATGTTTTTTCACACGAAGGAGCACTTTGCCAATTCGCTTAGAGACTCTCAGGATGACAGAAGGGACAGACGCCAGTCAGCTCGATTTGGTCACAAACGCTCAGGCTGTTTCGATCACGACAAACTTGCCGGAATCATCACCGCCGTTCGAGGTCTCGTTTCTTTTCCTGCTAGCCGGTGCGGAAGAAATTGGCGTGCCATGTCATATCGAAGTTTGGCTCGCCATTACTCTCGACGAAGACTATGGCTTTCACGGCCATCAGGTCTCGCCCGGGTATGACCTCGCAATGGAGCTGAGCCAATTCGTCGACGATCGTACTCCCTCTGCCCGTGCTCCAAAAAGTAACGAAGGGATGTGTGCGAAAGTGCAGAAAGGCCGTTAGTTCGGCCTCGTTCGGACCTCTGACGGATTTAATCTTGATCAATTGTCGCTGGTCACTGACGCGACGGTCGGTCACCATACCCTCGGCGAAGGTAAGCTGCCAATTACCGTTGTAGCCAACCTGCTTGTAGCACAGCTTGTATCTTTTGGTCAGCCACATGACACCGCCCATACCTGCTCGCAGTGGCTGGACCGAGTCAACCGCAGAGACTGTGCCGGACCAACATCCCCGAAATATCTCCGGCAGCGGAATCTCGCGCGAATTGTTCTGAGGCAATGGTAGCCTGGGCGGGATTGAAAGATTTTCGCCCGGCTGCCGCGTTATTGGAGGTGGGGTCCCACGGATTTCAGGAACTTGCTGCGACGGCAGCGTCTGAACCTCCGCCCCGAGCGCGGATGCGGCAATTACCGCAAGGCTCAAAAGTGATACGGCAAGAACAATATGCCGCATTCCAAGGCGCACCATCTTTTGTCACACGAGGTGGCGATGGCTTGAACGCCAAACGTGGATTATTCGTATTCGTCGCCGAAATGGGCGCGCACAATGCGTGCCTTCAGGTATTCAAGCGTGCCAAGGTCTTCGACGATGTCGCCGCCGGTGTCATAAAAGAACAATTCGCCATTCTTGGTGCGCCCGACAGCGATAATCCATTCAAGATCGTCCCGGTCTTCAAGCAGATAATTGATAGTTTGGGCAACGCCACGGCCTGGGATAATCGTGATTTTTGGACGCGCTAATTTTTCCTGCTTCGGCATCGCTGGATTAACACCTCTGGCGGGAACGCGGAACTATCCTCGCCTAGATTACGGACGCCTTTAAGCCTAAGTCAATAGCAAGCTGGCAGCGACTTCGATGTGATGGGTGTTCGGAAAGAAGTCGAGTGCGCGGACATTGCTGATTTTGTAACCTTTTAGAATGAGCTGCCTTAAGTCGCGCACCAGAGTCGACGGATTACAAGACACGTAAACCAGCCTTCGAGCTTTGAGCCTCGACATTGGCTCGATCAGATGAACCGCGCCGGCCCGCGGTGGGTCCAATATCAGCACGTCAGGACAATAATCGGCCTGCCGCAAAAAATGCAGGCCTTCGACTGCGCGCATCGCAACGAACTGCGTCTCTTTCAGTCCCATGCGCTTTGCGTTTGCGCGCGCCGCCTCGATCGCCAGTTCATTGCTGTCCACGCCGACAACATAGGCGGCGCGCCGTGCGGCAGGCAAACTGAAGTTTCCGGTCCCGCAGAAAAGATCGAGCACCCGGGCGGCGGGTGAAATTTCCGCCAACTGCATTACCGCGGCGACCAGCTTGAGGTTCTGTGACCGATTCACCTGGCTGAACAAGTCCGCATCGGCCTCTATCACGCAGCCGGACTCAGCCTCGCAGGTGATCCGCACGTCGCCAAACAACTCACGTTGAGCGCCCGCGCGCAAAATCAAACCGGCGACGGAGTTCTCGAGCATCTGGCGCGCGATTTTACGTTCGGACGCGCCTGGTGCTCTCATCAAGTTGGCGATCAGCACTGCGCCATGCTGTCCCGCGACCACTTCTATTTCCGAGCAATTGCGCCCGAGCGCACGGGACAACGGGGCCGCCACCCCAATCGGCAGCACAGCAACGAGACAACTCTCGACCCCCACAAACGAATTGCTGCCCGGATGATGAAAACCAAGCTGGCCGCCGGGCCCGGTTTTTAACCGCACCCGCGAACGGTAGCTAAATTCCGCCGGCGCTGGCTCAACCAGTCCATCGGGGTCGAGTTCAATTCCAAGCGTGTGACGAAACTCCGCCACGAGCACTTCGGCTTTGAGCCTGGCTTGGGCGTCATATCGAATATGCTGCCAGTCGCATCCGCCACACCTGGCTATGTACGGGCAAGGCGGCTCGCGGCGCTCCGGCGCCGGTCGTATAACGCGCACGATGCGGCCGAGCGCATAATCGCGCTTGTGAGACCCGATCTCGATCTCAAGCACCTCGCCTGGCAGCGCCGCTGGAATCATCACGCTTTTCCCGTCGACGCGCGCGATTGCGCAGGGTCCGAATGTCAGCGCCGACACTTGGACCTGAGGAATTTCGATTCTAGGATTCACACAGAGAGGTATTATAGCGCATCCGAACGGCTCGACCCTGATGCGGCGGCGCAGGATTACTGATACACGAGATCGAGCCAAGGCAGGTCCCCTCACGGCTGATCATTTTGATTGGTGCGTGGTCTGGATTCTTCCTTCGCTCAATTATAGAAAAGGCGCTCTCCGGCCTTCGACGGTGATTTTGTTTGAGTACTAATAGCGCAGAACAAGAAGTCGGCGCCGCAGTTTCCGAGGAAGCATCGCAGCGTCTGAGCATTTTTTCGGAGCGCCTGTTCGCCCGCCTGCCGGCGGATTCGGCCGAGCGGTTTCCGGGCGCAAGACGGTTCCCTATCGCTCAAGACGCTTTCGAGTTCTTTTACACGCGCCACGAACCGATAAAGGTCAGGTGCCTGGCAGGCGGCGACAATTGTGTGATTGTCGAGACAGTGATGCCGGACTGCGCCTTTATCGTCGACAGCATGCTTGAATATTTCCGCGCCAGTGAATTCCCGGTGCGCGTGATGCTCCATCCCATTTACCAGGTGGCGCGTGAGCCCGGCGGCGCGCTGGTTTCGTTCGAGTTGGCGAGCGCGGGTGAACAGCGTGAGTCCTTCACCCACAGCGAACTCGATGTTTCGCCGGAGCCCGCCGTGCTAAACAAAATCGAAACCGACTTGCGCCGCATCCTCGCACAAGTGGCCGCGGCCACCGCCGATTTTGCCGCAATGACTGCGCGTGCGCTGCAGATTTGCCAGGAAACCGCGGGCAAACGGGAGCTGGTCGAAATTCGCGATTTCCTCCGATGGCTGGTACAGGGTTCGTTTGTTTTTCTGGGCTACCGCCACTACCAGATCGAATGCGAGCAGGGACAGCAGGTGATTGTACTCGAGGCTGACAAGAGCCTCGGCATCATGCGCGCCGCGTCGCCCTCCCGCTACTCCCGGCCAGTGCCGCTCGCGGAGCTCGACGAAGCTCATCGAAAACTGCTCTTCGAGGGTCCTCCGCTGCTGGTGGGCAAGACCCATGCTGAGTCCGAGGTGCATCGCCGCGCCCCGATGGACGACATCACGATTCGGCGTGTCGATCAGAACGGGCAGGCGCGAGCGTTTGATCGCTTCATCGGGTTGTTCACCTCCAAGGCTTATTCCGAGGAAGCGCAGCATATTCCGGTGTTGCGCAGCAAACTCAACGAGCTGTTGCAGGCCGAAGGCTTGCAGCCGGAGATGCATGATTACAAGGCGACCGTCGCGGCCTTCAACAGTTTTCCCAAAGAGGAATTGTTTCGCGCCCGGCTCTCAGAATTGCGCACGCAACTGCGGCTCGTGCTCGACGTCCAGAATGAAGGTGAAGTACGCCTGACCCTGCAGAACGATAGCGTGCGCAGCAATGTTATCGCATTGGTGATAATGCCGCGCGAGCAATTCTCCGCCGAAGTCCGCATGCGCATCCAGCGCGCGCTTGGTGAGCGGCTCGGCGGCACGCTGGTCTATTATTACCTCGCGCTGGGCGTGGGCTATACAGCTCGCCTGCATTTCTGTTTCGTGGCGCCAGCGCTCCGGCCCGAGACTGTCCCGCTGTTGCGTGCTGAGATCGCCAGCCTGGCGCGTTCATGGGACGACCTCCTGCGAGAAGGCTTGACTGCCCGTTATGGCCATGCGCACGGCGATGAGCTCGCGGCCCGCTGGGTCCCGGCATTCACCCCCAGGTACAAAAATACTACATCAGTTGAAATGGCCCTGGGCGATATCGAGCAGATCGAGCGGCTGCTGCAAGAGGGCCGTTTCAGCGTGCTGATCGGCGGTGCCGGAGCCGAAGCCGAACAGAACTTCAGTGAACTGCGGCTGTATGAGGTTGGCCAGGCGCCACTGCTCTCCGAGTTGATTCCGCTCCTGCAAAATTTTGGCATTTCGGTAATGTCCGAGGAGGCACACGAGTTCCGGCTGGCGCTGGACGGAAAACCTCAGTTGGCCAACCTCCAGGCATTTCGCGTCCACAGTGCTGAAGGGAAACCGTTGGAGCAGGAGCCGGGCGCGGCCTTGATTGGCGATGCGCTGGTGGCGGTGCGCACCGGCCAGGCCGAAGACGATAGGCTCAACCTGCTGACCTTGAGCGCCGGCCTGTCCTGGCACGAAGTGGCTCTGCTGCGCGCGTATCTCGCCGCCGCCTTCCAGATGAGGCTGACCGCCGCGCGCGCTGCGGGGCAACGTCCGTTTCTGTCCTGCCCGCAATTGGCGCGGCGGTTCATTGAATTTTTCCGGGCGCGCTTCGATCCGGATCGCGATACGCCGGGGGACCAAGCCGCATCGTTGCGTGCGATGTACCTCGAACAGCTTGGTGCGATTGACAACATCGTCGATGACCGAATGGCGCGCACCCTGCTGGCGATGCTTGAAGCGACCGTACGGACTAATTTCTTCCGGCCGATGCCGGCGCCGATCCCATACGTCTCGCTTAAATTCGAGAGCGGGCGCATTGCCAATCTCCCTGACACGGCGCCGTTGTACGAGCTTCACGTCAATAGTGCGCTCATGGCCGGTTGCCATCTGCGCGCAGGTAAAATCGCCCGTGGCGGCATCCGCTTTAGTGACCGCCCCGATGATTATCGCACCGAGATTCTGGATCTGATGAAGACGCAGACGGTCAAAAACGCGATCATCGTGCCGGTCGGCGCCAAAGGGGGTTTCATCGTCAAACCTCATCCGGCCCGCTCCAGCGGTCCGCAGACCACGGCGGAAGCTTACAGCATGCTAATCAACGCGATGCTGGACCTTACCGACAACGTCGTCGCTCAGCAGCGCGCACGGCCATCGCGGGTCAAAATCTTCGACGATGACGGCCCCTATCTGGTCGTGGCGGCCGACAAGGGCACCGCCAGCTACTCGGATACCGCCAACGCGCTCGCCGAGCGTCGTAATTTCTGGCTCGGCGATGCCTTCGCGTCGGGCGGTGAGCACGGTTACGACCACAAAAAAATGGGCATCACGGCGCGCGGCGCCTGGGAATCCGCGCGCCGCCATCTACGCGAGATGGGCCGCGATTTGCGCGGCACGCCAGTGACAATGGTTGGCATCGGCGACATGTCGGGCGATGTTTTCGGCAATGGGTTGCTGCAGTCCGACCGTATCAAGCTCATCGCCGCCTTCGACCATCGGCATATATTCATCGACCCCGACCCCGCTCCCGCTGCGAGCTACGCCGAACGAAAGCGCCTCTATCGGCTGGCGAATTCGCAATGGTCCGATTATGCGGCGGCGCTGATCAGCAAGGGCGGAGGAGTCTTCCGCCGCGGCCAAAAACGCATTTTGCTGAGTGCGGAAGCGCGCGCGGCGTTGAAGTGCGATGCTGCCGAAGCCGACGCCGACACAGTCATCCAGCTTATCCTGCGCGCCGACGTGGACATGCTGTACAACGGCGGCATCGGGACCTACGTCCGCGCCAGTGACGAAACCGACGCACAGGTGGGCGACCATGCGAACGACGCATGTCGAATCCCAGCCAGTGAACTCCGTTGCAAAATTGTGGTCGAAGGCGGAAATCTCGGCTTGACCCAGAAAGCTCGCGTTGAATACGCCCTGCGCGGCGGCCGGATCAACACCGACGCGATCGACAATTCCGCCGGCGTTGACATGTCCGACCACGAGGTAAATCTCAAGATCCTGCTGCAGCCGGTGCTCGCTCGTGGTGAACTCAGCTTCGACGAGCGTAACCGCCAACTCGCCGCGGTGGCCGAAGATGCGGCGCGCAGCGTCCTGCGAAATAATCGCGACCAGGCACTCTTGCTCAGTGTAGAGCAGCGCCGCAGCCATTACTCAGTCTCCTCCTTTCGCGAGCATTTGACCGCGATTGAGCAGCGCGGCTTGCTGCGCCATCACGATACCGTGCTGCCGAGCCATGAACAGTTGCGCGAGCGGCGTCCTGTGCGGGCTGGGTTGACCCGTCCGGAACTGGCGGTGCTGACAGCTTACACCAAGATCGATTTGGCCTTGCGGCTGGGAACCACGCCGCTGGCTGAAGAACCTTATCTCATCGAGCGTTTCCTGCGGCCGTATTTCCCTCCGCCAATCGCGGCGGCCTTCGCCAGCGATATTGCGCATCATGGGCTGCGGCACGAACTGGTCGCAACATTGGTAGTAAACGAAATGGTCGACCTGATGGGCTCGGTGTTCGTGTTCGAGTTGAGGCGCGATTACGGCGTCCGGGACGAGGATGCGGTCCGCGCCTTTCTGATCGCTGAAGGCGTGCTCGATATCCGTGAGCGCGCGGAAAATCTCAAAGCCGGCGTGCAGGAGTTGGCGGCCGAGGCGGAAATCGGCGCCTTCCTGGGACTGGAGCGGGCGGTGCGTCACGCCTGTTCGTGGGCACTCACTAATACGCTCGAACCAAGCTCGCTCGGCGAGGTCGTGCAGCATTTCAAGCCGGCCTTTGACCAGCTTGCGCCGCAATTCGAAATCCTCCTTAAAGGAGGGGAACGCATACGTTTCGAACGCACTTACCGGGAGCTACGGGCGGCGGTACATCATGAGCAACTCGCGCTCGAGCTCGCCCGCCTCTCGTTCGCCCAGCATTTGCTCAATGTGCTGACGCTCAGTTTTTCGCTGACGCTGGAGCCGCTCGAAGTTGCGCAGATTTATTTCGGATTGAGCGAGTACATTGAATTCGCCATGCTCGAAAATGCGATCGACGGCATTCGCACCGACGATCGCTGGGAGCGGCGCGCGGCGAGCGACATGGCGGCAGAACTGGTTTGGGCGCGGAAGCAATTGTGCCGCTCGTTACTGACCCGCGACGGTGATGGGGGTCCGTTGCCGGCGCGGCTCGCTCAGGGCCGTGAGCGGCGCGCCGCCGAGGTCGAGCGCCTGATGGGCGAGCTGCGCGCGCTGCCCGCGATCGGATTGCCGCCACTCCAGGTCGCTGTCCGTGCGCTAGCCCGTCTCGCCGCCGGCACGTGAAACAATTGCACGCCTGACGCGCCTGCGAGTTGTTGCGCATCTAAAGTCAAATCCCTCTCCCTATCATCAGGGAAAGGGGAGGGAGAGGGTCTTATTCAGCCGCCGCGGAGGCGCGGCGATTTAGGAAACAAAGAAGCTCTGCATCGCTGCTTCTCGCCACCAATCCGTTGAAAATATGGATGGCCGCACCGCCTTTTCGTATTTGTGCAATCAATGCGGCCGATGCTGCCACGGCCAGGTGATAACGCTCTCGCCGTATGACGTAATTCGCCTGGCGCGTGCGGCCGGCACTTCAACCGGCGAAGCAACAGCGCGCTCGATATGGTTTAATAACAAGTATTATGCGAACGACGAAGGTGACGTCGCTTTCACTTCCGCCGAAGCTATTGCGCGAGGCGGAGCGCCTTGCCCGGCGAGAAGGGCGCACAAAGAGTGAACTGCTGCGGGAAGCCCTTAGGCGCTATATGGCGGACAGCCGCTGGCGGGACCTGCAAGAGTTTGGTCGCGTGCAGACTCACAGACTGGGACTCAATGAATCCGATGTCGAGCCGCTGATCGCGGAATACCGGACGGAGCACTGAGTGCTTCGAATCGTCGTGGATACGAACGTTTATGTTTCCGCGTTGAACTTCGGTGGAGTGCCCGATCAAGTGTTGGAGCTTGCCCGCAGACGAATCGAGCTCTTCATCTCGATGCCGATTGTCAGGGAGGTTGGGGGCGTGCTGAAACGGAAATTCCGGTGGCCGTCGAATCGTGCTCGAGAGGCGGCTGCGACCATACGTGAGTTTGCCAGCAGTGTCGAACCGACTGAGCAGCTTGCGGTAGTTTAGAAAGATGAGGCTGACAATCGCGTGCTGGAGTGCGCGGTCGCAGCCAAAGCGACAGTGATCGCGAGCGGGGATTCGCACCTTCGCGATCTGGGTTCTTTCCGGAGCGCACGCATCTTAAGCCCCAGGGACTTCCTGACCGCACTTAATGCATTAGGTGTCTCCTAAGAGCGGATCTGACGAATTGGGGATTGACGGGGCAACGTTTCGCCTTCGCGGATGAGGTAGACGGCCGAGTCTTAGACGAAGTGCTGAAAGAAGCCGGAACTCGACCGCGAATGGGCCAGCTACGAAATCTCACCTCCGCGGCCTTGAGGAGGTTCAGCGAAGAGCGCTTGAGCCGTCGTTCCGCAAGATCTTCGCGCGAAGCGACATCGTCGCGGAGATAGTGGCCAGTTAAAATATGGATCGTAGCAGCGGCTTTTCCTATCTATGCAATCAATGCGGCCGATGCTGCCACGGCCAGGTGATCACGCTCGCGCCCTATGATGTGATTCGCCTGGCGCGTGCGGCTGGGATTTCAACCGGCGAAGCAGTTGCGAGCTATACGATTCGCCGGGGTTCCATTCTGAAATTCGACGAGGGTGGTAGCTGTGCGGCTTTGCACGGCGCGAGTTGCACGCTTCACTCGGGACGGCCGCTGGCCTGCCGGCTTTGTCCGTTAGGACTGGAACACGATCACCGAGGCGCCGAAGGGTACCTGCGGCTTGAGCCTGCCGCGGGATCCCTCGGCATCTACGGGACCGAGGGGACGGTGCAAGATTTTCTCGCGGCGCAGGGGGCTGAACTGTACCTGCGGATGAACCGGAGCTACGCGAGTCTACTCGATATCTTTCGGCAGCGAATCGCTGAACTGAGCGATTTCGACTTGGTCGAGCCGCGCGAGTTCTGGCGAGTCGCGGTGCGGGAAGCGCTGGCCGAAACCAATTTCGACTTCAATCCGATTATTGCAGCGTTATTCGATCCTGATAGCCTCGGTTGCCGCGGCGAGACCGATCTTGAGTTCAACCAAGAGCATGTGAATGAAGTCGAGCAACGGATTCGCAGCGAAACCGACCCCGCAATCCTCGCAGCCGCCGCGGTAATGCTGGCGGTGAGTCTGGGCTATCCGCCGGGAGCGGTGATCACAGGCGGTCCTTGCCGCCGCTCCGACTAAGGTGCGTAAGTCGGGCACGCCTGCGCTTAGGCTGCACTTCATTCGGCCTCTGTGCAGGCTAAAGTCTGTGCTCGGAGTTTCTAGATTCCGAAGCTAGCGCCGCTAAAGGCAACGCGGTTCGCTGCCCGAAAAATCAATGGGACAGGCGTCTCTGCCTGTCGAAGATGCGCGAGCGCCTTTGCTCGCGCGACCTTTACAGCCTCTCATCGGTCCAACGGCCAGACCCAGGGGTAGTCCCCGATCTTAGGCCAGCGCTTCCAGGGATTTCCGCCAATGTAATCAAGCTTCTGGGCAAACTCCTCATCATCGCGAACGATCCGGTCGAAGGACTCGTCCTGCCAGACCCGCCCAAAGCGCTGATGCTCGCGCTACATCTGCCGGGCGGTGAACGACTTCCAGGAATGGTGAATCGCTTTGAGCTCGTATCCGGCCAACGGCGTGAGGAGCACGTGAACATGTTCATCCATCACGACATAGGCGGCGAGTTGATAGCGCTGACCGTCGAAGCTCTTGATCGCCGCCACCACCAGCTCGCGCTCCCTGGCGTCGAGCTCCTCGCGGCCTCGACCGAGCCGCCAGGTAACAAAATAGGTGACCTGGTCTTGCCTCCAGTGAAGAAGGTTTCTCCGATAACAAAAATCCATGACTCAGTCGCGGTGGCACGGGCGAGGACGCCCGCGCATCGTTGACAGGCAGGGACGCCTGTCCCACCTGTGCTGAGCATGTTTGATCGCTCGGGGGTGAAAGTCCCCTACCAACCTGATGGAGGTGAAGGGTAGCAAGACGCAAGGGCGTTACCAACCGCGAGGTTGGGTCTGAAGGAAGC
>WNFC01001558.1_pt1 | contig 24171 bp, 23 predicted proteins | sample 5400541 | NCBI WGS metagenome assembly WNFC01 (sample SAMN13153342, study PRJNA577476) | soil metagenome | isolation source: 120 cm saprolite under Douglas fir tree site 2 hole 2 replicate 1 | place: USA:California | collected 2015-04-18
AAACCTGCTTCTCCCGCAGATTCGTCAGAATCGCAGTCAAATCCCCCTGAATCTGCAGCGCCGGCCCGCTCGTCTGCTGATACCCTACCTCCAGCTCATTCGCAATAATGGTCGCCAGCGTCGTCTTCCCCAGCCCCGGCGGCCCAAATAGCAGCACATGATCCAGCGCCTCACCACGCGACTTCGCCGCCTCCAGCGCAATCGCCAGCTGCTCCTTGGCCTTCGTCTGCCCGATAAACTCCGCCAGCCGTGTCGGCCGCAGCTTCAACTCAAACGCCGCGTCATCGTCCACCCTGCCCGCCGAAACCAGCCGTTCCGCTTCAGCCGTCCGCGAACCGTCCAGCCCCGCACGATTCAGGTCCACCTTCGTCTTGTTCTTAAAAGAATCCACTCAGGGCGATACTAAGGCGAAGCCACCCGCGAAGCAACCACAACCGCAAACCCCACACCTACTGATGCAACGACAGCAACACCGCCCCATGCGGCGGCAGGTCTTGCGCTACTGCATTCAACGCCCCCAGTTCCTTCCGCATCCACAGATCCCGCACCTTATACTCGGCTCGATCAGTGAACCCATACTCCGCAAACGTCTTGTCCACATGCACCTGCGTATCGCCCAGGTTGAACAGCGCCAGATAGTTCTTGTCCCGATCCTTCGACACCGCCACCCACGCCACCACATTCCCATCCCGCCCCAGCATATGTCCAGCCGTCGAATGCTGGTTCACCTCGATCACCCCCGGATTCGTCAGCAGCGACTTCATCGTATCGTCCATCTGCGTCAGATTTCCCCCGACAAACAGCGGTGACCGCGCCATAGCCCACAGCGTAATCATCGTCTTCTGTTCCTCCTCCGTCAGCCTCGAGGCCCTTGGCTTCCCCTCGCCCGGCGTCGGCACAAGCATCCCGATAGGCAACATATCCGCATCCGGCCAATTCCCCGCGTGCGCATACTTCGCCCAACTCGCAATCACCGGAAACTGCCCCTTCACGTTCTGCGGCCAGGTCTTCCCCTCCGGCGTCTCCCAGTAGTCCCACACATCATCCGAGATCCGCCACAACTGCGCATTCTTCCCCACCTCCACCGCATTCTCGAGCGCGGTCGGCCCCGGTGACAGGCTCAGCACCATCGCGCGCCCCGACCATCCAATCGCCTTATGAATCATCGCTATCTCCGCGCCCTTATACGGATGCGAAGCGATGCAGTCGACCTTGATGTAGTCCACGCCCCACGACGCATACTGTTTCATCAACGCGTCATACCACGCCTGCCCAGCTGCATTCGCCTTCACGCCAAAGTTATCCGGATTCCACGGACACACATCGGTCGTATCAGCCGCGATACTCGCACGAACATGCTGCGAGCCAATCCGTGTATTCGCAAGAACAGTCTTCTTCGGAATCCCGCGAATGATGTGGATACCAAACTTCAACCCATTTTTGTGCACCGCATCGCTCAGCGGCTTGAACCCGCCTCCAAACTCAGATGTCGGAAACCGGTTCGCCGCAGGCTCATACTGCCCCCGAGAATTAATCGTGTACCGAAGCGCCTCCGGAATCGACGCATTTTCTGGGTTCTCCAGATACCATCCCTCATCCACCACCACGTACTGCCAGCCGAACTCCTTCAGTTGTGCCGCCATCACCACCATGTTGGCGCGAAACTGCGCTTCGTTCACAGTCAGCCCATACGAGTCCCAGCTATTCCACCCCATGGGCGGCGTGGGAGCTAGCGCCTTGTCCTCTGCACCGATCTGCAAAACTGTGACCAACAAAACCGCCGCAGCCGCGCAAAGGCGCTTCATCCCCATGCGGATAAACATACCAAAAACACTCCATCGTAAGCGGCAGCAGCCCCACCCGTAAACCACATCAATTTGCCTTCTCTCTAACAAGATGCGCTCGCAAGCGAAGAGGACTATATGGGTCATTGCAAATGCAATTAGACTGGACGCATTACAAAGAAGCGTTCAGGAGTACGAACCCCTTGCCCCGCATCCAGACCCGCATTCGCTCTGCCGTCGCCCTCGCCATATCCCTCCTCGTCATCTCGGCCAGCGCCCTCGCCCAGGCCATCCCGCCCGCAGTCAAAGCAGCCGAAGCCTCCATCGACCCCGAAAAGATCCGCGCCCACGTCAAGTTCCTCGCCGACGATCTCCTCGAAGGACGCGGCCCCGGCCTGCGCGGCAGCGAGATAGCCGCCCAGTACATCGCCACCCAGTTCGCCCTCTACGGCCTCAAACCCGGCGGCGACAACGGCACCTACCTCCAGCAGATCAACTTCGTCGGCATGAATGCCATCCCCGCCAAAACCACCATGTCGCTCGTCCCCAAAAAGCCTGAAGGCATCGGAATCACTCTCTACTCCATCGACCTCAAGTACGGCGACGACTACACCGTCTCCAACCGCACCCTCACCCCCACCGTCGACATCGATGCCCCCATCGTCTTCGTCGGCTACGGCATCACCGCCCCCGAGTTTAACTGGAACGACTACGCCAACATCGACGTCAAAGGCAAAGTCATCCTCTGCATCGTCGGCGACCCACCCTCCACCGACCCCAACTTCTTCGGCGGCGACGCCCTCACCTACTACGGCCGCTGGACCTACAAGTTCGAACAAGCCGCCCGCATGGGAGCCGTCGGCGCGCTCATCATCCACCGCACCGACCTCGCCAGCTACGGCTGGGACGTGGTGAAGAATTCAAACACCAGCGAAAAAACCTACCTCCGCGACAACAAAGACCCGCAACTCGAAGCCGCAAGCTGGATCCAGCTCGACGTAGCGAATACCATCTTCAAGGCAGCTGGTCTCAGTGATCCAAGACATATCGGCTGTTCCAATTGCACGCTCATTACAGTTTCCAGGGACCATAAGGTCTATCAGGATGGCAAGCCCATCAGCTTGAAAGATCTAACAGCAGGATTGTTCAGTGATGCAGTCACTCCCATTGTGCAGGTTGACAATGGAGTTTCGCAAAGCGAAGTGCAAGCGGCCATCGACGCGGTGAAGCGAAGCGGAAAAGGCACTCCGCGCATTCTCCAATCTCCCGTGGACATGATGATCGAAGCCGCCGGCAAACGCGGCTTCAAAGCCATCGAACTCCCCGTCCGCCTGCACGCCCACGTCGAAAGCGTCGTGCGTCCCTTCCAATCACCCAACGTCATCGGCACTCTCCCGGGTACTAACGCGTCGGCAAAAGACCAGGCCGTCCTCTACACCGCGCACTTCGACCACCTCGGCTTCGTCCCCGGCATGTCCGGCGACAACATCTACAACGGCGCCGCAGACAACGCCACCGGCTGCGGAATGTTGCTGGAAATGGCCCGCGCCTGGTCGCAATCTGGTATTGAGCCGCCGCATTCCGTCATCTTCGCCGCCGTCACAGCCGAAGAACAAGGCCTCCTCGGCAGCGAATACCTCGGCCAGCACCCACCCATCCCCGCCGGCCAGATCGCCCTCGACATCAACTACGACATGATCCTCCCCATCGGCGTTCCACTCGAGGTCAACGTCAACGGAGCCCAGCGCACCACCTTCTTCCCCGCCGTCGAAGCCACCGCCAAACGCTTCAACCTCGCCATCGTCCCCGACCCCAAGCCCTCCGCCGGCAGCTACTACCGCTCCGACCACTTCTCGCTCTCCCGGGTCGGCATTCCCGCCTTCTCCATCGAAACCGGCAACCGCTACGAAGGCCACGACGCAGCCTGGGGCAAGAAACAGCACGAAGACTTCACTGCCCACGACTATCACAACTTCAGCGACAACTACCACCCCGAATGGGACTTCGCCGGCAACGCCAAACTAGACCGCTTCGGCATGGAGCTAGGCTGGCAAGCCCTCACCGCCCCCACCACTATCATCTGGAAACCCAACGACGAGTTCGAACCCGCCCGAAAAACCAGCCTCGGAGCAAAATAAATCACACCTACAAGGGGGTGCCCCATCCATCGCGCCCTTTTCGATGTCTGTGGATTACATCAATCCCTGCGACCAAGTTCTCTTTGACGGTCACGCAGCAATAATTCCGTATTTTGCTTCGAGGAATTGCTGAAGGTCTTTGGGGAGTACTGATGCGAGCTCCTGCCATGTTAGGAGTTTAAGCCGCCAGGCGAAGCTGGGGTAATGGACTGCCGAGAGGACTGAGTACCAGATTTCGATGAGGTCGCGGCGGCGAGCGTCGCAAAGGACGCAGAAGGAGGCGTCGGAGGCGAAGGCGGCGAGGACGTTGCGGATGAGTTGGTAGCCCTGGATGACGCCGGTGTCCTTTCGGGGGAGGCTGATGAGGTCGAAGATGGTTTCGAGGTCGCGGTAGCGTTTGATGAGGCGGGGGGCGGCGGTCTGGAAGTTGGACTCGGTGAGTTTGGCTTCGAGAAAGAGGTTGTCGAGTTGCAGGTCAATCTCGGTGCGGTCTTTTAGATGATTGGATTCGTCGAGGTTTGTGGATTTGTCGAGGCTAATGGATCGATTGATTGATCCGAAGAGGTCCGGTTGCTGTTGAGTGCGGACTCTTCGTCGGCTGCGCTCGGTTGTGTGTTGGCGGAGGGGGACGCCGGGGTTGATGCCGAAGCAGGGGTGGGTGGCGGGCTCGATGTTGAGGAGGTTGGCGACGGCGGGGGCGATGGCGTGGCCGTTGAAGACTCCGGGGTGGCAGAAGATATTCATCAGGAGGGCGTCGGAGCTGTTGGCGGAGTCGAGCTCCATCCACTGCCAATCTTTGCGGGCGCGGGAGCGGCGGGAGGCGGTGTGGGGTTTGGCGAGGCGGCGGAGCCAGGCGGCGTTGGCGCAGATGTTGGTGTCGGATGCGGGGTGGAAGTTCCCGTGGCGGCCTTGCTCGTCGCGACCGAAGATGATGGCAGGGTCGGAGCCGGGGGAGATGTCGTGGAGGAGGTTTTGGGTTTGGGCGAGATGGTGGGCTCGGGCGCTTAGATCGCGGCGGAGGAGGGAGGCGGACCAGGGTTGGATGTTCGGGGATTGGGAGTTCGGTTGAGTCATGATGATGCCGCGATTCTTGTAGTCTCTTGAGTGAACGGTGCTTGCCGCTGATGACTATTTTAATGAGGAGAGAGTGCTATGGCGCGGGAGATTGATTGGACGGATGCGGAGGAGATTGGGATTTTGCTGCAGGAGACGTATCCGGAGATTGAGCCCTATTCGGTGCGGTTTACCGATCTGCATAAGTATGTGATTGGTTTGCCGGGGTTTGTGGGGGATCCGGCTAAGTCGAATGAGGGGATTCTGGAGGCGATTCAGACGGCCTGGAATGAGGAGTGGGAGGATGCGAAGTAGGGGCTTCCGCCGCCTATGTCGATTTCAAATGCTAAACGCGGCCGGATATCTGACCCTGCCGCGAACGCCCTCGAGAGCGCCAGGGCTGAGTTCCATCGCCATGAAGGCGTCTTGAGGGAAAGGGCTTTCGAGAGAGCGTGCCTTCTCGCTGGCAAAACCAAAGCGTGGGTAGTAATTGGGATGCCCGACAACGATGACGATCTGCTCACCCCGCTCGCGCAACAAATTCAGGCCGTGACGGATCAGTCGTCCACCGATGCCCCGGCGCTGATGCTCGGGTAACACGGCCATGGGGGCCAGCGCCGCAGCCGGAACCGATCCGCCGGTTGTCTCAATCGACATCCGGCTGAAAAGAATATGCCCGACGATTCGTTCCTGAATCTCGGCAACGAGCGAGATGAGCACCACACCTTCTGTGCGCAACTTGTCCACCAGGTCAGCTTCATCCTGAGATCCAAAAGCTGCCTTATTGATTGAATGAATCACTGAATGCTCTTCGGAGTCTTCAGTGTTTTCGGCGCGGATGATGACATTGTCTTCTGGCCGCATGGACATGATTCTAGCGTCGGACGACTTTACGATCACTTCCGTAACCGCCATTGAGTTTACTGACAGTGGGTAATCATCTGGACTGGCTCGCTGGTTTTCAGGCTATGCGGGAGCGGAGTTGGGTTAGGAGTTTTGAGCCGGTCAGGTGGAGGGTGGTGGCGGCTAGGATGGCCCAGGTCAGACCTCCGATGGCGAGGGCGATGAGGTCGCCGCGGTAGGTTTGGGGTTGGTGGATCAGGTGGAGTAGGAGGGTGGCTCCGGCGAGGCTGATCAGGGCTGCTATTGCTGCGCGGGTGATTTCGGGGCGGTCGAGACCGGCGTATTGGCCGGGTGGACCGAAGAGCGGAACGAGACGACGGCGATGCGCGAGGATGGCGAGGGTGCCGGTCTGGAGCAGGATCGCTAGGTTGGAGGCCCAGGCGAGGCCGATGACGCCGAAGTGTTGGTGAAGCTGCCAGTAGATGGGGATGCTGAAGATGGTGATGATGGTTCCGGCGAGCATGGGAGCGAAGGTTTCGCCGGCAGCGTAGAAGGCGCGGGCGTAGATGGCCTGCGCGGTCCAGAGAGCGAGCGAGATGGCGAAGATGGCGAAGTAGGCGGCGGTGGATGTGGCGTCGGCGGCGTTGAAGGAGCCGCGGCGGAAGATGAGGTCGACGGCGGGGGTGGCGAGGGCGATCATGGCGGCGGAGCCGAGGAGCGAGAAGGCGACGAGGCGCGAGACGGAGCGGTTGACGGCGGAGGCGAAACTGGCGAACTGTTTGCGCCCGAAGAGCGAGGCGAAGAAGGGCATCGAGGCTGCTCCGGCGGCCTGGCCGATGATGGCCATGGGGGCGGTGAAGAGGCGCTTGGCGTAGTTGAGTCGGGAGATGTCGCCGGCGCCGTGCTTGGCGAAGTATCCGAGGATCTGGTTGTCGAGGGTGATGATGGTGACGCCGAGCATGAGCGGGAGGGAGAGGCGGATCCATTCTCGGAAGCCGGGGTGGTTGAGGTCGAGGATGCGGTGGTAGCGGAGGCCGGCGCGGTAGGCTCCGTAGGCGTTGAGGAGGAATGGGCCGAGGATGGCTCCGATGAGGGCGCCGACGCCGAGGGAGGAGATGCCCATGCGGTTGGCGAGAAGGACTCCGCCGAAGATGATGCCGAGGTTGTAAATGAGGGGCGAGATGGCCTGGAAGGAGAATTGTTTGCGGACGAGGAGGACGGAGGCGAGGACTCCGCCCGAGAAGAAGAAAAGTTGTGCGGGGAGGAGAATGCGGGTGATGCGGGTGCAGAGGATGCCCTGGGGAGAGGCGGGGTCGAAGTAGATGCGGGTGAAGAGCGGGGTGAAGATTTCGGCGAGGAGGATGGCACTGCCGAGGACGATGACCATGGTGTTGAGGATGATGGAGAGGGCGCGTTCGCCTTCGGCTTCGTCGTTGGTCGCGCGGTAGCGGTCGAGGATGGTGACGAAGGTGATGGAGGCGGCTCCGCCGACGAGGAGATAGTTAATCCATTCGGGGAGGTAGAAGGCGACGTTGTAGGCGTCGGTGTTGTGGCCGGCGCCGAATTCGTAGGCGATGTACTGGTCGCGGATGAGGCCGATGACGCGGGAGAGGAGGGCGGAGAGGGTGAGGAGGAGAGTGGCGGAGGTGGTGGTGTGACTGTGCGAGGGACGAAGGAAGGCAAAGAGGCTGCGGCGGGGTGACGCAATGGCCGGGTTGGGGTCTTCGTTTGCGGGCACGGGGGTTGGCTGCATTGATTTTATCGGGAGGGCTTATGCTGATGGGGTAGCGGGGGTGGTTCACAGCTTCGATGGAGTTTTGTGGGAGCGGATAAGAAGGCATACCCCAGGGGCTAAAGCCCAGTGTTTTGGCAGCTCGAGAGACCCAAGGCTGAAGCCTGGGCTACCTAGATGCAAGAGCAACGACAAAGAGCAAGGACAAGGCAACAGCAAGAGCAACAACTGCAGCTACGGCAAAAGGTGGATCGGTTTGGAGAACTTTCGGCTTAGGGTGTTTCGAGCGGTAGCGGAGGAGGTGAGCTTTCGCAAGGCGGGGGAGGTGCTGCATCTAAGCCAGCCCGCGGTGAGTCAGCATATTCGCGCGCTGGAGGAGGAGGCTGGGGTGCGATTGTTTGACCGGGCTCGGGGTGAGGGGCATGGGAGTCAGATTTCGTTGACCGAGGCGGGAAGGGTGTTGCTGGGATATGCGAATACTGCTGCCGAGACGATGGTGGAGGCGCAGCGGGCGCTGGCAGCGCTGAATGATGAGGCAGTAGGAAAGTTGCGGCTGGGGGCTTCGACGACGGTGGCGCAGTATGTTCTGCCGCGAATCCTCGGGGCGTTTTTGCGGCAGTATCCGCAGGTGAAGCTTTCGCTGGTGAGCGGCAATACCGAGCGGATTGTAGACGCGGTGGCAGAGGAGCGCGTGGAGCTGGGGATCATTGAGGGGCCGGCGATGCGGCGGGACGTGAAGACCAAGCGGATGGTGCGGGACGAGATGGTGTTGATTGTGAGTCCGAACCATGCGTGGGCCGCTCGTAAGGGTGCCGCGATTGCTCCGAAGGAGTTGGTGGAGGTACAGCTGCTGCTGCGGGAGAGGGGGTCAGGGTCGCGACGAGTGGTGGAGCGAGCGTTTAAGAAGGTCGGGCTGCCGCTGCGGTCGTTGAGAGTGGCGATGGAGCTGGATTCGACGGAGGCGATTATTTCTGGTGTGGAGGCGGAGCTTGGGGCGGGGTTTGTGTCGCGGCGTGCGGTGTGGAAGGTGCTGAGGCTGGGGTCGGTGAAGGTCGTTGCGGTGGAGGGGTTGGAGATCCTGAGGGACTTCAGCTTTGTGCGGTTGGCGGGCACCGAAGCCACGGCGACGGCCGCGGCGTTTCAACGGTTTGCTGCAGGGTCTGTGGCTGCTGGCTGACTAATAGCGGTGATAAGTAAGAGTTATCGGTAATTCAAAACTACTTCTCGACTAAGGGCGTGAGTGCGCCCATGCTTAAAGCATGTGGAAGAAGAATCTTTTCTATATCGGAATTATCGTTTCGGCGAGCGGGTTGATTGGGCCGCCGCTGGCGCTTGCGGCAGGGTTGGCGTTTGGGCTGAGCACGGTGCATACGTATCATGCGGAAGGAAGAATCCTCTCTAAATTTATGCTTCAGGCGGCGGTAGTTTGCCTGGGCTTTGGCATGAACCTGAAGGAGGTCCTTCATGCGGGCGCGTCGGGTTTTATGTATACGGCGATCAGCATTGCGTTCGCGCTGAGTTTTGGGGTGGTGCTCGGCAGGATGCTGCAGGTGGGTAAGACGCAGTCGCTGCTGATCAGTTTTGGGACGGCGATCTGCGGCGGGAGCGCGATTGCGGCGATGGGGCCGGTGCTAAATGCGAATGAAGAGGAGATGGCGGTTTCGCTGGGCACCGTGTTTGTGTTGAATTCGGTGGCGCTTCTGCTGTTTCCCCTGATCGGCCACCTCATGAATTTTTCGCAGACGCAGTTTGGGCTTTGGTCGGCGCTGGCGATTCATGACACGAGTTCGGTTGTTGGTGCGAGCGCGAAGTATGGGCCAACGGCGCTGGCGGTGGGGACTACAGTGAAGCTGGCGAGGGCATTGTGGATTGTGCCGCTGGCGATTGCGACGGCGATGTTGAAGAAGAGTCATGCAAAGGTGAACTGGCCGTGGTTCATTCTGTACTTTTGCGTGGCGGCGGTGTTGGCGAGTTATGTGCCGCATTATGTTCCGCAGTCAGGGGATCTATTTTCAGGGCTGTATCGGTTGGGGCGAGCAGCGTTGACGGTGGTGCTGTTTCTGATTGGGACGGGCATTACAAGGAATACGTTGAAGGAGGTGGGGGCGCGACCACTGGTCCAGGGGGTGATGCTTTGGATCGTGGTGGCGAGCCTGTCGCTGTGGGCGATCCATGCGGGATGGATTGCGCTGTAGGCCGGAGGCTAACGGCGAGAGTGCGATTCCTCTTCGGTTGGTTCGGGCAACAACGGATTGGGGGCGTCGGGATGTCTGGTGAAGTCGATCCAACGTTTTGAGGGATCAACGGGGCGATGCCTGCGCCGGGGCTTGACGCTGGAGGAGATGGCGAGGCTGGCGACCGTGTAGCTTACCATCTGACGCTGACCGCAGCGCAGACAGCGGACGGGATAGCGCATGAGGAAGATCTGGGTGATGTCGTCTCCGCGCAGGGTGGAACGGCGAAAGCTTTGGCCAGAGCAGAACTGGCATTGGATAGGGACACCGTTGCGGGGGTCCAATCCAAGGTAAGGGCTGTGCGAGCGAGGGTGCTCTTTCCGTCTGCGGGGACTGTCGAACTCATTCTCGAATTTCATCTTCAGCGTTTGTTGTTTTCCGGGAGAGGTGGCAGGTCGAAGAGCTTCTCCGCTGTTCGGCGAGGAGTGCTCTGGTTGCGCAGTGTGCGAATCGGGTGGACCGCCGCGCGGACGGAGGGCTTTGAGAGAAGGGCGTGGAGATCGCGAAGATCCTTCTGGAGTTTGCGGAGTTGGCGGGTGTCGATGTTTGGGTTGGCGTTGTCGATGAGGGCGAGCTGGGGTTCTTTCTGCTTCAACTCGGCCTTGAAGACCTGCCGCGCGCCGGGAATGGTATAGCCCTCGTTATAGAGGAGGCTTTTGATGCGCAGAGCCATTTCAACATCGCGGCGGCGATAGAGACGTTGGCCGGTGCCGCCCTTGTGGGGCTTGAGCTGAGGAAACTCGCTCTCCCAGAAGCGCAGGACATAGGCTGGAACGTCGCAGAGCTTGGCGACTTCACCGATACGGAAGTAAAGCTTGTCCGGGATGTCGGACCCGGATGTTGGGGTAGTTTTGCGGATTGGCTGATGCTGTGCCATGCCAGGAACTCCGATACCGCTGTGCCGGCGGCGGCGCCTACGCTCCGGCATGTGTGTAAGTATAGGCCACCGAAACGGCGTGGTTTGCAATTTTTCTTGCGGTAAGGAAGTTGCGGCTGGTGTGGGCTCTGTCACCTAGTGTGTTGGAAGATTTTGGGGGGATGGAACAACAGAGCGATTTTTTGTGGCTGGGATATGGTGTAAAACAAGGCGGGTGCCGGTGGAATGGAACTGACGGAGCGAAAGCGGCGTATTGTTTTGTGAAGATGTGGAGGCGGAAGATGCGGAACAACCAGACTGTTGTAGTGGCAACACTGATTGCGGCGACGGCGTTGATGAGCGGCTGCCGGATCGAGTCAGACAAGAGGAATGGCAACGATAACGTGAAGATTGCCACCCCTTTCGGGGGTATGACGGTGAAGACAAACGACGCGGCGGTGGTCGATGGGCTGGGGCTGCCCGTGTATCCGGGTGCGGAGCTGGTGAAGAAGGATAAGAACAATGGTGCAGCTGATGTGAATATGAGTTTTGGCAGCTTTCAACTGCGAGTAAAAGCAGCCAGCTATCGTACGACGGACAGTCCGGACCAGGTGAAGGCGTTTTATCGCAAGGCGCTGGGACGGTACGGGGACGTGATTCAATGCCAGAACGACAAGCCCGTGGGGACGCCGACTCGCACGGCGGAAGGGCTGACCTGCGACAACGAGAAACAGAATCATGTTTATGTCAACGACGATGAGTCGGGCAAGATGGAGTTGAAGGCTGGTTCGAAGCAGCATCAGCACATTGCCGCGATCGATCCGGAGGGGAATGGAACAAAGTTCGGGCTGGTTGCGCTGGATCTGCCGGGCCACCTTTCGTTTGGCGACAAAGACGACCAGCATACGCAGTGAGGAGCGTCGGGGTGGGTTGCGCTTGCTCGCCCTAGCTTGCCGCACCCTGCGGGGTGGGATAGCTTCATAAGATATGCAAGAGTATTGTCACCGTTGCGGCGGCGAGCTACCTGCCAGGGATGGCATGTCGCCGTTTTGTCCGCATTGTGGTTCGCCGCAGATTTATTTGCAGGCTTATGAGCAGCAGAACGGAGGGGCGGAGGCCGATACGACTGGCGCGATTCCGCCGCCGAGGCCACAGCAGGTGGAGTGGAAGACGGCGATCCGGTGCGCGGCGCTGGTGGCCGGAGTTGCTGCCGGGTTGAGCCTGGTGTCTCAGCGGGTGCAGGTGGTTTCGCTTCTGAGCATGCTCTGGACGATCAGTGGATCGATGATTACGCTGGCGCTGTATCAGCGTCGCCGTCCGTTGGCGCGGATGGATGCCGGGGTTGGGGCGCGGATTGGTCTGGTCGTCGGGTTGGCGCTGGTGGCTTGCCTGGGGGTTGCGTGGGCGGTCGGCGGACTGGTGGCGCGGTATGGTCTGCATAGTCTGGGTGCGTTCGATGCGGAGCTTACACGAACGGTTCACGATGGGTTCGAGAAGGCAGCGGCAATGGCTCCGCAGACGCCAGAGGCACAGAGGTTTTGGTATTCGCCTGAGTTCCGGGCAGGAATAATGCTGATTGGGGTCGGTATGCTGTCGGGGTTTCTGCTGGTACTGTCTACGGTCGGCGGGGCGGTGGGTGGATTTATGCGGATGCGACGCGATGTGTCGGTGTAAAAGAGGATCGCAATCGGTAAGCGAGGACGGCATTTGATATTCAGTGCGCCTCGCGGAGGATGGGCAACCCTCCGCATTGAGTTGCTGTCCTGATATCATCAAGCGCAATCGTTATGAGTGAAACTACGGAAGCACGGAAGCCTAAGTTACGGGAAAAGGGCCGGCTGATGTCGGCCTCGGAGATCGAGCGCACGCTGGTTCGGCTGGCGCATGAGATCGTGGAGAAGCATGACGGCAGCAAGAACGTCGGGCTGGTGGGGATCAAGCGCAGAGGCGTTCCGCTGGCGCAGCGGCTCGCGGTGCTGATTGAGAAGATCGAGAAGCATCCGGTGGATACGGGTGTGCTGGATATCAGTTTTTACCGGGACGATCTTTCGACGGATGGGCCGCGGCCTAAGGTGACGCCGGGGGCGCTCGGGTTCGACGTAACCGGGCGGGACATCATCCTGATGGACGATGTGCTGTATACAGGGCGGACGATTCGGGCGGCGCTGGATGCGCTGTTCGACTATGGCCGGCCGAAGAGCGTTCGGCTGCTGGTGCTGATCGATCGCGGGCATCGCGAGCTGCCGATCGAGGCGACGTATGTCGGGCGGACGATTCCTACCTCGAAGCGCGAGATTATCGAGGTCAAGCTGAACGAGGTGGATGGGCAGGAACAGGTGCTGCTGGTTGAGCTGGTGGACTGAGTTGGCCCTGATCGAACGAACTGCGACGAAGACTTCAAGGTATGCTGCGGGTTCGCTGTTGACGGTGGCGGACCTGACGGTGGTGGAGGTTGCGGCGATCCTGACGGCGACCGACGGTATTGAGGCCATGGGCGGCGCGGATCGGGTGCGGATGCTGGCTGGGCGGCGAATTGCGCTGCTGTTCTATGAATCGAGCACGCGGACCAGGACTTCGTTTGAGCTGGCGGCAAAGTCGTTGGGTGCGATTACTACTCTGGTCAGCGATAAGTCTTCTTCGATTGAAAAGGGTGAGAGTCTCAAAGATACGGGGCTGACGTTGCGGGCGCTTGGGGCGGAGTGCATTATTCTGCGGCATGCGAATTCGGGGGCGCCGTATCTGCTGGCGAAGTCGACGGGATTGCCGGTATTGAATGCGGGGGATGGAATGCACGAGCATCCTTCCCAGGCGCTGCTGGATCTGCGGACGATATTGGCGAAGCTGCCTGGAGTTGATGCTGGACGCATCGATGGGACGACGCTGGCGGGTGTGACTGTGGTGATCACGGGGGATATTCTGCATAGCCGCGTGGCGCGGTCGAATGCGATGCTGCTGCCCAAGCTGGGGGCGAGGGTGTTGCTGTGCGGGCCGAAAGAATTGCTGCCGAATGATGCTCTGGGTTTGCGCTCCGCTCGCAACACCGGCAGTGTGGAGATTGAGCGGGATTTCGATAAGGCGCTGAAGCAGGCGCATGTGGCGATGATGCTGCGGATTCAGCGGGAGAGATTGGCGGGGTTGGAACTGGATCTTGGGGATTATGTTGCGCGGTATCAGTTGAATGAGGAGCGGTTGACGGCTTGCGCGCCTAGCGCGCTGGTAATGCATCCGGGGCCGATGATTCGCGGGCTGGAGATTACGGGCGAGGTCGCGGATGGACCGAACTCGGCGATTGAGGACCAGGTGCGGCATGGGTTGGCGGTGAGGACGGCTCTTCTGGTAAGGGCGCTGGGTGTGGGTCGGTTTGAGAGTGTAACGGTATGAGTGACGTATTGATTTTGAATGGGCGGCTGGTGGATCCTGCGAGTGGTGTGGATGCGGAGCGAGATCTGCTGCTGCGGCATGGGCGAGTGGCGGCCGTGGAGCGGCCGGGCGGGTTTGCGAGAATGAATGCGAAGCAGACGATCGATGCTTCGGGGATGATCGTCGCGCCGGGACTGGTGGATGTTCACGTGCATCTGCGGGAGCCGGGACAGACGTATAAGGAGTCGATTGCCACGGGGACTGTGGCGGCGGCGGCGGGTGGGTTTACAAGTGTCGTGGCGATGCCGAATACGGTGCCGGTGAATGATTCGGTTGCAGGTTTGGAGTGGATGCTTGATGCAGCGCGCGGAGCTTGCGTGAAGCTGTTTGCGATGCCGGCTGCGACGTTTGGCAGTATGGGCGAAGAGATTACAGATTTTCATGAGCTACAGCGTTCGGGGGCGGTCGGGTTTACCGATGATGGGAAGCCAGTGCTTCACGATCGTGTGATGCGTGAGGCGCTGGTAGCTGCGGCGGGGATTGGGGTGCCGGTATCGCAGCATGCGGAGGATACGCGGCTGACGGGCAGTTGCAGCATGAACGCGGGTCCTGTGGCGTTTCGGCTGGGTCTACGTGGAATGACCGTGGAGGCGGAGGCGAGGATTGTGGAGCGGGATATCCGGCTGCTGAAGGATATCGAGCGACACGATGGCCTGCGACCGCATCTGCATGTGCAGCATGTGTCGACGGCGAAGGCGATGTCTTTGATACGCGAGGCGAAGGCTGCGGGGCTGCATGTGACGTGTGAGGTTGCGCCGCATCACTTCACTCTGACGGATGAAGCGATTGGAGACTACGACACGAATGCGAAGATGAATCCTCCGCTGCGTGCGGAAGTGGATCGGATGGCAATGATCGCCGGTCTGATGGACGGGACGGTGGACTGTATCGCGACCGATCATGCTCCGCATGCGCTGTTTGAGAAGGAGCAGGAGTTTGAACGGGCTCCGAATGGAATTACCGGGTTGGAGACGGCGCTGGGGTTGGCGCTGCGGGTGTTACAAAAGGGCCAGGGCATGACACTTCGCAGAGTGGTGGAGTTGATGAGTGCGCAGCCGGCGGGAGTTGTTTCGCTCGAGGGTCGGGGAACGCTGGCGGTAGGGAGCTTCGCAGATGTGGTGGTGTTTGATCCGTCGGTGGAGTGGAGTTTTGAGGCGAAGAAGTCGCGGTCGAAGTCGCGGAACACTCCGTTTGATGGGGCGGCGATGGTAGGTCGGGTGATGGCTACGATCTGTGAGGGTCGGGTTGTGTATCGAGGCTAAGTTGCCCAGTCGAAATTGCAGCGGCGCTAGTGGGTGTGGAAGACCCTTTTGTTGACGTCGGGCCAGAATTCTTTCCAGAAGAAGTTGAAGCTGTCGATGAGGTCGCTGGTGAGCCACTTCTGGCCTACCTTGGTCCAGGTGCGGTACTTAGTGGGGTAGTAGAGTGTGGAGACGCCGGCGGCGGCGCCTGAACCGACAACCTCGGAGAAGTTGAACATCTTGTCTCCGTCGTCCTGGCGCGTGATGAGGACGCGAGTGACGGCGTAGACAGTGCGCTTACGGAAGCCGCCGTGGCCAAGGGTGTAGAAGCGATTGTCCTGTTGGAAGACGATGGGGCCCAGACCACCTACCATGAAGTTTTCGTCGGCCGTGTCCGCGAGGGTATGCCAGTAGTATCGGGCGTAGCCGGCGGCGCCCTGGTGAAACTCGGGGTAGGAGTCGCCGTTCATGGAGATGCCGGCCTGGATGCCGGCGACGAGGAAGGAGGAGTAGTCGAAGCTGTTCTTGGCTGCGAGGACTAACTTTTCTTTTGCCGTCTGGGGAGGGAGCTTCGTGTCGGCGGAGACGGAGCTGAAGTTGGGCACGATGCCGAGGACACGCTTGGTCTGCTGAGTTCCATTGGCGCTGACGGCGTCGGGGTTGTCAGTCGTCTGCTGGGCTGGCGTGGTCGCGGGCGTCTGGCCAGATTGCTGATCGAGCAGGGCGCTCGGGTCGTCGGGAAGTTCACAGATCGGGTGCGTCGATGAGAGCGTGGCTGATTCGCTTGATGAGCTCGCGGTGGAGCTGCTGTTGAGGTCGAGGTGCTGCGCGCAGAGAATAAGCGGTGCCCCAAGGATGGCGATCAGAAGAGCCGTGCAAAGCATCAGGCCAGTCCGCCTGAGCTGGTGATTAAAACCAAGCGGCATACCGTTAAGACGCATATTTTCAAAAATAGATTCGGTAATGCGAACCTTTTGCGGAAAGGGCCTGCGAGAGGAACGTCTGGTTCCATAACGTGCTGTCAGGCTTGCAGGATCCCCATCTTTTTAGCTACGGTGGAGAAGACCTCGAGCGCCTGATCGATTTGGGCGCGGGTGTGTTCGCTGGTCATGATGGTGCGGATGCGGGCTTTGCCCTCGGGGACGGTCGGGAAGGCGATGCCGGTTGCCATGACGCCAGCTTCGAAGAGGGCGCGGGAGAAGTCCATGGTGCGGCGGCCGTCGCCGATGATGATGGGAGTGATGGGGGTCTCGCTTTTTGGGGTGGAGTTGCCGCCTACGTCGAAGCCGGCGTCGGTGAGCTTCTGCTTGAAGTAGTTGGTGTTGTCCCAGAGGCGCTGGATGCGGTCGGGTTCGGACTCGAGAATATCGAAGGCTGCGATACAGGTTGCCGCGACGGAGGGGGGGTGTGAGGTAGAGAAGAGGAAGGGGCGGGCGCGGTGGTAGAGGTAGTCGATAAGGTCGCGACCGCCGCAGACGTAGCCGCCGAGTGCTCCGATGGCTTTTGACAGTGTGCCGACCTGGACGTCGACTTTGTCGGTGACGTGGAAGTGGTCGACGGAGCCGCGGCCGTTGCGGCCGAGGACGCCAGAGGCGTGTGCGTCGTCGACCATCATGATGGCGTTGTATTTTTCGGCGAGGTGGGCGAGTTTATCGACGGGGCCGATGTCTCCGTCCATCGAGAAGACGCCGTCGGTAATGAGGAGCTTGTGGCCGGGTTCGTTCTGGACTTCACGCAGGAGTTCTTCGGCGTGGGTGACGTCCTTGTGGCGGAAGACTTTGATTTTGGCGCGGGAGAGGCGAGCGCCGTCGATGATGCTGGCGTGGTTGAGTTCGTCGGAGAGGATGAAGTCGTCTTTGCCGAGGATGCTGGAGACGGTGCCGGCGTTGGCGGTGAAGCCGGACTGAAAGACGACGCAGGCTTCGACGCCTTTGAAGGCGGCGATCTTTTCTTCAAGTTCCATGTGGATGTGCATGGTGCCGGCGATGGTGCGGACGGCACCGGAGCCTACGCCGTATTTTCTTGTGGCAGCGATAGCGGCTTCTTCGAGCTTGGGGTGGTTGCAGAGGCCGAGGTAGTTGTTGGAGGCGAGGTTGATGACGCGCTTGCCATCGTAGGTGCAGACAGGGGCCTGCTGGTCGTCTAATTCGCGCAGTTTGAAGAAGGTTCCGCGCTGACGGAGGTCGTCGAGCTGGGCGGTGAGGTGGGCGAGCTGGGGGCGTTTGGCGGCTGCGGTGGTCATGGAAATAATCGTAAACCTTTGCGGGCTGGGTAGTCTTCGGGGGTGAGATGTGCATCTTACAAAGGGAAGTGATTGCAATGCCTTGATTTGCAGAGGCAAGATTCCCAGTACGAGTAACGAGGAAACCACAATGAACTTTCAAGACTTACGAAAAATTGCTGTTGCGATGACGCTGGCCGTAGTGATGGTGGCTGGTTGCAAATCGAAAGAGGATGCGGCGATTGATAAGGCCAAGCTGCAGGCAGCCGCTACAGGTCAGGCGCAACAGGTTGTTTCTACAGACAAGAACGGAAATGTGACGACCACGACAGTGCAGCCGCCTGCACCTGGGCAGACGACACAGGCAGTGACGACGACGGTGGCTCCAGCGAATGGAGTGGCGGCGAATACTCCAGCGACCGCGCCTGGGACTGCGGGACAGCCGGTGTCCGCGGGGCAAACGGATGCTTCGGGGCAACCCGCGCCACCAGCGCCTGCGCCGAATACAGCGCCGACTGTGCGGCCAGCGGATGTGAACATTGCTGCGGGAACGAATCTGACGATTCGGATTAATCAGCACATCAGCGTGAAGAACAGTCGCGCGGGCGACCGGTTTGATGGAGAGGTTGTCGATCCGGTAGTGGGGGAGAATGGACGCGTTGTGATTCCGAAGGGTACGCCGGTGGGTGGCGTGGTGGTTGCGTCGCATCGGCGGGGGCACTTCAAAGGCAGTTCGATTCTGGAGCTGCGGCTGACGAATCTGACGTTGAACGGCACGCGTTACCGGCTCGATACCAGTGATCTGACGCAGACGAAAAAGGGTAAGGGCAAACGGTCGGCAGCGTTTATCGGCGGCGGTACGGGACTGGGGATGCTGGTTGGCGGTGTTGCCAGCGGCGGTGTTGGGTTGCTGGTTGGGGGCCTGGTCGGCGCGGGAGGAGGAACGGCGCTGGGCGGCTTGACGGGGAATCGGGACATTGATATTCCCGCAGAGTCGATCGTTCGTTTCAAGCTGGCGGATAATCTTGTCGTGCAGCCCTCCTGAGTTGTTTCGAGTTTTAACATGCAAAGGCTCATCCTCGCGGATGGGCCTTTTTGTTGTCTGCTGCAGGAGCGCCGCGCTTCTTCAGTTAGGATGGTTTGGGTTTCGGGAGAAAATGTAAATGGGGATTCGACTGCATTTTTGGGGCGCGGCACAGACGGTTACGGGCTCTTCGCACCATCTGGAATGCGCGGGACAGAATGTGCTGCTGGACTGCGGGTTGTTTCAGGGACATCGGCAGCAGGCTCGTGAGATCAACGAGCGTCTGGCGTTGCCGGTAGAGCAGTTGAACGCGGTGGTGCTCTCGCATGCGCACATTGATCATAGCGGCGATCTTCCGCTATTGGTGAAGAAGGGGTATCGCGGACCGATTTATACGACGCCGTCGACCGTGGATCTTTGCGAAAAGATGCTGAAGGACAGTGCGCATATTCAGGAATCGGATGCTGAGTTTGTGAATAGAAGGGCGCACCGGAGGAGATCGATTGGCGTCGCGGCGAACGGCGACGCGGTGGCGCCACTCTACACGCAGGCGGATGCGGAACAGACGGTACAGCAGTTCAAGCCGGTGACGATGCATACTCCGCAGATGCTGGCGGGCTCGACGGCGGACGCGGGATTCACTACCGCGACGTTTGATGCAGGGCACATGCTGGGATCGACATGTGTTCTGGTGGAGGCTCGCGAAAAGGGGCAGACCACGCGGCTGTTGTTTTCGGGCGATGTGGGGCGGAAAGGACTGCCGATTATCAAGAATCCGGAGACGGCGCCGTCCGCGGAGTATCTGATTCTGGAGAGCACGTATGGGAACCGCCTGCATCAGCCTTTGGGCCCGGTGAAGAAAAAGCTGGCGAACCTGGTGAATCGTACGGCGCAGCGCGGTGGGCATATCGTGATGCCGGCGTTTGCTGTGGGGCGGACGCAGCAGGTGGTGTTGCTGTTGCATGAACTGATCGATGAGAAGGCGATTCCCGATATCCCGATCTTTGTGGATAGCCCGCTGGCGGTGAATGTGACCGATGTGTTTCGCAAGCATGAGGAGGAGTGGGATGATGGGGCGCGAGCGTTTGCGGACCTCCATGAAGACCCGTTTGGCTGGAAGCGGTTGCGGTATGTCCGCACAGTTGAAGAAAGTAAGACGCTGAATGGGCTGCATATGCCGTTTATTGTGATTGCGGCCTCGGGGATGTGCGAGGCCGGGAGGGTGTTGCATCACCTGAAAAACAGCGTGGAAGACCCGAAGAACCTCGTGTTGATTACGGGGTTTCAGGCGGAGAACACGTTGGGCCGCGCGATTGTGCGGCGGCAGCCGGAGGTCAGGATCTTTGGCGAGCCGATGCGTCTGCGCGCGGAGGTGGACTCGATCGGTGAGTTGAGCGGACACGCGGACCAGAGAGAACTATTCGAGTGGATGGAGCCGGTGGTGCCTACGCTGAAGAAGGTTTTTCTCGTACATGGCGAGCCGGCTGCTCAGCAGGCGTTGAAGGCGGAGATTGAAAAGATGTACAAGCTTGAGGTTGTTTGTCCGAAGCGAGACGAGCGGTATGAGGTGGGATGACAGAGAGGCTTAACACGGATCTACACGGATGACACGGATTAAAGACCGGCTTAGGGCACTGGATTCTTCTAGAGAAAACTGGCCGTGAGGTGGAGGGCCTTGTCTATGATCTCCGCATCGCCGCCGCAGCCTTCGAGCCAGTGCATGTTGGGTTCGCGGCGGAACCAGGTGAGCTGGCGCTTGGCGTAGTTGCGGTGGCCCTGTTGGGCCTGTGCTACGGCTTGCTCGCGGGTGATCTCGTTCTGTAGAACGGCGGTGGCTTCTGCGTAGCCGAGAGAGGTGAGGGGGCGGCAGTCTGGCCCGTAGCGGGCGATGAGGCGTTCGGTCTCTTCGATGAGGCCGCGGTCGAACATGGCGGCGGCGCGCTGGTTGATGCGTTCGTAGAGACGTTGGCGTGGTGGATTGAGGCCGAGACGCAGGATGCGGTAGCCGGTGAGGGCGTCGCGACCCTTCTCCCATTGCTGCGTGAGAGGTTGATCTGCGGCCAGGGAGACTTCGATGGCGCGGACTACTTTGGGAAGGTCGTTGGGGTGGATGGCCGCGGCCGCGGCTGTGTCGAGGCGGGTGAGGATGCGATGCAGGTAAGCGGGGCCGCGGCTCGTGGCGAGGGTGCGGAGGCGTTCGCGCTGGCCAGGTTTTTGGGGCGGAGCGGGAAAGAGGCCGTCAATGAGGGCGCGCAGGTAGAGGCCGGTTCCACCGGCGACGATGGGCAGGTGGCCGCGTTCGGTAATTCCGATGAGTGCTTCGCGGGCCTGGCGGCTGTAGTCGCCCGCTGTGCAGGCTTCATCAGGCGAGGCGATGTCGATCATGTGGTGCTGGATGAGGGCGCGCTCTTCGCGCGTGGGCTTGGCGGTGCCGATCTCCATCTCGCGGTAGACGGCCACGGAGTCGCAGCTGACGATCTCGCCGTTGAACTCTTCGGCGAGGCGGAGCGCGAGAGAGGTCTTTCCGCTGGCGGTAGGGCCGACGAGGACGATGAGAGGTTGGTCTGTAGCCTTCACCATCCCGATGGCACCTGCGTCACCACAGACGCCACCAGCCGGGCGTGAAGATGTTGTGGGTTCCTGCGCGAAGCAGGCTGAAGATCAGGATCGCAAAGGCGAGGAGGAGCAGACCGCGCACCTGGCGTCGGCGTTCGGTTTGCCGGCGAGCTGCTGTTGAAGTGGGCGTTTGTGGCATGAGGTTCGAGTGTGATGAGTCTGAAGGTTCGTCGCAGTAAGTTCAGCATTTGTTCCGACGCAAACCAGAGAAAAAGCAGATCCCTCCACTTCGCTGCGCTTCGGTCGGGATGACACATTTTAGGTGGCGAATTATCGACTCAGGATACTAGATCGAGCCAGCCGTTGGTGTTGGATGTGGGTTCGCCGCATGATTCGAGACAGCGTTATGGAAGCGGCTTGTTGGTAAAGAAGTCGACACGAAGTTCGAGGTTCGGGCCCTTGAAGTTTGCCGGCAAGGGAGGGAACTGCCCGACGCCGGTGATGCCGCCCCAACAGGCGCGGTCGATGGCGGTGTCCTGACTGGAGCCGTCGAGGTTCATGGCGGTGATATGACCGTCGGAGCTAATGGTGAAGCGGATGAGGGTCTCGCCCTGCTTGTTGAGGGGCGGACGCGCCTCCTCGGGGATCAGAGGGATCCAATTGCGCTTGATGTCTCCGAGGATCTTTCGGATGTATGGGCCAAAGTCGACGCCCTGGGTGTCGGAAAGAACTTCGACTCCGGTGCCCATGCCCTGACGGCCGCCACCGGGGGCGCTCGGCGTGTAATCTCCGGAGCCGCGATCGTGGGCTGCGTCCTGAGCGGCTTTGCGGATGGCGTCACCGGCGCTTTGATTTGGATTGCCGAAGTTTGGGCGGGTGGGCGGCGCTGGCCGGGGCGCTTCGATCAGGGCTTGCTGGGTTGGCGGCGGAGCGGGAGGCGGCGGCTGTGGAGCGGGTGGAGTGGGCGCAGCTTGCGTAGGAGCGGGCTGCGCTGGCGCTGGAGTGGGAGCTGGAGGTTCGGCTTTGCGCATCGCCTGCAACTGCTGCAGCGTCTTCTGGTCGAGCTGCTGCGTGTGGCTCTTCTCGGGGACAGCCCTGGGCTTTGGTGTGAGCCTGGACAGATCCTTGGGCGCGTCGAGGAAGGTCAGCTGCTTGTCGCGCTCCTTGAGAACGTCGACGGGGCTGATCAGGCGCGGCTGGTGGAAGAGCACGCGCGGACCATAGAACAGGAACCAGACGATCCCCATATAGATGATGATGGAGATGTAAATCGACTCGCGGAAGCGTGCTTTGGAGCGTTCGTCGTCGAGCGAGTCGAGCAGATGGATGAGCTCATGCTCTTCGAGTTCGCCGTAGCGGCCGGTGCGCACCTTGATTGGTTGGGTGGGCGGCGCGGAGTTGGGCGGTGTCTCGAGGGAGGGCATGGGCATGGGCTATGTGGTCTGACGGGTGCGGGATGCGAAAGTTTCGTTTACGAACGGGCTGTGAATTTCCGGTTGAGCGCCCCGGTTTGCATAGACCCTTTTATTTTCTCATTTTTGAGGCTCCTTAGGGTGTAGAAGCGATGGAGCGGAAGTTTATGAAACTGCGGGCGAAAGCCGTAGACTGGGAAACGTGACTCCGAGCTTTTCTTCCGATGTTCGTGCCGTCGTGCTGACGATGAGCGACCGCTGCTCGCGGGGGGAGCAGGTCGACCTCTCCGGGCCCGCAGTCCGTCAGTTGTTGGATGCTGCTGGAGTCAGTGTGGTGGCGGCCGAGATTCTGCCCGATGAGTTGGATTTGATTGCCGCAGCGTTGCGGCGTCATTCGGCCAGTGCGGGTTTGATTGTGACTACAGGCGGGACGGGGCTGGCTGCGCGGGATGTGACGCCGGAGGCTACGAGGCTGGTCTGCGAACGGATGGTCGACGGATTGGCGGAGCGCATGCGCGCTGAAGGGCTGCTGCATACTCCGCTGGCTGCGCTAAGCCGCGCTGTGTGCGGGACGCTTGGAGGCACGCTGATTGTGAATCTGCCGGGCAGTCCCGCGGGGGCGAAGAGTTCACTGGCTGCGATTCTGCCTGTGTTGCCGCATGCGCTTGATCTGCTGGCTGGGCGCACGGAGCATCCGGCGGCCTCCGACGGGAATCAACATGGACGAGTGGACCGCAGGTAGAATGAGACATACCCCGTGAAGATCTCCCCCGTTGCACTTATTAGTAAATGGAACGCCATGATGCTCGCGGCGCTGAAGCCGCTTGGCGTGTGGGGGATCGGCGCTCTGGCGGTTATCGATTCGTCGACGATACCGGTCCCGATCGACGCTCTGCTTATCGACTATGTTGCGAATGACCATAAGCGGTTTCTGTTGTATTGCTTCATGGCGGCGCTGGGTTCCGCTGTTGGCAGCCTGTTGCCGTACTATCTGGGACGCGCGGGTGGAGAGCTGTTTTTGCTGAAGCGGATCAACCGGCAGCGGTATGAGCAGCTTCGCGACCGCTTTGAGAAGCAGGAGTTTCTCGCCATCATGGTTCCGGCGATGATGCCGCCACCCATGCCGGTGAAGTTGTTTGAGTTTGCCGCTGGGGTGTTTGAGATGAAACCCTTGTGGTTCTTCGGTGCGATCTTCGTGGGCAAATTTGTGCGGTTTCTGATCTGGGCGATTATTACGATTACCTACGGACCGGCCATTCTGGGAACGATCACGAGAACCATTCATGAACATCGGAACTATGTGTTGGGGGTGAGCGGAATCGTCATGGTTCTGTTGCTGGTCTATGTGATGCGCAAGGTGTTCGACCGCCGGCGGGGAACGAGTCTGCCGGTTGAAGAAGAGTAGCTGGAATCTTCAGATTAGTCCTGAATTCGGCCATTCATCTCCATGCGGACGACGCGGCGATCGGTGTTGACGTAAACCGTGCCTGAAAGCGGGGTCTTCTCCCGGCCGGAGAAGAACGGTGTGTTGTAAAAGAAGCGCAGGTCGCGGAAGGACACGGTAGTGAGGCCGTCCGGATCGGTGTCTGTTTCGGTGACGACAGGATATTGGGACCAGTCGAGATAGACCTCGCCGAGCCAGCTGCGTTTGGCGACG
>WNFC01001560.1_pt1 | contig 24164 bp, 27 predicted proteins | sample 5400541 | NCBI WGS metagenome assembly WNFC01 (sample SAMN13153342, study PRJNA577476) | soil metagenome | isolation source: 120 cm saprolite under Douglas fir tree site 2 hole 2 replicate 1 | place: USA:California | collected 2015-04-18
GACTCGCGGGAGCAAAGCTGCAGTCCCACCCGCTCGCGAGGCGCGGCGGATGAGCGGGCGGGCTCCCCGGGCACCCGAACCGCCCGCTCCGGCGCCTCCCGCCGAGACGGCGCCGGTGCCTGCGCCCTCCTTCTCCGCCTCCCGCGAGGCTGCGCCTGCCGATCAGACGGCTCCGTCGCCCGCGGCTGAGCCCCCCGCGGCTGATACCGGTGGCGGCACAGCCAGGGAAGTCTCGAGCGATATGCCGGCGCATTCGGGAGCGGCACAGGGCGCCGTCGGCGGAGGCGGGTCCCGGCTTGCCCTCGCGGGCCCGGGCGCGGGGCGCGGCGAAGTCCCGCCCGAGTTCGGGCCGTATCTCGCCCGCTTCAGGCAGCGCATTCAGGAATCGGTGGTCTACCCTTTGGCGGCGCGGCGGCGCGGGCTCGACGGCCGCGTCGAGATCGAGCTGGTGCTCGAGCCCTCCGGCCGCATCCGCGACATCGCCGTGGTCTCGTCCTCCTCCCACGCCCTCCTCGACGACGCCGCCGTCGAGGCCGTGAGGTCGCTCCCGCCTCAGCCTCTGCCCGAGCACCCGAAGCGCCAAACGCTGAGGGTGCGATTGCCCGTCGTCTTCCAGCTCCGCTAGCAGCGTGACGGTCCTGCTCCTGGCCGTCGCGCTCGATCTCCTGCTGGGCGATCCGCCGAGCCGATTCCATCCCGTGGCCTGGATCGGGCAGCTGATCGCCCTCGGCCGGCGCTGGGCCACCCACGTACCGGGCGAAGCGCTCGTCCTCTTTGGCGCCTTCCTCATCGTGGTGGTCACGATCACCGCCGCTATGGGAGCGCTGGCCGCGCAGGCCGCCGCGGGCTGGCTCCCGTGGCCTCTCGGCCTGCTCGCGCGGGCATGGCTGCTGAAATGCAGCTTCTCCCTTCGCGATCTCATGAGGGCGGTGTGGAAGGTGCGCGACGGGCTTGAGGCCGGCGATCTCGCCGGGGCGCGCGCGGCGGCGAGCCGTCATTTGGTGAGCCGTTCCGTCGACGGCCTCGACGAGGGGGCGACGGCGTCGGCCGCCGTCGAGTCGCTGGCGGAGAACCTGACGGACAGCTGGGTCGCACCGCTCTGCTTCTATCTCGTGGGCGGCGCGCCGGGCGCCTGGGCATACCGCGTGGTCAACACCGCCGACGCGATGATCGGCTACCGCGAGGGCATGCTCGAGCGGCTTGGCGGGGCTTCCGCGCGGCTCGACGACCTGCTGAACCTCGTCCCGGCGAGATTGGCCGCGCTCGCGGTCGTGGCCGGGGCACGGATCGCCGGCGAGTCTGGGTCGCGCGCGTGGGCCGTGTGGCGGCGGGATGGTGCATCGACCTCGAGCCCGAACGCCGGGCAGACGATGGCGGGCATGGCGGGAGCGCTCGGCGTGACGCTCGAGAAGCGCGGGCACTATCGGCTTGGCGACGGACCGTCGCCGGACGTGTCGACCGTCGACCGCGCCGTACGCGTCTTCGCCGCGGCCGCGGCCGTGGCCTTGGTCGGTACGCTCGTCGTGCTTCGCGTCTTCCGCTGATCGACGCCCACCAGATCTTGGGCCCTCGCGCGCAGGACCCACATTATCACGCGTCGCGTTAAGTTTTTTCTTCCTCGGCGCGCCAATTTCTTTCGGCCCGCGAGAGGCGGGGCGTATCATCAATCGACGCCGCCACGCGCGGCGATTCGTGTCTTAACGAGCCGGGAATGCATGACACCATCACCGAACACTTGGCGAAAGCATTGAGAGAAGCGCTGACCGGCGCGGGCCTGCCCATGCCGGACGACGTGGCATGGGAAGTGCCGCGGGACGAAGCCCACGGCGACTACGCGACCAACGTCGCCATGGCACTCGCGCGTCCCGCGAGGAAGGCGCCGCGGCAGATCGCGGAAGCCATCGTGAGCCACTTCCCCAAGAGCGGGCTCGTCGACCGGCTCGAGATCGCCGGTCCGGGCTTCCTCAACGTTTTCCTCGCGCCCGACTGGTGCGCGGGGGCGCTCAAGGGCGTCCTCGCGGCCGGCGACACCTATGGCGCGAGCGACGCGGGCCGCGGCCGCCGCTTTCTCCTCGAGTTCGTGTCGGCCAACCCGACGGGCCCGCTCGTCATCGTCAACGCCCGGGCCGCCGCGGTGGGCGACGCGCTCGCGCGCATACTCCGCTCGCAGGGCCACGGCGTCCAGACCCAGTTCTACGTCAACGACGCGGGCAACCAGTTCGACGCGCTCGCACGCTCGGTGGACGTGCGGCTCCGCCAGGCGCTCGGCGAGCAGGCCGAGCTTCCTGAGAATTCCTACCCGGGCGAATACCTCGTGGACCTCGTCAAGGAATGGATCGCCGCCGATCCCGCCGCCCTGCGCGCCCTGGCCGCGCTGCCGGAGGGAGAGCGCGTCCGGCGCGTCGGCCGGATGGCCGTCGAGCGCTTGGTGCGGGGCCAGCGGGAGGTGCTGGAGGCCTACGGCACCACCTTCGACCGCTGGGTCCACGAAGAGCGCGACGTGCGGCAGGCCGGGCTGCCCGAGCGCGCGATCGAGGCACTCACCGCCGCCGGGCACACGTACGAGCAGGACGGCGCCCTCTGGTTCCGCTCGACCGCCTTCGGCGACGACAAGGACCGCGTGCTGCGCAAGTCCGACGGTGAGCTGACCTACTTCGCCGTCGACATCGGCTTCCACCACTTCGGCAAGTTCGGCGGGATGGATACGGTCATCGACTTTCTCGGTCCCGACCACCACGGTCACGTCCCGCGGATGAGGGCGGCGATGCAGGTGCTGGGCCACCCGCCCAACAGCTTCGACGTGCTGATCGTGCAGCTCGTGACCCTCCTGCGCGACGGCCAGCCGGTGCGGATGTCGAAGCGCCGCGGCGAGTTCGTCCTCATGGAGGAGCTGATCGAAGAGGTCGGCAGGGACGCCGCGCGCTTCACCTTCCTGACCCGCCGGCATGACAGCCCGCTCGACTTCGACCTGGCGGTCGCGACGCGGCAGTCCGCCGACAACCCGGTCTTCTACGTCCAGTACGCCCATGCGCGCGTCTCGAGCTTGTTTCGCACCGCGGCGGAGCAGAAGGTCACGCTGCCGCCGTGGGACCAGGTCGACTTCCGCCCGCTGAGACTGCCCGAGGAGCAGAGCCTGATCAAGCGGTTGCTCCAGTACCCCCGGCTCGTGGAATCGGCCGCGCGGGCCCGCGAGCCGCACCGCGTCGCCTACTACTTGAGCGAGCTCGCGGGTCTCTACCACCCGTACTACAAATCCCATCGCGTGATCACCGAAGACCGCCCGCTGACGCTGGCGCGGCTCGGGCTGTCTGCCGCGGTAGGCCAGGTGGTGCGAAACGGCCTCGGCCTCCTCGGCGTCTCGGCTCCGGAGAGCATGTGAGTCCGGCGAGAGGGCGGGTCAAGAGCGGCCCCGGCAGGATCCAGTGGATTGCTCTCGTCTCCGCGGCGGCTGTCATCATGGGGCTCACCTTCACGCTGGGCGTGCTCGTGGGACGCCAATGGAGCCGCCCTGTCTCCGTCTCGGCGAGCGCCGAGAGCGGCGCACGGAAGATCGTGCCTCCCGGCAAGCGGGGCGGACTGTCCGGTGCCGACGTCGAGCCGGCGCCTGCGATCGACCAGAAGCTGACGTTCTACCAGACGCTCACCGCTCCCCTGGGCCGTGGATTTGCCGACGCCTCTCAGCGCCCGGAGGACAAGGTCAAGGCGCAGCCCGTCTCGGAGCCCGCGCGAGCCGAGCCTCCGCCACCGCCGTATCCGTACGCGAGCCGGGGCGAGACCATCGTGGAGAAGACGGAGGCGCCTGACACCGCAGCGGCGCGTGCGCAGGCGGCCCCTGCTGGCCTTTGGTCGGTGCAGGTCGCGGCTTTCAAGACGCAGGCGCAGGCGGACGCTCTCGAGCGACAGCTCAAGAAGGCAGGCTTCGACGTGTACGTCGCGGCGGCCCCCGCCAGCGACGGCCAGACGAACTACCGGGTCCGCATCGGCGCCTTCAAGAGCAAGCTCGATGCCCAGCGCATGGCCGACCGGCTCCGTGGCGAGCGCTCTGTGGCCGCGTTCATCACACCCCGGTAGGTCTCCCGCACAGGCCAACCCATGCCCCAGGGCCTCGGCCGGGTGCTCATCTCCCGCGAAGAGATCGCCGCCCGGGTCGGTGAGCTCGGGCGCGCCGTCGCCCAAGAGCACGCCGGGCGCGTCCCGCTGCTCGTGGGTGTGCTCAAGGGCGCGGTGGTGTTCATGGCGGACCTCATCCGGACCATCCCCGTGCCTGTCGCCATGGACTTCATGGGCGTGTCGTCCTACGGGGCGGGCGCGCGCTCGTCCGGCTCCGTCCGCCTGACGGCGGACCTCTCCATGTCCATCGAAGGGCGGGCCGTCGTCATCGTGGAGGACATCGTGGACAGCGGCTGGACCCTCGACTACCTGCGGCGCAACCTGGAGACGCGCCACCCCCGCAGCCTCCGGACCTGCGCCCTCCTCGACAAGGTCGAGCGCCGCCAGGTCGACGTGTCGCTCGACTACGTGGGCTTCGCCATCCCGGACCATTTCGTGCTCGGCTACGGTTTTGATCTGGGCGGCTTGTACCGGGGCCTCCCCGACATCCACATTCTCGAAGAGACCTAGAGGGCGGCGAGAACGTAGAGGGCGTCGAGAAGGGTCCAGATGCAAGGCGGCGCCCGGACCGCTAGCACTCTGTGTGCTATACTCAAAACGCTATGAACTCGCCTTTCTACAAGAACCTCGCCTTGTGGATGGTGATCGGCCTCATCGTCATCGTTCTGTTCAACGTCTTCCAGGCGAGCCAGCCTTCGCGCGACAAGATGGTCTTTTCCGATTTTCTCAAGCGGGTCGAGTCTGGCGAGGTCAGGGAAGTGCTGATTCGCGGCAAATCGGTCAGCGGCAAGCTGGCCGACGGCAACACGTTCCGGACCTTCACGGCCGATTACCCCGACCTGATCAAGGCGCTCAAGGACAAGGGTGTCAAAATCGCCGTCGAGCCCGAGGACAGCAACCCATGGTACGCCTACGTGCTCCAGTGGGTGCCTATGCTGCTGTTCATCGGGGTCTGGATCTTCTTCATGCGGCAGATGCAGGGCGGCGGCGCCAAGGCGCTGTCCTTCGGGAAGGCGCGCGCGCGGCTCATCTCGGAGAAGCAGAACAAGGTCACCTTCCAGGACGTCGCGGGGGTGGAAGAGGCCAAGGAAGAGCTGCGGGAGATCATCGAGTTCCTGAAGGACCCGCCCAAGTTCCAGAAGCTGGGGGGCAAGATCCCGAAGGGCGTGCTGCTGGTCGGGCCTCCCGGAACGGGCAAGACCCTGCTCGCCAAGGCGATCGCGGGGGAAGCCAACGTCCCGTTCTTTTCGATCTCGGGATCCGATTTCGTGGAGATGTTCGTCGGTGTCGGCGCGTCGCGCGTGCGCGATCTCTTCGAGCAGGGCAAGAAGCACGCGCCCTGCATCATCTTCATGGACGAGATCGACGCGGTGGGCCGTCACCGCGGCGCGGGGCTGGGGGGCGGCCACGACGAGCGGGAGCAGACGCTCAACCAGCTCCTGGTCGAGATGGACGGCTTCGAGACGAACGAGGGCGTCATCCTGATCGCCGCCACCAACCGCCCCGACGTTCTCGACCCCGCGCTGCTCCGTCCCGGCCGCTTCGACAGGCAGGTGGTGGTGGCCAGGCCCGACGTCAAGGGGCGCGAGGAAATTCTCAAGGTCCACTCGCGCCGCATCCCGCTCGCCCCGAACGTGGCCCTGAACGTCCTCGCGCGCGGCACCTCGGGCTTCTCGGGCGCGGACCTCGCCAACCTCGTCAACGAGGCGGCGCTCCTCGCGGCGCGGCAGGACAAGAAGACGGTCGAGATGATGGATTTCGAGAATGCCAAGGACAAGGTGTTGATGGGCGTGGAGCGGCGCTCCATGATCATCCCCGAGTCCGAGAAGCGCACGACCGCCTACCACGAGGGCGGGCACGCGCTCGTCGCGTACCTGTTGCCCGGCGCCGATCCGCTGCACAAGGTGACGATCATCCCGCGCGGGCGCGCGCTGGGCCTGACCATGCAGCTGCCCACGGACGATCGCTACAGTTACTCCAAGGAGTTCCTGGTCAACCAGATCACCATCCTGCTCGGCGGTCGCGCCGCCGAGGAGATCGTCTTCCAGCAGCAGACGACCGGCGCTGGCAACGACCTCGAGAAGGCGACCGACGTGGCGCGGAAGATGGTCTGCGAGTGGGGCATGTCCGACAAGATGGGGCCGCTCACCTTCGGCAAGGCCGAGGAGCACGTCTTTCTTGGCCGCGAGGTATCGCGCCCGAAGGACTACAGCGAAGAGACGGCCATCCTCATCGACTCCGAGATCAAGCGCATCGTGACGGACTGCGCGTCGCGCGCCCGTCACCTTCTCGAGTCGAACCTCGAGAAGCTCCACCTGCTCGCTCGTGCCCTTCTCGAGCGCGAGACGCTCGACGGAGAAGAAATCAACCGGGTGCTACTGGCCCGGCCGTTCCAGGAAGCTCCGACGCCCGCCTGATTCCGGTTCTTTCCCGAGCATTTCCGATACCATTGGCCTCGCGGTCGGTGGTATTTTTATTGGCGTGACCACGCCGATCCGAGCGACGCTGGCAGGGGTGCATCTGGGCGACGGCCTTCCCGTGGCGGTGATGGGCGCGCTCAATGTCAGTCCCGCCTCCTTCTACGCGGGCTCGGTGGTCACAGGCGGCGACGACCTCCTGCGCGCGGCCGAGCGCATGGCGCGGGAAGGCGCGTCACTCCTGGACGTGGGGGCCATGTCCACGGCTCCCTACCTGTCCGGCTCCATCTCCGCCTCCGAGGAGGCGGAGCGACTCGGCTGGGCGGTGGACGTCCTGTCCTCGAAGCTCGGGGTCCCCGTCTCGGCGGATACCAGCCGCGCGGAGCCGGCCCGGGCCGCTCTCGAGGCGGGGGCGGCGATCATAAACGACGTCCGCGGGCTCACTGCCGATCCTGCTCTCGCCCCTCTGGTCGCCAGAGCGGGAGCGGGCCTCATCCTCATGGCGTCGGAGCGGGGGGGCGCGGAGGGGCAGCCGCCTGTCGATACCGTCATGGAGCTTCTCGAAGAAAGCCTGCGTCTCGCGATCCAGGCGGGCATCCGGGAGGAGCGGGTGGTGGTGGATCCCGGCATCGGCTTCTTCAGGCGTCGTGGCATCGCCTGGCACGAATGGGACTGTGCGATCCTCGCCGCTCTCGGCCGCCTCCGCGACCTGGGCCGACCGGTCTGCATCGGCGTCTCGCGCAAATCTTTCGTGGGAGAGATTGCCGGCGAGCCCGATCCGGGGCGGCGCCTGCCCGGATCGCTGGCCGCCGTCACGGCGGCGGTGCTGGGTGGTGCCAGCCTGATCCGGGCCCACGACGTCGGAGAGACCGTCCAGGCGGTGCGCGTGGCCGAGGCCATACGCCGCCCGCGCGAGGGCGGCTGAGCATGTGGCCGGTCATCCAGGCCTTCCGGTTGCGGGACGCGATCGACATCCTCCTGGTCGCGCTGGTGCTCTATCGCGTCTTCGTCATGTTCAAGGAGACGCGCGCCGTCCAGATGATGCTCGGGCTCGGCGCCCTCATGGCCGGGTCCTTCCTCGCCCACCGGTTCGAGCTCTATGGCACCAGCTGGATCCTCGACAACTTCTGGTCTTTCTGGGTGCTCGCCCTCATCGTGCTCTTCCAGCCCGAGCTGCGACGCGCCCTGGCCCAGGTGGGCCAGAACCCGTTCTTCGGCGTGGTGACGCGGGCGGAACGCGAGCAGCAGGGCCATCTGCTCGACGAAGTGGTCAAAGCCGCGGAGTCGCTGGCCGGCAAGCGCATCGGCGGGCTCATGGTGCTGGAGCGGGCGACGGGGCTGCGCAACTACGTCGAGCTCGGCGTGCCGCTCGACGCTCTGGTCTCGGCCGATCTGCTCGAGAGCCTCTTCCTGCCGTACTCGCCCCTGCACGACGGAGCCGTCTTCATTCGTGGCGGGCGCGTGGCCGCGGCGGGCGGCTTTCTGCCGCTGTCCCGCAATGCCCAGCTCGGACGCGCGATGGGCACGCGGCACCGCGCGGCCCTCGGGCTCAGCGAGGAGACCGACGCGATCGTGCTGGTGGTCTCCGAGGAGAGCGGTCGGATCTCGCTGGCCGTCGAGGGCCGCATGGAGAGCCCGCTCGATTCCGACGCCCTTCGCCGCCGCCTGGCCGAGCTCTTCTCGCTGGAAGCCGTGCCGTCGCCTGTCGAACATCCCTGGTGGATTCCGGCCCGCGGATGGCTCAGAAAGTGAAGGACAGCGAACGAGTGGGGCTACACAATTGGCCCATGATCAATGCGGTGGGGGGGTCTGGGGGAGGAGCGGCGCCGCTCCCCCCCAGAACCGAACAATGCTTCCACTCTTGACGCGACACTGGGAGCTCAAGCTTCTGGCACTGGTCTTCTCAGCGGGACTCTGGAGCTTCGTGATGACCTCCGAGAAGACCAACGTCGTGCTCTCGCTGCCGCTCGAGCTCGACTCGCTGCCCCCTGGGCTCGTGGTGACCGGCGAGACGCCCGACACTGTCGAGGTGCAGCTCCACGGGTTGAGAGCCGCGCTCTCGCGCGTGTCGCCGGAGTCGCTCCGGGCGAGGGTGAGCCTGGTCGGCGCCCGCCCCGGAGACCTGGTGATCAGCCTGGGACCGGAGCAGATCGCGGTGCCGCCCGGTGTCAGTGTGGTGCGCGTGAATCCCGGCATCGTGCGCGTCGTGCTGGCCCGGCAACGCTGATGGGGCGCCTCTTCGGCACGGACGGCATCCGCGGCGTCGCGAACGAGGAGCCGCTGACGACGGAGCTGACCTTCCGGCTCGGGCGCCAGCTCGTTGCGACACTTCTCGAGCACCACGGCACCGCCAAAGTCCGTCTCGTCGTGGGGCGAGACACGCGGCTGTCGGGACCCATGCTCGAGGGCGCGCTCGTCTCCGGCGCGTTGTCGGCGGGGGCCGACGTCTTCGCGGTCGGTGTGCTGCCGACGCCCGGGATCGCGTATCTGACGCGAAGCCTCGAGGCCCACGGCGGCGTCATGCTCTCGGCATCCCACAATGCCTTCCAGGACAACGGCATCAAGATCTTCTCTTCCGAGGGCTCCAAGTTCCCGGACAGCTGGGAGGACGAGATCGAGGCGCGCCTGGGCGGTCCGGACCACGCCCCGAAGCCCACCGGCGCCTCCGCGGGGCGACTCGTCCACTACGACCGTGCCGAGGCCGAGTACATCGCCCACGCGCGCCAGACCTTTCCCTTCGACCTGGGCGGTCTGACGCTGGCTCTCGATTGCGCCCACGGCGCCACATCGCGCGTCGCGCCCCGCCTCTTCCGTGCCCTCGGCGCCAGGATCGTCGTCCTGGCGGCGAGGCCCGATGGACTCAACATCAATCACAAGTCGGGCGCGCTCCATCCCGAGCGTCTCCAGCGCCGCGTGCGCGCCATCGGGGCGGACATCGGGCTCGCGTTCGACGGCGACGGCGACAGGCTGATCGCCGTGGACGAGACCGGGGAAATCCGGGACGGCGACTACGCCCTCGCCATCTGCGGTCGGCACCTCGCGGCGAACGGCCGGCTCAAGATGGGCATTGTGGTGACCACGGTCATGGCCAACCTGGGTCTCGACAAGGCCCTGGCCGAGGCAGGCATCCGCACGGTCAAGACCCAGGTGGGCGACCGCTACGTCCTCGAAGAGATGGTCAAGAGCGGCGCGAATCTTGGAGGCGAGCAGTCGGGCCACCTGCTCTTTCTCGACCAGACGGCGACGGGCGACGGTCTCGTCTCGGCGCTCCAGCTTCTGGGCGTGATGCGCGAGACGGGGCAGCCGCTCTCCGCCCTCTCGTCCTGCCTGAGGAAGTTTCCGCAGGTGCTCGTCAACGTCCGCGTGCGCGAGAAGCCGCCGCTGGATTCGATTCCCGGCCTCGCCGACCGCCAGGCGGCCCGCGAGCGCGAGCTGGGCGCAGCCGGGCGCATCCTCCTCCGCTACTCGGGCACGGAAAACCTGGCGCGCGTCATGATCGAGGGCGAGGACAAGGCCCGTATCGAGGGGATCGCGTCGGAGCTCTCGCGCATCATCAAGCAGGCGGTCGGCGCGCGATGAGCGCGTGCGCGAAGAGGCCCTGCTGCCGGGCGAAGTCTTCCACCGGGAGGCGCGCCACATGACAGAGGTCAAGGGAATCGGGGTGGACCTGGCCCAGATCCCGCGGCTCCGCCGCGTCGTAGAACGCTGGGACGATCGCTTTCTCCGGCGCGTTTTCACAGAGGCGGAGATCGCCTACTGCCGGCGCCGCCGCGACCCGATTCCTCACCTGGCGGCGCGGTTTGCCGCGAAGGAGGCGACGCTCAAGGCGCTCGGCACGGGCCTCCGCATGGGCGTCAACTGGCGCGAGCTCGAGGTCCGTCGCGAGCGCGGGCAGGCTCCGACCATGGTGCTCACGGGGCGCTCGCGGGCTATCGCCCTCGCCAGGGGCGGCTCGCGCGTGCTGCTGTCGCTCACCCACGACGGCGACTACGCCATGGCCCAGGCGCTGCTCGTGGGAGACCTGCCGGATGCCGGGGTCGGCCGCACCTAGCTTCGCACTGGCTTTCGCGCTGCTCCTCTCGGGCTGCGCGGGGCTCATCGGGGGGAAACAGCCCGTGTCCATCGGCGCTGCGTCGCGCCCGCTCCCGCTTCCAATCCCGCCGGGGCACGGCAGCTTCAACGTCCAGAAGGGCCGTCCGGGCTACGTCATCGGGGTGCCTCACGGCAGCACCGACATCGCCACCGACCTCATGGGCCTCGAGCTGGCGCGCCGGACCGGCTTCGGCGCGGTCGTCGTCACGGGCGAGGGCTCGCTCGACTCCCCGGGGCGCCGCTACAACGTCAACCGCCCGACCGAGGGCGTGGCCGGCGATCCGCCGCGCTCCGAAGCGGAGACCGAGGCCGCCCGTCGCGTCTACGAGGGATACGGCCGCCTGGTCGCCGAGGTGGCCCAGGGGCCCCTGCGTTTCTACGTCGAGATCCACGGCAACGCCCACCAGGATACGGCGGGGCGCATCGAGATCGCCACCGTCGGCGTCACCAAGGAAGACGCCTGGCAGCTCAAGACCCTCCTCGAGCTCGTGCGCGACGCCCATCTGAGCGGGCAGCCCAATGCTCCGAAGCTCGAGATTCTCGTAGAGCCGGTGGATACGCTGCGCTACACCGCTTCGGCTTCCAAAGCGGGCGGCCTCCTCGGCCGCTCGGACAGGTCGCTGCACATCGAGCTGCCCAAGGTGGCGCGCACGACCTACCGGGACGCTTACACGGCCGTGCTCGCCGATTTCCTGACCCAGGGGGCCGACCTTTTGGCCTCCGCGAGAGCCAAGTAGGGATGTGGCCGGTCTTCACGGCCGCCGAGATGCGCGCCCTCGACGCCCGCGCGATCGCCACGCTCGGGATCTCCGGCCCGCGGCTCATGGAGAATGCCGGCCGCGGCGCCGCGGACGTCATCGGCCGCGAGTGGGCTCCCGTCCGGGGCAAGCGGGTGGTCGTCCTCTGCGGCAAGGGCAACAACGGCGGTGACGGATTCGTGGCTGCCCGCCATCTCAAGGCCAAGGGCGCGCGAGTCCGCGTCCTTCTGGTCGGCCGACGCGCAGACGTGAAGGGAGATGCGGCCCAGGCGCTCGCGCGCTGGCGGGGCAAGATCGAGGAAGTCCGCGGCAGCGGCCAGCTCCGGACGATGTCGGCCGCGCTCGACGAGGCCGATCTCATCGTGGACGCACTCCTCGGCACCGGGCTCACCGGACCAGCCCACGGGCTTATCGCTCACGTCATCGAGCGGCTGAATGGGTCGGCGGCGAGAACGGGATGTGTCGTGGTCGCGCTCGATGTGCCCTCCGGCCTGGGCTCGGACGGGGGGACCCTGCTCGGCCCGGCCGTGCGTGCCACGCTCACGGTGACGTTCGCAGGCTACAAGCGCTCGCTGGTCCTCTATCCCGCCGCCGAGTACGCCGGGCGCGTGGTGGTGGTCCCCATCGGCATCCCCGAGGAGGAAGTCCGGCGAGGCATCACCACCTTCCTGATCGGCGAAGCCTCCGTGAGCGGGTACTTTCCAAAGCGCAAGCCCGATGCCCACAAGGGCATCTACGGCCACCTCGTGGTCGTGGCGGGGTCGATGGGCAAGAGCGGGGCCGCGGCGCTGGCCGGCCGCGCCGCGCTCAGGAGCGGGGTCGGCCTGTGCACGGTGGCGACGGCGGCCTCTCAGCAGCCCATCGTCGCCGCGTTCGGCATGGAGCTCATGACCGAGCCGCTGCTGGAAACCGCGGCCATGTCCGTCTCCTTCAAGGCCAAGGATCGCGTCCTCGAGCTCGCCTCTCATCGCGACGCGGTGGCGCTCGGACCCGGGCTCTCCCTGGACCCCGAGAGCCAGGCCCTCGCCCGCGCGCTCGTCGCCGAGGTCGACCGGCCGATGGTCGTCGACGCGGATGCGCTGTCGGCGCTCGCGGGTCACCTGGACCTGCTCGACGACGCGCCGGCGCCGCGCGTGCTGACGCCCCACCCCGGGGAGATGGCGCGGATGCTCGGGACCTCGGTGGCCGAGGTCCAGGCCGACCGCATCGAAATCGTGCGAGAATTTTGCGTCCGCCACCACGTTCACCTGGTGCTCAAAGGCGCGCGGAGCGTGCTCGGTGGTCCGGACGGGATCGTCTTCATCAATCACACGGGCAATCCGGGCATGGCCACGGGCGGCAGCGGCGACGTGTTGACCGGCATGATCGGCGCCTTCCTCGCCCGCCACCTCGATGCGCTGGCGGCGCTCCAGGCCGGTTGTGTCCTCCACGGACTGGCGGGCGACCTTGCCGCCGCCGTCCGCGGGGAGGAGGGGCTCATAGCGTCCGACATCATCGAAGCGATTCCAGGGGCGCTCAACCCCGCCGTCCGATGAAGGTCGTCTCACGCAGCGCCGGGGAGACCCAGGCCCTGGGTGAGCGCCTCGGATCACGGCTCGGCAGGGGCGATGTCGTGGCGTGCATCGGGCCGCTCGGGGCGGGCAAGACCTGCTTTCTCCAGGGCCTCGCGCGCGGCCTGGGTGTCACCGCCGATGTGACGAGCCCGACCTTCGTCCTCGTCAACCAGTACCGGGGCCGGGTGCCCGTCTACCACGTGGACGCCTACCGCACCGGGAGCCTGACCGAGCTCATGGACGTGGGCGTCGAGGAGATGCTCCACGGCGAGGGCGTCACCCTTGTCGAATGGGCCGACAAGCTCCTGCCCCTCCTGCCGCCCCGCACCATCACCGCGACCATCGCGGGTTTGGGCGACGAGCCCCGTCAGATCGACCTCACGGGCCCCGCGGAGGTCCTGGCGGGCGTCTGAGACAGTGGACATTGATCCCGCCCCGGGCCGCGTGATACGAGAGCGGCATGGCGGGTGAGCTTCGCATCGCGGAGTGGCCGGCGGAGGAGCGGCCCAGAGAGCGCCTGTATCACAAGGGCGCCGCGGCGTTGTCCGATGCCGAGCTGCTGGCGATACAGCTCGGCACGGGCACCAGGGGGATCAGCGCCCTCGACGTGGCGCGTGGGCTCCTGACGCTGTTCGGGACGCTCCAGGAGCTGGCGGGGCGCGAGGTGGCCGAGGTGGCGGGCGTGCGCGGCGTGGGGCGGGCCAAGGCGGTGCGGCTGGCGGCGGCCTTCGAGATCACGCGGCGGCTGCGCTCGCGCAACGGCCACGCGCGGCCCGTACTGTCGAGCCCCGAGCAGGTCTTCGCGCGCTACGGACCGCTGATGGAAGACCTCAAGAAGGAAGTCTTCAGGCTGGCTCTCCTCGACGCCCAGAACGGGCTGCTCAAGGACGTGGTCGTCTCCGAGGGCACGCTGTCGGCCAGCCTCGTCCATCCGCGGGAGGTCTTCAAGCCGGCCATCCTCGAGTCCGCGGCCTCCATCGTCCTTCTCCACAACCATCCGAGCGGCGATCCGACCCCGAGCCGGGAGGACCTCAGGCTCACCCGCCAGCTTGTCGAGTGCTCAAAGCTTCTCGATCTGCGCATTCACGACCACGTCATCATCGGTCGAGAGCGGTTCATCAGCTTGGCCCAGCGGGGCGCTTTGTGAGGGGCGGCGGTGTTACTTTTGACGCCGGAGGGTGACTTTCGCCCCGCTCATGCCGGCAATGGTGCCGCTCATCTCGTCGCCCTTTACCGCCAGGGTGCCCGTCACGCCGGCCGGCACGGTGATTTCGACCTGGTTGCCTGTAACGTACCCCTCGATGAGGCCGCTTGGGTCGTTGGATCTGCCGGTCACCAGGACGTTTCCGGAGAACCGGGAGCCTGATTGCTTCACGTCCATCTGGATCTGGCCAGCGCCCTCTCCCAGTACCAGGCCGACCCAATCGCCCTGCCACTTGCCGCTCACGTCCACGGTGGGGGGTGCCTGGGTGGTGGCACAGCCCGCCTGTCCCAGCAGCGCCACTCCGACCACGAGCCACAGGAGCCGTCTCATTTTGTCTCTCATCCCTTGGCCAGCTTCTCGACTTCCTTCTTGGATAAGCCCTGAATACGGGTCAGGAGGCCCTTCACCTTCCGCTCCGAGGTATGATCGGCCAGGATCAGCTTCTTCGACTTCGTGCCCTTGGCGATGTAGGCGACCCAGTCATCGAGGCTCGGCGTCCCCCTCCACACCACCGTCAAGCCACTGAGACGCATCCGCTTCCTGCCCTCGACCTTCGCCAGTGGCTTCCTGCTGGCCTCCATACTCACCGTCCCCTCAGCTGCGTGTGCACGATCCTGATTTTTTCTCTCGAGAGTGGCGCGCAGAGGACCACCTTAGGTACGCGCGCAAACCATGTCAAGGCTTCGTTTCGCCGCGCCAGATGCGGGTTTTCTCGCTCTCGGAGCGCGGGACACGCGTTATTGCTGTCTGTCTTTGAACCTCTCGAAGCGGTGGACGGCTGGAGCGTCATATATTCGATACACGACTGTAGAACCGCATCGGACCGTGCATTTTTTCGTGGTGTGGATGTCTGTGGATAAGTGGATAACATGTGGGTTACCGACGGGCCTTGACAAGCGCGTCGAGAGTCCTGCGCGCGAGGAGCGGCCCGCGCGTGATGAATCCGGTGAAGTACGCGCACGCGGTGGCGCCGGCGCGGAGCGCTGCCATCGCTTTTTCGGGCGCGTCGATGCCGCCGGTGGCGATGATCTCGATGCTGTCGCCGAATCTCTCGCGCAGTCGGCGCACGTTTTCGAGCGTGCGCGCGAAGAGGGCGGGTCCCGAGAGCCCGCCTGCCTTTTGCGAGAGGCGCGGCTCCTCCACGCGGCGCGCATTGCCGCAGTTGACGATGGTGATGCCCGCGTCACGCGCCGCCGGGATCGTGGTGTCCTCGTTGGTGTCGCGAAAATCCGGCGACACCTTGACGATGATCGGCTTGTCCGTCGCCTTTCGCACCGCGCGGAAGAGATCCGCCAGCTCATGGGGCCGCTCGGACCATCCGTAGACGAGCTTGGTGTTGGGCGAGGAGATATTGATCTCGACGAGGTCGCCGAAGGGCGCCAGACCCTCGACCACCGCGACGTAGTCCTCCGCCGACTCGCCGGCGGCGGCCACGATGAGCGGCACGCGATGGGGAAGGGAAGCCAGCGCGCGGCGATAGGCCTCCAGGCCGGGATTGTGGAAGCCGTTGCAATTGACCAGCCCCGGCCCCTCCGGCGTGGTGACGCGCACGAGGTTCGGCTGCGGATGTCCCGGGCGCGGCTTCCGCGTGATGCTCTTGGCGGTGACGGCGCCGAAACCGAGCCCCATCGCCCGCCGGAGTATCGTCGTGTCGTGGTACATCGAGGACAAGATGAGAGGGTTCGGGAGCCTCACGCCGCCAAGGGTGATCGCGAGACGCGGATCGTCGTTGCGAAAGATGGGCAGCCGATCGAGCGGGACGAGCCGCAGCGCCCACTGGCCGAGCGGCACCGCGATCCGCTCCGGGAGCCGCGAGAGCACGCCGCCGTAGAGCAGTCGGTAGAGGAGATCGGCGGCGCGCTCCATGATCGTTCCGCCCACATGGTATCCTAGCCCGCGATGGAGTTCTACGACGCAACGGGCGCCGCCGTCGTCCTGCCGGCGCCGCCCCGGCGCATTGTCTCTCTCATCCCGAGCATCACCGAGATGCTTTTCGCTCTCGGCGCCGGCCCCGCGGTGACGGGATGCACGGTCTACTGCACCGAGCCCGCCGAGGGTGTCGCCACCAAGACGCGCGTGGGCGGCGAGAAGAACCCGAAGCTCGACCTGATCCGCGAGCTCGGCGCCGACCTCGTGGTCGCCAACGTCGAGGAGAACGTACGCGAGCACGTCGAGACCCTCCGCGGCTGGGGTATCCCCGTGTACGTCACCTATCCGCGGACGGTCGCTCAGGGCATTCGGCTCGTGGGCGAGCTGGGCGAGGTGGTGGGACTGGCCGAGCGGGGAAGGGAGATGGCGGCCGCCCTCGAGGCCGCGCTGGCCGACGTGCGCGATGGCGGCGCGGGGAAGAGAGCCCGCCCCGTCTTCTATCCGATCTGGCGCCAGCCCTGGATGAGCATCAATCGGGACACGTATGCCCACGACATGCTCGCGGTCTGCGGAGGCGAGAACATCTTCGGCCAGTCAGAGGCGCGCTATCCGGAGGTGACGCTCGCGGAGGTGGCGCGCGCGGCGCCCGAGGTCATCCTGCTGCCCGACGAGCCGTACCGCTTCCGCGGTGTGCACGTGCGCGACTTCGACGCGTTTCGCGACATGCCCGCGGTGAGCGGGCACCGCGTTCATCTGATCGACGGCAAGCTCGCCACCTGGTACGGCCCGCGCATCGCCGAGGCGCTCCGCGTGCTCCCCTCTCTCATCGCGGGCGGCTAGCAGGCCGCCGACAACTACGTTGCCCGGCGCCTGCTCCGGATCTTTTCCTCGATGTAGGCCGAGAAGTAGCCCCGGTAGCGCTTCTGCAGGCTCGCGATCTTCCAGTCCTGGCCGGTGAGCCGTCCGCGGCAGCGGCGGACCCCGCACGCGCAGCGAGTGACGGCGGGAGCATCCTCCTCCATCGCCCAATCGTAGGTCAGCTCTTCGCCCGCCTTGATGGCCCGGCGAGCCACGAAGGTGATCTGCCCCCTGATGCCGAGGTTCGGCTCGCACGAGTGGTTGATGAAGATCTTGTTGAGCGCAACTTCCGCGCTCCGAAGGGCTCCGATGTAGAAGAGGTCGTCGATCTGCATGTACGAGGCGGCAATACGCCGGCGGACCCTCGAGAGCGTGCGCTGGTCCAGGATGTGGCCGCCCTTGATGGCCACGATCTCGCCTTTCCGTATCGGCCCGGACGCGAACAGGCCGCGGCCGTGTATGGCGCTCTTTCTGATCCTGGTTTTCGGCGAGAGATAGGAGACCGGCATGTCCGTCCCACAGAAGGTCGTGTCGACGGCTCTATTCGACCTCGAGGATCATCTCGATCTCGACGGGGATGCCGGAAGGCAGCTCGGCCATGCCCACGGCCGAGCGGGCGTGGCGGCCATGTTCGCCGAACACCTCGACCATCAGGTCCGAGAAGCCGTTGATCACCTTCGGCTGGTCGCCGAACCCCTCGGCGGAGTTGACCATGCCCAGCACCTTGACGACGCGCTTCACCTTGTCGAGGCTGCCCAGGAGGGCCTTGGCCGTGCCCAGGAGGTTGATCCCGACCTCCCGGGCCACTTTGTAGCCGTCCTCGATCGAGAGATCGCGTCCGACCTTGCCGCGCGCCGACGGTACGCCGTCGACGCGACCCGGCCCGTGGCCCGACAGGAAGAGGAGGTTGCCGACGCGCACACCCGGCACGTAGTTGCCTCCGGGCTTGGGCGGCGGGGGCAGGGCGACGCCGATCTCCTTGATTCTGGCCTCAGCGCTCATGACGAATCCTCGCTGGTGAGGGTACGGTGATCGGTTGAAGCGAGAGGCTGACCTGCGGGGGACGAGCGGTCAGGCCGGCTGCGGCACCGGCCGCGGAGCGTATTCGGCGTATACGTCCTCGTCACCGTCCACGCCGATGAAAAAGAAGGCCGAGCCGTCGCGATCCGAGCGCCACACGATGGCATTGACGTCGAGGGTGCGGCCATTCGGGGGACGGATGCGAAGCTTGGCCTGGCTGCCGACTTCCAGAGGTGCCTCCACCAGGCCGACCTTGGTACCCATGGGACTCAGGTTTATCGTCTGGAGCTGGAAATGGCGGTCTCCGACCTCGAGGACTACCGGCCATGCAACCTTGGCCCTCGGGTACCGCCTGAGATCAGCCCTGCGTTCAGCCATGTACAACCCCCTCTATTGGTTGGGGATTCTCTCACCGCAGCGATGCTCTGGCAAGCATCATTGGGTGTACAACCCCCTCTATTGGTTGGGGATTCTCTCACCGCAGCGATGCTCTGGCAAGCATCATTGGGACCCCGCCGGAGGCCGTCCTCAGGGAGACTCCGCGCAGAAGAGGAAGATGATGGGCCGAGTATATCCCTCGTTCCGGTCATTGAGGCAGCGGGTGCGGATCGGCGGAGAATCTCGGCGACCCATAGGCTCGCTCGAGGAAGCACAGCCGGCCATCAGGAGCCCTCCGGCCACGATTGCCAGCAGTCCGAGTAGTTTCATGCGAACATCGCAAGGTTAGCACGCGCTTGGCCAGCCCAGCCTCCTGTGTGACAATCCACAGGAACCCGTCCCATGACCCAGCCCGCCCTTCCCCGGCCCGCTCTCCCATCCACGGCCGCCACCCTCGTCCTGCTGCGAGACCGGAAATCCGCCGAAGTCGAGGCTCTGCTGCTCCAGCGCCACGCCAAGAGCAAGTTCGCCGCCGGCGACTATGTCTTCGCGGGCGGCAAGATCGAAGCCGATGACATGCCCCCTGACGGTGAAGGCTTCTGCCGGGGTCTCACGGCCGCTCAGGCGGCGGCTCGGCTCGGCGGTGGGCTCGCTCCGAGAGATGCCCTCGCATGCTGGGTGGGAGCCATCCGCGAGGCCTTCGAGGAGGTGGGCGTGCTCCTGGCCTATGAGGCCGGCGGCAGTCTGCTCCGCATCAGGCCCGCGCTCAGGCTGCGCTACGAGGCGTACCGGGAGGCATGCCAGAAGTCCAACCCGGCCTTCTTCGACATGCTGCGGGCCGAGAAGCTCACGCTCGCCACCGACCGGCTCGCATACTTCGCCCACTGGATCACACCGGAAGAGCAGCCGCTCCGCTTCGACACGCGCTTCTTCGCCGCCGTCATGCCGCCCGGGCAGGAGCCAGTGGTGGACGGTCACGAGATCGTGGACCTCAAATGGCTGACCCCGGCCGAAGCGATGTCGGCATTGAAGCGAAAGGAAATCAGCCTGCGCTTCCCGACCATCAAGAACCTGGAGCTGGTGGCCGGGGGAGGCGCCCCCGCCTCCGTCGTGGTGGAATCCCTGGGCAGGCGAGAGGTGCAGACCATCAGGCCGCGCGTGCTCCAGGTGGACGGCAAGCCTCTCGCGGTCCTGCCGGGCGATCCGCGCTGGTACTAGTGCCGGGCCAACGAACTTCGCCATACTTCGCACGAGGAGAGCCCGGCCTCAGTCGATCTTCGACTCGTCCTTGTACATGACCTTGTGGCGGGTGGTCTTGACCCACTCGTCGATCTGCGCGTCGGTCATGGAGTTGTCGGTGTTGAAGCGGTCCCAGCTCATGATCTGGTCGAGCCGCTTCTTCCAGCGCTTGTAGGAGGGCTTGAGCGGCGGCCCGAAGCACATGACGTCGATGACGGCGAGCTCGTCGGGGACGCGCAGCAGCGGCTTGACCCGGCTCTGGATGTCCTCCTGCCCGATGGCCGTGATCCACCAGACGGCATAACCCAGAGCCGCGGCGGCCAGGTGCGCGGACATGGTCGAGGCCGCCACCGACTGAAGCAAGATCCGCTCGGCGTTCTGTTTGTAGAGACGGTCCAGCTCCGAGCCGTCGTTGAGCACCGGGAAGGCCTTGATGAAGCGGAAGTCGGCCACGATGACGATCAGGCCGGGCGCCGTCTTGACGCCGTTGTAGTTCGGGGTGGGAAAGCCCATCCGGAGCCTGGCGCGGTGCTGCTGCTCGTCCACGAAGCACTGCCCGATCGTCTGCTTGACCTCCGGGTCGGAGACCACGATGTAGTGCCAGGGCTGGGCGTTGGCCCCCGATGGCGCGTGGCGAGCAGCCTCGAGGATCATCTCGAAATGCTCGCGAGGAACCTCCCAAGGCGCGAAGGCACGGTTGGTCATCCGGTTGCGCGCGACGTCCATCAGCGCCTCGTAGCGCGCCACGTTGTTGAAATTCGCCGCCGCGGTGTCGGCAGGCATGGAGCCCCCTCCTAGGAGGCGCCGAGTCCGGGCTTCGTCGCATTCACCAGCACGCCCATGTTGCCGTAGGGATGCTTGTTCTCCAGCATCAGCTGGTGACACTCGGGGATATCGTCGAAGACGTACGTCTGCGAGAGACACGGGTCCACCCTGCCCTCGGCGACGAGCTTGGTGACGGCCGCGGCCTGCTCGTCGTTGGAAAGATGGCTGCCCTGGAAGCGCTTCTGTCGCATCCAGTGGTAGCGCAAGTCCAGGGTGACGTTGTAGCCGGTGGTGCCGGCGCAGATGACGATCATGCCGCCGGTGGCGCAGACGAATTCCGACGTGGGCAGCGTCGCCTCGCCCGGATGCTCGAAGACGATGCGTGGGCTCGTCTTCTCGCCGAGCGCGTCCCAGATGGCCTTGCCGAAGGCGCGGGCGCCCTTGGCCCAGTTGCCATAGGCCTTGGCGTCCTTGGTGTCGGGCATGGGTCCCCAGTGGTCGAACTGCGTGCGGTTGATGACGCCGGCGGCGCCGTGCTCCACGCAGAACTTACGCTTGGCCTCGTCGGAGACGACGGCGACCGAGCGTCCGCCCTGGGCCCGCGTGATCTCGAGCGCCATGCTCCCGAGCCCTCCCGTCGCGCCCCAGACGAGCACCACATCGCCGCGCTCCACTGTGTGCGGCGCCCAGCCCATCAGCATCCGGTACGCGGTCGACGCGCAGAGAAGAAAGCAGCCGGCGGCCTCCCAGGTCAGGCGCTTCGGCTTGGCGATGCACTGGTGCGCCTGGGCGCGGGCGAACTGACAGTAGCTGCCGTAGTTGGTCTGATAGCCCCAGATGCGCGTGCTCTCGGCGAGCATCGGGTCCTTGCCCGACAGCACCCACGGATCGTCGGGCCGCCACCAGCCGCTGTGGACGATGACCTCGTCACCCACCTTCACGCTCTTCACGTCCTTGCCGGCGGCCCACACGATGCCCGAGCAGTCGCTGCCGCCCGCATGGAAGTCCTCGGGCTCGCCCAGCTTCTGCCGCTCGGCGATCACGTCGAGTGGCTGGCCGAGCGCGGCCCAGACGTTGTTGAAGTTGATGCCCGAGGCCATCACGTAGATCAGCACCTCGTCGGCACCTATCGTGGGCGTGGGGATGATCTCGCGCTTCCACGCCTCGCGCGGCTGGCCGAAGCGGTTCTGCCTCACCAGGTAGGCGTGCATGCGCGCCGGCACCTCGCCGAGCGGCGGCTTGTCACCCAGGTCGTAGAGATCTGCCATGGTGCCTCCGGGTTCTCAGGTTCCTTGGAAGTCGGCGCGCTTGCGCTCAGCGGCGCCCCGCATGCCGGCTTTGCGATCCTGGGACAGCAGGGGACCGACTGCCTGCGCGGCTTCCCAGAGGAGCCAGGCCGGCAGATCGCGCCAGTACGTGCCGTCGATGGCATGCTTGGCCGCCTGGACGGCGAGGGGGCCGTTGGACGCGATTTCGGCCGCCAATTCGGCGGCGCGAGTCTGGAGCTCGCCCGCCGGGTAGACGTGGTTCACGAAGCCGATCCTGAGCGCCTCGGCCGCGTCGAAGCGCCGCGCCGTGTAAATCAGCTCCTTGGCCATGCCGACGCCGATGGCGCGCGGGAGCCGCTGGGTGCCGCCCATGTCGGGGATGATGCCGAGCTGGACCTCGGGGATGGCGAATACCGTTCCCTCGGCGGCGATGCGGATATCGCAGCACAGGGCGAGCTCCATGCCGGCGCCGATGCACACGCGCTGGATGGCGGCGATCACGGGCACACGGACACCCGCGAGGCGCGTGAAGCACTCCTGCAGGTGTCCGAGGTGCAGGCGGATCCGCGTCATAGCGATCGGGGTCGGCGCTTCGTAGACGTCGCCGAGCGTAGAGCCGGCCTTGACGTCAAGCCCCGCGCAAAAAGCTCTGCCCGCGCCTTGCAGGATCACCACGCGTACGCCAGGCGCCGCGTCGACGGCCTCGGCAGCGTCGCGGATGCCGTCCCACACCTCGGTGTCCAGGGCGTTCAGCCGCTCGGGCTTGTTGAGCGTGATGGTGGCCACGGGCGCCTTGATCTCGACCTGGACCTTGCTCGTCATCTGCTTCTCCTTGGATCCATCTCCCCCTCATTATCTCAGCCCTCGCCTCCCCGCTCGAGGCGAGCGTCTCGGCTCGAACCGCGGCCCTCTCCCCCTCCGGGGGCGAGGGGACTCTTTGGACTCCCTCTCCCCTCAAGGGAGAGGGTAGGGTGAGGGGCGGTCAGTTATCCGTTAAACGCCTTCACCAGCGAGGGCAGGCGGGGGTCGCCGACATTGGGCTGGTAGGGCTGGTAGAGGGACGTGCGGTCGAGGAGCCCCTGGTAGCGCTCCACGATCTTGTCGTGGAGCTTGTCGTAGGGGGAGGTCACCGCGTAGGTGTCCAGCATCTCGTCGGTGATGAGCTCGGCCATGCCCTGCCAATCCCCTTCCACGCTCTTCCGGTGGAGCTGCGCCGTCAGCCCTCCCCATCCGTGGACATCGAGCACCGGCTGATAGGTGCGCGTCGAGGCGTAGAAGGCGATCTGCTGCTTGACAGTCAGCTCCTGCTCCCGCCGCTCCTTCTCGGTGTCACCCACGACCACGAAGCTGGCTGTCGCGTAGGTGAAGTCCTTTCTCCCGCGCCCCGACCTCTTGAGCCCGGCTTCGACCGTCGGGTGCACGACCTCCCGGAGATACTTCGGGCTGTTGAAGGGATGCACGTGCATCCCGTCGCAGAACTCGCCGGCCACCCCGCACATGTAGGCATTCACGGCGGCAATCATGATCGGGATCTTCGGATGCTCGATGGGACCCGGATTGAAGAAGGGTGTCATGACGTCGAAGGTGTAGAACTGGCCTTTGAAGTTGAGCTTGGTGCCGTTCTGCCAGCAATCCCAGATGGCGCGGATGGCGCGCACCGCTTCGGCCATCTTGGGTCCGGGTGATTCGAACTTGACCGAGAAGCGGCGCTCGTTGTGCGCCTTGACCTGACTGCCCAGTCCGAGCATGAAGCGGCCGCCCGAGGCTATCTGGATGTCCCAGGCGATCATGGCCGTGATCATCGGGCTGCGCGAGAAGACCGTTGCGATATTGGTGCCGAGCTTGATCTTCGACGTGACGGTGGCGGCGACGGCCAGCGGCAGGAAAGGATCGTGCTGGGTCTCGGCCGACCACAGGCAGTCATAGCCCATGGCCTCGACCTTGCGGGCGTAGTCGGGCAGTGTCTTGAGGTCGTGGGTCAGCATGCCGATGTCGAGCTTCACGATGGGTCTCCTTGTTCCGCGCAGGGTCGCGCCGCCCTCGAAGCATACGCGACGCGCAAGGGCGCTTCAACCCGCCCGGAACAGCCGGATAGCGCCGGAGCTACTGGGACGTGTCCTTGGCAAGGAATAGATCGCGGAGTTTTGTCTTCTGGACTTTGTCGCCGTGGGGACCGGGGGTGCGCGGCACGTCATCTACGATGCGGACGTGGCGGGGAATCTTGTAGGAGGCGATCTTGCCCTTGCAGTGGGCGATGATGTCGGCTTCGGTGAGTTGCTCGCCGGACTTCGGAATGACGTAGGCGGCCGCGGCTTCGTTCATTTTGGGGTCGGGCACGCCGATCACGAAGGCCTGGGACACTTTCGGATGCGTCATGATGAAGGCCTCGATCTCAGCCGGCGCCACCATGAAGTGGCTGATGCGGAGAACCTCGCGCAGGCGCCCCTTGAAGATCGTGCGGCCCTCCGCGTCGCGCACGGCGAGGTCACCCGTCTTGAACCAGCCGTCGGCAGTGAAGGCCTTGGCCGTCTCCTCGGGTTTCTTGTAGTAGCCGCCCGTGACGAGCCGTCCGCGGAACCAGAGCTCGCCCTCGCGTCCCACGGGCATGTCCAGGCATGTCTCCGGGTCCACCA
>WNFC01001561.1_pt1 | contig 24162 bp, 18 predicted proteins | sample 5400541 | NCBI WGS metagenome assembly WNFC01 (sample SAMN13153342, study PRJNA577476) | soil metagenome | isolation source: 120 cm saprolite under Douglas fir tree site 2 hole 2 replicate 1 | place: USA:California | collected 2015-04-18
ATAAAGGGATCCGTAAAAATTGTGCAAAGTCCAGGCATGCGATGTACCATGTAACGTAGCAGACGGTTGAAACCCCCTTGAAAGGATGAGCCTGATTGAGCGTTGACACCACAAACGCACATATGGTACCTTTCAGATGTTAGCCTGGAAGTTCTGGCTTTCGCGAAGTGAAGCAACCAGCTTACGAGATTGAAGTGTGCCCTAAAGAGCCGATCATGACCAAGACACCCAACAGTATCTTCATCAGCTATGCCCACGTCGATAGCACCTTCGTCGATCGGCTGGAGGCCGATGTACATCAGAGAGGCCGGTGGTCCAGCTGGCTCTGGAATGGCTTGTGTCTCCTGTGGCAAGAGGTGCTGCATGCGTGAACTGCCGACGGGAACGATCACCTTGCTCTTCACCGATATCGAAGGCTCCACCCGCCTGCTGCAGCAGGTAGGCCACCGCTATGATGGCATCCTCACCGCGTGCCGCCAACTCCTGCGTGCAGCCTTTCACCGCTGGAACGGCTACGAGGTGGACACCCAGGGCGATGCCTTCTTCGTTGCCTTTGCACGCGCCACCGATGCGGTGTCCGCGGCAGTGGAGATGCAACGTGCGCTTGCTGCCCATCCCTGGCCCGCTGGCGCAACCGTGCATGTACGCATGGGTCTGCATACGGGCGAGCCACAGCGTTCTGCTGAAGGCTATGTGGGCCTGGACGTGCATCGGGCAGCGCGCATCATGAGTGCAGGCCACGGAGGACAGGTGCTGCTGTCCCAGACCACCCGCGACCTTGTAGAGCATGACCTTCCAGACGGAGTGAGCCTGCGAGACCTGGGAGCCCATCGCCTCAAGGACCTCCCGCATCCTAGCCACCTTTTTGAGCTCGTCATTTCCGGCTTACCTGCCGATTTTCCGCCCCTCAAGACCCTCGACACACACCACAACCACCTGCCTATCCCGCCCACCTCACTGATTGGACGCGAGCCTGAGGTGGCCGAGATCAGTGCCCTCCTCAAACAGCCAGAGATGCGCCTGCTCACCCTGCTGGGTCCAGGCGGGATTGGCAAGACCCGTCTCGCCATCGCGGTCGCCACCCAGATGCGCTCCTTCTTCGTTGGTGGTACCTGCTTCGTTGGGTTGGCGGCTCTCTCCGACCCGCAGTTGGTCGTGCCTACCATTGCCCGGGAGTTGGGACTCAAGGAAAGTGGAAACCGGCCGCCCCTGGAGCAGGTGCAGGCCTTTGTCGGTGAGCAACAGTTCCTGCTCGTGCTTGATAACTTCGAGCAGATCGTGGCCGCTGCTCAAGAGCTCGAAGAGCTGCTGGCTGCCTGTCCCGGGCTCTCGATCCTGGTGACGAGTCGAGCCGTGCTCCATCTCTCTGCCGAGCAGGTCGTTCCCGTCACTCCCCTTTCACTGCCCAGTCTCTCCACCTCTGACCACGAGGACATCGCCGAGTCGGCAGCAGTGACCCTCTTTGTGCAACGGGCACGCCACATCCTCCCCAGCTTTCAATTGACTCCTACCAACGCACGAGCCATTGCGGAGGTCTGCGTGCAGCTGGATGGCCTGCCCCTGGCCATTGAACTGGCGGCCGCTCGTGTGAAACTGCTGCCGCCCCAGGCGCTGCTGGCACGCCTGTCGCAGCGTTTGCACCTGCTGACGGGTGGTCCACGCAGTTTGCCTGTTCGCCAGCAGACGCTGCGCAGTACCATCCAATGGAGCTATGATCTCTTAGGACCACAGGAGCAAGCGCTCTTTCACCTGCTCTCTGTCTTTGTGGACGGAGGGCCTCTTTCGGCTGCCGAGGCGCTCTGTCAGGAAATAGGCCAGGCTGACCTGGATGTTTTGAACAGTCTCTCGGCACTCTTGGATAACAGCCTCATCCAATCGAGCGAAGAGGGAGCCGAGGAGCCACGCTTCCTGATGCTGCAAACCGTGCGCGAGTTTGGGCTGGAGAGGCTGACTGCGAGTGGAGAACTGGAAAGGATCCGAGTGGCGCATGCCCGCTACTTCCTGGCGCTGGCCGAACAGGGCGAGCCTGAACTTCACGGTCCCGACCAGGCAATGTGGCTAGCTCGACTGGAGCACGAGCACGACAATCTGCGCGAAGCACTGGAGTGGGCGCTGGAGAAGGTGAGAGACGAACAGGCGGCAGAGCGCGGGGAGATCGGCATGCGCTTGAGCGCAGCACTCAAGGAATTCTGGATGATCCTTGGGCACTATCGTGAGGCTCGTACGTTTCTAGAGCGCGCCCTCGCTTTGAGCGAAGCGACCCACACTGCCTTGCGTGCCAGGGTCTTACGAGCGATTGCATCGGTGGCGGATTGTCAGGGCGACATTGATCGGATCGAGGTGGTGGCAAAGCTGAGCCTGGTCCTCTCTCGAGAACTGCAGGACACCTGCGGTATTGCTGAGTCCTTCGGCTCACTGGCAGCGGCCGCCTGGTTGAGAGGAAAGATCGTCGAGGCCGTCTCCCTTCATGAAGAGCAGGTGAGACTCCTGCGACAAGTGGGCGAGCCAGGGGAAGTTGCCGAGGCCCTCTTCCCATTGGCAGAGCACGTCAGCACGCATGGGGAGTACGCCCGGGGACAGGCGCTCTTCGATGAGGCGCTCCAGCTCTTTCGGCAAGCAGGCAACGAGCTCTGGGTCGGTGGCACCCTCGTCCACTCGGCCGCCTGGCTCTGGTTTACGCTAGGTGATCTGGCGACCATGCGTCAGCGGTTCCAGCAGGGACAGGCACTCATCACCAAGGTGGGCAACCGAGCCTGGAGTGCTGAATGCTTATGGGTTGCCGCACTGCTGGCCCTCTCTGAGGGAGAGCCGGAGAGAGCATCCAGCCTGGCTCAAGAGAGCCTGAGCCTCTACCGGGAGATGGGAGACCCCTGGTATAGTGCCTGGTTGCTGCACCTTTTAGGAAGAATTGAGATACAGCGGGGTGAGATGCCCGCAGCTCGTACATATTATCAGCAGAGTCTGGTGCTCAACCGGCAAGTAGGAGAGAAGTGGATGACCCCCTTCAATCTGGAGGGACTGGCCGGTGTGGTCGCCACTCAAGGTGCGCTTCGATGGGCAGCCCAGTTGTGGGGAGCAGCAGAGGCCCTGCGCGAGGCAATAGACGTTCCCCGGCTGCCTGTTGATCGTGTCGGCTATGAGCAAGCAGTAGGCGCTGCACGGGCGCAACTCGGAGAAGAGGCTTTTGCTTCTGCGTGGCAAGAGGGGTGGATGATGAAACTGGAGCAGGTTATTGACGAGGCAACTCACCGGTGAACGGTGGAGTGATGTTCAGGTGCCACAGAAGGAGTCAGCGTCTTGAAAAACCGCAAAGCGCCATGGCATGCAATCATTGCAGAGGAAGAAGTCTTTGTCGAGGAGAAGGAACGGCTGTCATGATGGGAACCAAATTAAGGAATCCGCTCCGAGCGCCAACTCATGCGCCAGGCCTCGGATCGCTTGAGTGTGCGCCGGTATGTGGGATATGATCTGGGCGAATCTCTACCAGATCATTCCAGCTTGACACGTATCCGGACCCGAGATGCGCATTGAAGTCTTCCGCCGTTTTTTCGAGGCCATTGTTGATCAGTGTTAGCAAGCCGGGTTAGTCTGGGGCAAAGAACTCTACGCAGATGCCACTAAAGTGCAGGCCAATGCCGCTCTCTCCTCTACGAAACCCTGTTTTGCCGCTCGTGCCCATCTGGCAGCCCTCTTTCCTCAAGAGGTACAGGAGAAGGCACAGGAAGAGTCTCTCCAGCAAGGAAAGGGTTTAGACCAAGAAGTTGCTGATGAGCGGATGGATCCTCCGTCGGCATGTGTTGCCTGCATTCCACCTGAAGACGATGACGAATTGCTTGAGCTTTCGTCTCCCCGCCAGCCCCCGACTGCTATGGATGAGGCTCTCCAAGAGGAGTTAACGCAGGGGAATAGGTAACGGCATGATTGGATTGAACGACTGGGAGAACCCGAGCGCGAGGTCAGACGTGGACAGTACCGTCGCATGGCGGATTTCTGGGTGAGTATGATGGATCCCGACGCCACGATGATGAACAGCAAAGGGGAAGATACACGTCTGGGCTATCACACACTATGTGGTGGACGGGGAAAAGGCGCGCATCATCTTAGCCGCCTTGGTGACTCCGTCTGAGGTCATGGAAAACCAACCCGTCTTAGATCTCCTCTGGCGTGTACGCTTTCGCTGGAAACTGTGGCCCCGTCAGTTTACAGAAAGCCGAGCGCGAAAGCCCCCCCTAGATTCATCCGGGGATGAAGCGCCGTTCCTTTCAAGAATGAGGAGCCTTTGATAGAGCTTCCCGTGAGGTGCTAGGAAGTGGACCAACACTGGTGAGAGCGAGGCCGATGCCCGTCGGTTCCGTCAGATGGCTTTCAACCCCCTTCCCAGCAGGCTTTGCCAGTAGATCGCGGATCCGAACCATCGGTTCCGCACACGATCCACCCACTGAAGCCTCACAGCCTGGATGTGTTGCTTTACCACCTGTGCAGACCACTTAGGATTTTCGTTGTACTGGCTACATGAAATATTCGTTCCAAAAATGCGCTGTTGATGACCTGTACTGGCTACTTGGCACATCCGTTCAAAAAAAGACGGACTTGGCCTCCCTGTCTTTCGTTTGTCAGGTGACTTTCCTCGAACAGATGTACCAAGTAGCCAGTACAACATGGGGAGGAAGGTCATTCTCATTCTCGAAGTGCATAGTTTTGAACGAATGACCTAAGTAGCCATTATAGATGCACTTTCCCAACGAATATCTCGACCCCGACGCGCCAAACAGCCTTACTCATTCAGCTTGTCTGGTGTCCTTGTTTCCTTGTATCGCAAGGTCATGGTAAAGTTCACTATCCCAGTCCGCAGATGATGACTGCCGACCTCAAGCAGATCATTGTGACCACCTCTCTGGATAGGGCAGAACGTCACCGAACCGTCATTTGGGGCTGCTTGAACGAGTTTCTCGGCCATCGGATAGGGAACGAGTTCATCCTGGGTTCCATGCCCGAGAAAGATTGGGCACGCAACGCTAGCAATCTTCCGCAGGTTGTCGAAACGCTCTGTCACGCACAGGCGCACGACTGCTTTCGGCACGTATGGCATCATTGCCGCAGCCTGCTCAGGGATGTTCGTGAAGCCGGCGAAAACCATCAGACCAGCGGCATGCTTGCGAGAGGCAAGGTCAATGGCTACGGCTGCACCTAGAGACATTCCACCTATGATGATCTGCGTGGAGGGGATATGCTGCATGTCGGTGAGGTAGTGGTAGGCTGCGTCTGCTGCTTCGTAGCAGGCGCCTTCGCTTGCCTTGCCACTGCTGATGCCGTATCCGGGATATTCGGTGATGAGCACATGGAGTCCCAGCTGCCGGAAGTACGCAAACTCATAGGAGCAGGTATGAAGGCGTGTTCCATTCCCATAGAAGTACAGCAGGTAGAAGGGTTCGTTGGAAGGGGGTTGTCCGGTGGCTGAACCGAAGAGCAGGCCGATCTGATCACCGCTTTGTGTCGCGCAAGGGATAATGGATGAGTCAGCGTAGACGTGCTCGAGCGTGTCCGTTGTGCCCTTTATCAAGCTTCCAGGAAAGATGAGCATGGTCGTGAGTTGCGATATGCCAAGCATGGGTAAACCTCAGTGCTTCTCTACCCGCGACGATGATCCCCATGATCGCCATTGGGTGTTGTTTTCTTCTTCGCCACAACGAACCGAGCTTGCTGTCCCCTTGTCACCTCTGACCAAGCCCAAAAGTTGCTGGGATATTCTCATCTCCAAGTGGGAGCCATTGACAATCACCATTCTATCACCTGGGTTCAGGTTTTGGGCTCATGCGCACGTTGTGTGTTTGTGATGGCGACTTTGGACACCCGTTCACAAAAAAAGGTAGTTTGCGTGAGAGAGAGACCTCTCTTTTCCCACTTTCTTTGCTCAAGAGATGTCATTGCCGAGAAAATCGAGCGCTTGCATCCCTGCTTGATGGTCCTTCTGTTGTGAGGCAATCCGCATGGAGAGGGAAACTTGATCTCTCATCGAAAATCGAGCCTATTTCTCGAACGGATGCTCCAAGTAGCCAGCACAGCGGCTGAAAAACCGGGGCCATCAATTTCCGCTGCCGGCGATGAAACTCTCCTCTGCTGACGAAGAGTCCATTGCCAGCGAATGCCCGATGGACGAGCCGTCCCTTACTAAAGTCATCAGAGCAGGTGCTGCTCAATGGCGTAGCGGGTGGCGGCACTGCGCGAGGAGACCTGGAGCTTGCTGTAGATGGAGGTCAGGTGCCAGTTGACGGTGCGTCGGCTGATGATGAGGTGTTCGGCGACCTGGGCGTCGGTGAGGCCCTGGGCCACGAGACGCAGCACTTCGACCTCGCGAGCGGTCAGGCCAGCGGGATAGGTCGGAGCTTTCGGGGCATGTGGAACTGAGGATGGTTCTGCTGGAGCCGTGGGAGGCATCGTCACGGGTCCTTGGGCCGCCAAAGCTTGCTCGGATGTCATCCTACGTCCCACGGCCCAGGCAGCGGCAAAGGCCTGCTCGCCCAATTGCGCCCGGGCAGTGGCCAACGCTTGCTCATAGCCGGCACGATCAACAGGGTAGAGAGGAACATCCGTTGCTTCACGCAGCGTTTCTGCTGCTCCCCACAGCTGCGCAGCCCATATCAGCTCTCCCTGTGCTGCGACTACACCTGCCAGCCCCTCCAGATTTAATGGGCTGAGAAACTTGTCGCCCAGTTCCAGTGCGAGCGCCAGGCTCTGCTGATACCAGCTGCGGGCTGCTGTCAGATCATTGCGCTGTACCTCGACCCGACCTCTGACGTGAAGCGCCCAGGCGACATTCCATCGGGCCCCGATCTCCCGATGGATGGTCAGGCTCTCCTGAGCCAGACGGTCCGCCCTGGCCGTCTCGCCCGAACTCAGGGCAACCAGCGCTCCAAGCCAGGAGCAGTATCCAATCCAGTACCGGGAACCCAGCTTGCTGACGATCGCCAACGCCTCCTGGAGCCGGCGACCGATGGTTGGGATGGGCGCTGTATCAGTCGGGGTGAGCCACCAGAGCGCGGTTGCAGACATGATGAGGGTGGTAGCTACCCCGAGTTCGTTGCCAGCGTTCCGATAGAGCAGCAGCGCCTCCTGGAAAAGGGCTTCCCCCCTGGCGGTCTCTCCATGTCGGGTGAACATATTTGCCAAAGAGTAGAGCGCATCGGCGACTTCCCCCAGCTCGCCCACCTGCCGTATGAGCCTCACCCGCTCCGAAGCCTGCGCGATGGCCTCGCTCAACTTGCCTCCCCTCATGGCGAGCTCAACGAGCAAGCCAAGGCAGTCGGCGATGCCGCGTGGGTTCCCCTGTTCTCGGTACAGTTCCAGGCTCTGCTCCGCCAGCCCCGCTGCCCGAGCATAGTCGCCCTGCTGATACGTCACATTGGCATCCGCCTGCAAGACTTTGACGCGCAGGGAGATGCTGGCCCCCTCGCTTCTGGCAAGGGCCCGCGAAAGTTCGGTGCGCGCCTCACTGTAGTGTCCACGCATTGACCAGAAGGGCCAGAGGGCGGCGCTCAAGCGTAAAGCGATCTCCCTGCGCTCCACCGTCTGTTCGCCTGCCACGTCTTCCAGCGCCCATTCCAAAGCCGCACGCAGGTTGTCGTGCTCCTGCTCCAGCCGCCCTACCCACACCGCCTGGTTCGGTCCTTTCAACTCCGGCTCCGCTTGCTCTGAAAGCCGCAGGAAGAAGTGCGCATGCGCCGCCTGGGTGGCCTGTAGTTCTCCAGTGTCAGCAAGCAACTCCAGCCCATACTCACGCAGGGTTTGCAGCATCTGGTAGCGTGGCTCCTCAGCTTCCTGCTCCCATTGTTGGATAAGGCTGTGATCCAGGAGCGAGGCAAGCGTGTTCAAAACGTCTGGGTTGGCTGTGCCTGTCCCCTGACTAAGCGCCTCGGCTGCCTCCAACGCCCAGCCACCTGCACAGACCGTGAGCCGCCGGAAAAGCGCTTGCTCCTCAGATGAAAGCAGGTCATAACTCCATTGGATGGTCTTGCGCAACGTCTGTTGGCGAGCAGGCAAGGTGCGTGGTCCACCAATGAGCAAGTGCAACCGCTGCGAGAGACGCGAGAGCAGGGCCTGAGGGGGCAAGAGTCTGACGCGGGCGGCGGCCAGTTCAATGGCCAGTGGGAGCCCATCCAGGCGAATGCATAGCTCAGCAATCGCTCGTGCATTGGCAGCCGTGAGCTGAAAGCTCGGGAGCAGGCTATGTGCCCGCTGCATGAAGAGGGCCACGGACGCTGATTGGGCGATGCCCTCAGGAGCCAGGTCCTGGGAGAGATCTGGTACGGCGAGAGGAGCAACGGGAAAGACCTGTTCTCCCGGGATGCGCAGGACCGCTCGGCTCGTCACCAGGACCATGAGCTGAGGGCAGTGCGAGAGGAGGTGCTCGACGTGTGGAGCGGCGGCCATGATCTGCTCGAAGTTGTCGAGCAGGAGCAGCAGGTGCTTGTCTCGCAGAAACTGTTGCACCACCTCGAGCAGTGCTAGCCCTTCGCGCTCTTTGATCGCTAAGGTCTGGGCGATGGTGGGCAGGACCAGGTCGGGATCAGTGACGGGAGCAAGGGAAATGAAAGAGACTCCATCGACGAACTCATCGGCCAAGTCAGAGGCGATTTGTATTGCCAGGCGGGTTTTGCCAATACCACCAGGACCCGTCAAGGTGAGCAACCGTACGTCTTCATAGCGCAGCAAGTGCTCTACCGCCTCCACGTCCTGCTCGCGTCCAAGTAGGGACGTGAGTTGTGCGGGCAGGTTGTTGGAGTGGCTCTCGAGCGTCTTGAGCGGTGGGAAGTCGGCCTGCAGGTCGGCGATCACCAGTTGGAAGAGGCGGTGAGGGCCTCGGAGGTCTTTGAGGCGATGCTCACCCAGATCGCGCAGGCTCACATGCTCCGGCAAGTCCGGCTCGACCAGCATGCTGGTGGCCTGAGAGAGGAGCACCTGTCCTCCGTGTCCGGCGCTCATGATGCGGGCAGCCCGATGCACATCCAGACCCACGTAGCCTTCGGAGGAAAGCGTTGGTTCGCCCGTGTGCAAGCCGATACGCACCCGGATCTGCGCGTCTTCGGGCCACGAATGGCTGGCCAGCACCCGTTGGGCCTCTACAGCTGCCGAGATCGCATCAGAAGCGCGAGCAAAGGCCACGAAGAAGGCATCGCCTTGCGTGTCGATCTCGTGGCCACTCCAGTGCCCGAACGCAGCGCGGAGCAGGTGTCGGCACACCGCCAGCACCTCGGCGTACCGTTCACCCAACTGCTGGAGCAACTGAGTCGAGCCTTCCATGTCGGTGAAGAGCAAGGTCACCGTTCCCTGTGGAAGGTCACGGATGGAGGACGGCCTATGTCCAGTTTCGGCTGCGTGGTGCGGTGCGAGCACAGGAGTGAAACGAAGGGAGACGGCCTTCTGAAAGGCATTCTCCAACGCGGTGGCAAAGTCCTGTACAGAAGGGAAACGCTGCTCAGGCGTTTTGGCCAGGGCACGCATGATGACCTCCTCGACCTCGGGCGGGAGATCAGGGAGGTGCTCACGTAAGGGAGGCGGTGAGGCTTGGACATGCTGCAGGGCGACTTCGATGGGAGTTCCCTTGAAGGGGCGCTGGCCAGAGAGCCACTCGTAGACGACGACACCCAAGGCATACTGGTCACTGGCGGCTCGTGGTTGACCTTGTACCTGCTCGGGGGCCAGGTAGGGAGCGGTGCCGGCCATCGTCGGGTCCATCGCCTGGGTGCTTGCCGAGCGCGTCGGGGTGAGCAGCGCCAGGCCAAAGTCGGCGAGCAGCACGTGCTCGCGGGCGTCCAGCAGCATGTTCTCCGGCTTGACGTCGCGGTGGATGAGGCGCTGATCATGGGCGTATTGCACGGCTGAGGCGACCTGGCTGACATAGGTGAGGATCTGCTCGAGAGGGACGCGTGTGCCTGCCGGGTGTTTTGTTCTCAGGGTGCCTCCAACGGCGTAGTCCATGACGAGATAGGGGATGCCCTCCTGGACGGCAAAATCGAGGACGCGCACAATGTGGGGATGATCGAGCCTGGCCAGGGTCTGAGCTTCGTGCAGGAACTGGTCGGTTTCTGGCTCGCCCAGGCGAAGATGCAGGAGTTTGAGGGCAGCGGGCTTGTGCAGATAGGTATGCTCGCCCAAATAGACGGAGGCCTGGCCGCCGCGTCCTAAGAGGCGTTGCAGACGATAATTGCCCAGTTGTTGGCCCACGCGGTCGGTCATCTCGTCCTCCCCTGGTGCAAAAGAGTCAGGGAATATGTACGAGCCCTCTTATGTCTAGCTAGAGGTAGCATATCGTATGGGGAAGGTGGCGTCAAGATGGTGTTTGGGGTTCCTGATGGAGCAAGAGGCTGAGAACACAGCAGGTGGGGGATCTCCGTCCTTGCGGGTGAAACGAAGGAAGAAATGGAGGAATCATGAGTCATCCTGAATTTTATTGATGAGTTAGCCAAGAGAAGCCTCCTGAGATAGAGTTGAAGTAGGAAAAACCAACGCATTCTCAGGAGGTGTTCTTTATGCACACGCAGTATCTCATACCGCCCGAAACCGCGCAAGTGCCCCCTTATGAGGCCCAGCAGATGGCACAAGGGCTGGCCAGCGATTTGGCGGTCTTTCTGTTTCCCTTGTTAGTCACGCTCGATCGGCTGGTGGACAAACGGCTGGTGCGCACCTTTCTGCAAACGATTCAGGTGATCCTAGCCTATCGCGATCGCGTGGGCGGCTTGCTTTTAAGCGAATTGGGGGGCTACCTGCTCAGCCCGGAGCAGGCACCAGCGGGGACCAAGCGCCTGAGCAATCTCTTGCATTCGCCCAAATGGCGTGCGCAGGTGGTCGAGGACGAGGTGTGGCAGCAGGAAAGTCGAGCAGATGCACACCTGGCACGCGCAAGGCGAAGAGGGGCTGGTCATCTGGGATGCGAGTCGAATGGGAGAAACCGGAAAGCCAGGCCGCGGAGGACTTCTGTGCGGTGCGTTCGAGCAAAGCCAAGCGCCTGAGCCACATCAAGCCGGGCTACTACAACCCGCCCACGCGACCCATCGTTGTACCGGGCTTGCATTGGCTGGCTAGACTTGGGCCGCCTGCTCGTGGCTGGGGCACGCTTCGTCTTCAATCGCCCCCAGGGCACGTAACGTCGCCTTCTGGGCCTGGGTTAGTCCTCGGATACCGGTGATCTTGAGCCGCTCGTAGGGCCGATCACGGCGCAGGGTGCCTAGATGCTCGCCGGTCTTCAGTTCCCAGATGTTGATAGCGCCATCGTCCCCACAACTGGCCAGCGAGCGGCCATCGGGACTCATCTTGAGTGATTGGACTGTCCCCTGGTGCGCCTGGCGCGTGTGCACGCACTCTCCGCGCTCGACATCCCACCAGCGGAGCATACCGTCGCTGCCCCCACTAATCAGCATCGTACCGGTCGGACTCCACGCGAGTGCATATACGACCTCGCTCGGTTCGCTCAATGTGTGCAGAAGCTCTCCAGTGTGTGCACACCAGACGAAGAGTTCCCCCTTGCCCCAGCCCCCACCGACACTGGCCAGCCGCGTCCCATCGGGGTTGAAGGCCACGCTCATAATCGCCCCCTGATGTCCCGCCAGCCGCTGGAGCAGCCTGCCATCCTGGGCATCCCACACATAGAGGTGACCATCTCCAGCCCCAGCGACCAGCCGTGTCCCATTGGGACTCCAGGCCACCCGACGGATCCAGGTGGCAAGCTCACGCCCGATCCAATGTCCGGAGCGGGCTCTCATCTCCCACAGCAGCACACCACGACCATAGGTGGTGCCAGCCAGCCGCTTTCCATCGGGGCTCCAGGCCACTCCCCAGAACCAGGTGTCAAGGTGGTCGCGGTCGCGGATGACCTCAAGAGAGCGGCCGCTGGCTCTTTCCCACAGCTGGATGGCATTATCCAACCCGGAGCTTGCCAGCACCCCTCCATCGGGATGCCACGCCACGCCGTGCACGCTCCACTCATGGCCACGCAACACGCTTCGCGGCCTCCCGCCTGCGAGGCTCCCCATCTGCCAGAGGCTCACCATCCTCTCGGTGCCGACGCTGGCCAGCTCGGTGCCATCGGGACTCCAGTCCAGGTCATAGAAGGATGCCGGGTACCCCTGCAGCACGTGCAGCGACTCCCCATGTTCGACGTCCCATAGCCGCAAGGTGCCATCTTCACTGCTACTGAGCAACTGGCGGCTGTCAGGGAGAAAAGCCAGGCCACGCACATCGGCGCTATGTCCGTGCAGCACTGCCCGGCAGTTGCCACGGTGGGCATCCCACAGCCAGATCGTTCGGTCAGAGCCGGAACTTGCCAGCGTCTCTCCATTCGGACTCCAGGCCACCCGATTCACGAAGGCGGTGTGTCCCTTCTCTGTCTGCCTCCTCAGCGTCTGCAGACAGCGTCCGCTGCTCACCTCCCAGAGCTTGAGGCTGCCATCATGGCTGGCGCTCGCCAGGAGGTTGCCGTCCGGGGCAAAGGCCAGTTCCCGCACCCAGCTGCTGTGTCCAGTGAGCGTCTGGATGCAGCGAGCCATCCCAGTCGGCTGCCTCTGCCAGAATCGAATCGTGCCAGCGGAGTCGCCACTGGAAAGCCACTGCCCATCGGGACTCCATGCCAACGCGAAGACCTGGCCAGGATGCGGCAATTCCTCAAGGAGGGTGCCCAGCATCGAGTCCCAGAGCCGGACGTTGCCATCCAGTCCCCCGCTAGCGAGCAGGCCTCCATCGGGGGAAAAGGCCAGGGACTGGATGGTGGCTCTGGTGTGCCAGTCTGACCAGAGCAGCCCGCCACCCTCGACGTCCCAGAGCTTGAGGCTGCCATCAAAGCTTGCGCTGGCGAGCAGGCGCTCATCCGGGCTGAAGGCAAGAGCATACACCGCCGCGCTATGGGCTTGCCAGGACAGATGCAACAGGTTCCCTCGCTCACGCCAGACATGCGCGTGCCCACGTCGACCGGCGGTGGCCCAAAACGTCCCGCTCAGGCTGGTGGCGAGCGTGGTGAGGGCATCGAAGCTCTGGGTCAAGAGGCACTCGCGCAACTGGGCGAAAGAAAGGTTGGCGTCTTGCAGCTCAACGCCTTGCAGAGAGACGCCCCGCAGGGCCAGCCGCGAGAGATCGAGGCCACGCAGGTGCCCCCGCAGGGCGGTGAGCAGGGTGATCACGTTGGCGGGACCATAGCCCTGGATGGCCGCATCCTCCGTCCGGAACTGCGAGAGCAGGGGCAGCAGGTGTGCCTCGACCTGCGCGTTTGCTCCCAGTTCGGCGTGCAGCCGCTCGAGGAGGGGATGCACCAGCAAGTGCTCCTGGATCTCTCGCACGTAGTCCTTGGCCTGGGCCTGCGAGAGCCCATGCGCGCGCAGCAGCCGTAGCCGCCCCTGCACGAGCTCCTTTTTGGCCGTGCTCACCAGACGGTCGGTCACGTACTCCAGTACCACCGACTGCAAGGTAAAACTGCCCGGTCGCTGCCCGCGCTCGACCAGGCTGCGGCGATGTAAGCTGTCGACGGCTTCCAGCAGCTGCGCGCGCGAAAGGGGGACCACCAGCGCCGCTTGCAGCTCCTGTAGGGTCACCGGCTCACGCAGGATTGTCAGCCAGAAGAGCACGCTCTGCTCCGTGGCAGAGAGGCGGGCGTACTGCTCATCGAGCAGGGCACGCACCCCGCCGAAGATCACCTCCCCTTGCTCGAGGAAGAGGGCGATCTGGCCATCGAAGAGGTCCACGATGGTCTGCGCCACGATTTTGAGGGCCAGGGGATTGCCCGCGTAGGCCTGGATCAGCCTGAGATGTTCAGCGACACTCCCTGCAACCCCCTTTTCGGCCAACAACTGCTGGCACGCCTCCGCATCCAGCTGGGCGAGGCGCAAGGTCCGCACGGGAGCCCGGTTGCCTTCCAGCGTCACCAGGTCGGCCGGTTTCTCGCGGCTGGTCAGCAGCCAGCAACTCTGATGCTCGGTTTCCGCGACCCGGCGCAGCACCCGAGAGAAGCCCTCATAGCCGGCACGCACGCGGCCGCTCTCCACCCCTTCCTCGAGGAACGACTCCAGGTTGTCGTAGACCAGCAGGACACGCCGGCTGCGCAAGCAGTCCAGCAGGAGGTTCTGGCGGCTTTCCAGGCTGGAAGACGCGTCGGAGAGCGCCTGGGGAGCCAGGACCTGGAGACAATTGTCGAGCAGCGCTTCACAGCTCGGGACATCGCGCAGGGAACTCCAGATGACCACCTCGAAGTCCTCGGCCACGCGGTGCATCACCTGCGTCGCCAGGGCCGACTTGCCAATGCCCCCCTGGCCCAGCACGCTCACTACCCGACAGCGCTCCTGCACCACCCACCCAGAGAGCAGGTCCAGTTCCCATGCCCGCCCATAGAAGCTCCCTACGGCGGGGGCGTCGCCCCAATCGATGCGTCGCCCGCTCCTGGGAGGAGAAGCGGGAGCGTGTGCAGTGACATCGCTCTCCTCTCTTGACGTGGATACCTGGGAAGCTTCTGCGCGGGATTGTAGGCCACCAAGCCATGCTTCATCGAGGAGCACCTTCTGGTGGGCCGCTTGCCAGAGCGCACGCACCTCCTCTGCCTCACGCCCGGCGGGGAAAGCCTGGCGCTCGATGGCAATGACCACGAAGTGTCTCAGGTGATCGACAGTCGGATAAGTGAGGCCTCCCTCCCAATCGATCACGGCACGGCGCCTGACGCCAAGCATCTCAGCCAATTCGGTTTGCGTCAGCCTGAGCTTCGTGCGCACGGTCAGCATCAGCTGCCCAAAGGCGTAGTCTCGCTCGCGGTACGAGGATCCCTTCATGGACGTTCCCTTTTCGTCTTCTTCGCACATGTGCTGCGATGTGAAGCAATGTGCGGTGCGAAAGTGTCGCGATGTCCGGTGACTTCGCGTACGCTGATCAGTATACTACAAAACAGAAGCCTCCTCGCACCGTGGCGCAGGATGGCGGCGAGGAGCCTCTGGGCACCCAACCGCACCTCTCGGGCTGCGCAAGAACGAGAGGTCGTGATGAAAGGGCCAAAAAAGTCTTCCAAGCCGAGCGGGTGAGTCCATCTAGATCATCATACTGCACGTGTGTCCTTGCCAACTGAATGGCTCTGACCTGTTCAGAGGGATCCTATTTATCTCAACATGAACTATTCATGCTGACAGAGAGGGGAACGTTATGCCAATGATCGATATCTACGCCGTTGCTGGGACGTTTGCCGACCCGAAGCAACTGGCCATGGATGCGGCAGCTACGGTGAAAACGATCGAGGGGGTGCCCGATATCCCGATGTTCCGCAAAAACACCGCTGCCTTCGTGCACGAGTTGCCAGCAGGCACCCTCGCCAATGTGGATGGTGACGAAACCTATGTACGCGTGCAGGTCCTGACCAACGAGGGGGCCCTGGACCGCGAAAAACAGGTCGCCGTGGTAGCACAGCTGACACAGCTCGTGAGCACTGCTGCCGGTGACGCAACACTAAAAGAACGAACGTGGGTGCTCTTAACCGAAGCGATAGAAGGGGGCTGGGGCCTCTGGGGCCATGCTCACACGAATGCAGAATTAGTGGCTGCTGCACGCGATGAAATTGCGAAACTGAGGTCTGCGTCAAGTTAACAAGGGACAAGCAACGAGCAGGAGTCGAGCAACTCACATACGTAGTAGCAGAGAGCAGCGGATGACGAACGTCTTCAAGAACGAACGCGGGTCCTGCTTCTCGAAGCTGAAGAAGGTGGTTGGGGCTTCTGGGGTCACGCTCATCCCCATGAAGAGCTTGTGACTGCGGCCCGCACTGAAATTGCACAGCCGAAAGGCGAGGAGTAAGGTATGGCAACGCAAAGCAACGCATCAAGCTATGCAGCACTTCCGACAAACAAAATAACAGCAAGGAACGGCATCGAGTATGCCTATCGAGAGGTCGGCACAAGCCCGGTGCCGCTTATGCTTCTGCAGCACTTCAGAGGGAACCTCGATAACTGGGACCCAGCACTGATCGACGATCTCTCAGCAAAGCGCCGTGTGATCACTTTCAACAATACAGGAGTTGGATCATCATCCGGTTCAACACCCTCGACGATTTATGAGATGTCCAGGGACGCTCTCGCCTTTACGGAAGCCCTTGGGCTCGCACAAATTGACCTGCTAGGATTTTCCATTGGCAGCTTTATCGCACAAGAAATGGCGCTCGCAAGGCCAGCGTTCGTCAGAAAGATGGCTTTAGCATCGTCAGCTCCAAAGGGTGCACCAGGAATGCACGGCTGGGCACCGTGGGTCATTGAAGCGGTCGGCAGCCAAGAAAGAACACCACCAGATAACTATATCAGTGTGTTTTTCGCAAAAAGTCAAACAAGTCGTGAGGCGGGGGCAGCTGCCCTTACGCGCATGTTCACACGTGAGGAGCACGACACGCCAACAAGCTGGCAGACACGAACCGCTCAGTATGACGCGGTATGCGAATGGGGTATTCCAAACTGCAGTCTTTTGCAGCGTCTTGAAGCGATTGAGGTTCCGGTATTTGTAGCCAACGGAGATAGCGATCCGATGATACTTCCTAAATATTCGTACCTACTGAATGGGCTTCTACCCGATGCAAGGATGAAGATCTATCCTGACTCAGCTCATGGATTTCTTTTTCAGCATCACACCGAGTTTGCGGCTGACGTAAACTCCTTCTTGGACTAGCGTCCCATACGAAGGGTATGCCATCATGAATCAGCGTGCGCCAGGACACGACTGGATTGCACTCGTCAGACAAAATGGCACCGCCGAATTCGGCCAGGCTTTTGCTCCGCATCCGACGCTTGACGCTTCGGTCCTGGGCGGCCCCTGTGTCGGCGTCCAAGCCATCGCGGCTTTCTTCGCGGCCACGTCCAGCGGCATGTATGAAACCATCGAGTTCACACACGAAACCACCGATGGCATGAAAACCTATCTCGAATGGCAAGGAAAAGCCTTTGGGAAACAGGTCGGCGGAACCACGATTCTGACGCGCAACCATGAGGGGTTGATTGAACATATCCATCTGTATCATAGCCCCTTACAAGTGGTCGTGGAGTTTTCCCGAGAACTGGCAAAGCGTCTTCAAGGGAAAGGAGATCAGGCTGTACTGCATGAGGAGCGATAAAAGGAATATTCTTGTGCAGTAGACACGCTGTGCGCTGTCAGATGTCATTGAGGAGCCAGACCGATGACCAACAGGATTCAGCTTGAACCCGAGGCGCACGCCTTCGCCGAGGCGGCGGCTCGCTCACCTTTGCTGTTCACGCTTGGCCACCACCAGGGACGGCTCGCTCTCGATCAAGTCCAATCTGGCAATGTTCGCAAGCCCGCGGTCGACATGCAAGACCTGACTATTACCGATGGTCCCAGCGCGCAGGTGGCGCTGCGCATTCTGCGGCCCCAAAACGCGCAGGCTCCGCTGCCAGTCATCCTGTATATTCATGGCGCCGGGTGGGTCTTCGGCAGTCCGCAGACGCATGACCGGCTGGTGCGCGAACTCGCGGTCGGAGCCGGGGCCGCCGTCGTCTTCCCGGTGTACCGGCTCTGTCCGGAAGTGAGATACCCGACCGCCCTCGAGGAGTGCTACACGGCGGCACGGTGGGTCGGGAGATTCGGACGGGAACATGGCCTGGATGCCGAGCGCCTCGCGGTGGCCGGCGATTGCGTGGGGGGCAACCTGGCCACGGTGCTCACGCTCTTGTCCCGGGAGCGCGGGGAGCCGGACATCCGGCGGCAAGTGCTGTTCTACCCGGTCACCGACGCGGCCTTCGACACGGCGTCCTACCACCAGTTCGCCGAGGGCTACCACCTGCGACGCGACACGATGATGTGGTGCTGGGATCAATACACCCGCCACCCGAGCGAGCGCAACGAGATCACCGCCTCCCCGCTACGGGCCAGCGTTGAGGAATTGCAGGGACTCCCGCCGGCGCTCATCATTACCGCGGAGGCCGACGTGGTGCGCGATGAGGGGGAGGCCTACGCCAGCAAGCTGCGGCAGGCCGGGGTGGGCGTCACGGCGGTCCGGTTCCAGGGCACCATCCACGACTTCGTGACGTTGAATGCCCTGGCGCAAACCGCCTCAGCGCAGGGAGCGATCACCCTTGCGACGGCCTGGCTGCGTGAGGGGTTCTCGACTTAGCCTACATAGGCGCTTTGCGCTACAACCAGCGTCAGGAGAGGAACGCGCGAACATCGTCACATGGAGTGCATCTACTTCAGGAAAGCAAGAGCAGGGTTGCTGCTCAAAACATGAAAAAAGGAGAACAGGTATGGGCATTTTTGCCTCAAAACGCACCACCAACAAAGCGAACATTGTCTTAGTCCACGGGTTCTGGGCCGACGGCTCCGGCTGGAGCAAAGTGATCCCGACGCTCCAGGCCCAGGGCCATTTCGTGATCGCGGAGCAGAACGCGCTCACCTCCCTGGCTGACGACGTGGCCACGACGCGCCAGATTCTGGCGGAGGTGGAGGGACCGACGCTGCTGGTCGGCCACTCCTATGGTGGCTACGTCATCTCTGAGGCGGCTACCGACGCGCCGGGAGTGGTGGGCCTGGTCTATATCTCGGCCTTCATCCTGGATGAGGGGGAAACACTGCTCGGCTCCGGTGCGCAGTTCCCACCTCTGGACGTCTTCCAGCATCTGCTCGTTAGCGCGCGGGGGTTGGCCTGGATCGACCCCGATGTCTTCCCCCAGAACTTCGCCAACGACCTGGATCTGGAGCAGGCGCGTACTCTGGCTGCGTCTCAGGTGCCCCCCACTGCGAGTATCTTCGAGACCAAAGCCGGGCGGCCAGCCTGGAAGTCCCTGCCCTCGTGGTCGCTCTTTGGCTCCGAAGATCGCATGATCCACCCCGAGCAACACCGCTGGATGGCACAGCGCAGCAAGGCCACAGCCCGTGAGATCTCGGCGAGCCATGTCCCGTTTCTCTCCCATCCCGACGAGGTGGCCCACATCATCCTGCAAGCCGCCAACACGGTCGTCCCTGTCTGATGGAGCGCAGAACCCTTCGCAACTGGCGTAGGCAGGAATAGAGATCCTCGGAATACCTGTTGTCAGCACCATGTTCTTCAAGCAACACCGTAGAGAAAGGAAGACACAGCCATGAGACAGACAACGTCCATTACCATCGAACATGTTGTCGTCGCCTCCGAGCAGCCGTACGAACAGGTGATTGACGCAGTGGAAGCTCGGCTCGGCACGCCGCAAGATTGGGCCGCGATTGGGCAACAAGCAGCTGCCACTCATGCGTCCTGGGAGCAGTTCACCCAGGCGGTTGAAGCGCATATTGGAGCAAGCGGATTGACGCTCTTTTTTCAGGTGGAACACAGCTTCCTCCTCTCCCTGAGAGGGAAAACGAGCCGTGCCACCCAGTATACCATTGGCAACCCGCTTCTTGCTATTCAAATGACCCAATACCTGCCAGAAGCTGGCTTGTATGCTCCACTGAAGTTGGTCATCTACGAGGACGAAGAAGGCAGGACCTTCGTGGCCTATGACGGCTTTGTCTCGCTTCTGGCCCAGTACCAGCGCGCGGAGATTACCCAGGTTGCCAGAGTGGTAGAGCAGAAATTGGAGGCCCTGATAGCAGCAGTGACAACCGCAGGCAAGGCGTAATACAAGGTGCGATTGGCTCACTAATACGTCCAGTGACCATTGTGCCGAGAAGGGGAAAGAGAGGATACGTGAACATGGCGCAAACCATGCTCGTGCCTGGGAGTATCAGTGGCTTTGGCCGCCTGGCGGTTGAACCTCCGGTGCGTCAGGGAGACACGGTCTTCGCTGGTATGCGTCTGACTCTTGCGACGGGACCTGTGAGTATTGTCTGAAAGGACTTGATAACCCGTGCCGACAAGGTAGGAACCAGGGCTATCGACACGAAGGCGGACAGGCGGAGGCCATTTGCGCACGCGAAGACTCCGCGGCGCTGGTCGTAAGTCCCGTCCCCTCTGCCGAGAGTGGTGTGCTTTCGCCATCAGAACCAGCTCATTGGACAGGAAAAGACTGATCAAACCCTGGAGGCCTCTCTCCCAGAGCTTCGACGAAGAAAAAAAGCAAAGCAGGATGTTTTCGAACAGAAAGGAGCAAATGATCCCATGAGTACAGGGACCGTTACCACACAAGATGGAACGTCAATCTTTTACAAGGATTGGGGCAGCGGTCAGCCCGTTGTCTTCAGCCACGGCTGGCCCCTCAACGCCGACGCCTGGGACGACCAGTCTTCCATTCTCTAGATCCATCAGCGCAACGCCATGTCAGGTAATGACAGGTGCAGATGTCATCTGATGACTAGTGACTCCCCTACATCCGATCAGTATACTGATGTTTGTTGGGTCTCCTCTTCAAGGAGATCTATAGACTCGGAGGTGGTATGTAGACAACGTCTGGCGACGGTATATCACCTCTCTTCTCTGCCTCTATGAGAGAAGATATGCAAGCAGACGACAAAGTCCATGAGACAGAGATGTCACTTGCATTGATTGTAGTGGTGGCTCTGATTGAGACAGATCTGTCTCTTCATGCTATTCAGTATGCCAGGCACCAGCCACACGTTCTGACGATGGTTGTCGTGCTTGGTTCTGCCAAAAGGAGAAACGCGATGAGTACCACATCGAGTAAAGACATGCAGATCCGGTTCCGAACCGTGGATGGAGTCACGGTCCGTTATGCTGAGAGCGACGGGCACCAGGACCGCCTCATTCTGCTGACGAATCCCTGGCCCGAGAGCCTGTATGCATTCCTGCCGATCTGGCAGTCGCTCTCGGAGCACTCGCGCCTCATTGCCATCGATCTTCCCGGCTTTGGCCAGTCCGAGCGCAGGGACGATCTGCTGTCGCCTCAAGCCATGGGCGAGTTCCTCATCCAACTCCTCGATGAGTGGGAACTGGACACGCCACATCTCGTGAGCCCAGACATCGGAACTGTCGCGTCGCTCTTTGCCGCGGCACGGCACCCTGGAAAGCTGCGCAGCCTCGTGGTCGGCAACGGTGGGACGGTCTACCCGCTTCAGGTAGCTGGTACGCTGAAGGACATCATTGACGCTCCCGACCTTGAGCCGTTCCGAGCTATCGATCCCAGGGTTACCCTCGGTGCTTCACTGGACGCAGGCCACGAGCATTACAGGCTACCCACAGAGGTGCGCGAAGACTATCTCCAGTCCTACGAAGGAGATCGCTTCGTGGAGTCAATGAGATATGTGCGTCGCTATCCCCAAGAACTCCCTGTCCTTGGAGAACTCTTACCAGAAATTCAGACCCCTGTCCAGATCATCAGCAGTCTTCGTGACCCTCTTGTACCGCCTGTCAATGGCGAATATCTCCATGAGCGGCTGCCCAACAGCAAGCTCGATCTCTTAGATGCCGCCCATTACCCCTGGGAGGACACCGCCGACCAGTATGCAGCGATCATCTCGGCCTGGGTGAAGGACGGCTACCAGAACACGGGTGCGTAAGCGGACTCTCGCAACCTCAATAGGTCATCAGAAACATATGCTTTACAAGCAGATGGAGATGAACTGGAGAAATGCAGATCTGTGAGCATGCTGAAGATGCTGCGCAGCATCTTCAGCATGTGGAGACGTATTCACGTCCGCACAATCAAGAGAGGAAAAAAACGTGTTGAGCTTTGACAACGAGTGCAGAGAGAACCAGTCTGCTCAAGATGAGCCAGCGAGTGCGCTCCCACCTGGGACGCTAGCACCCGACTTTACCTTACAAAGTACGCCAGATCACACGGTGTCTTTGCGCGACTTTCGCGGTCACCCGGTCATTCTGGCCTTCTATCCGGCCGACTGGAGTCCGGTCTGCGGTGACCAGATGGCCCTCTATAACGAGATCCTGCCGGAGTTCGACCGCTTTCAGGCCCAGTTGCTGGGGATCTCAGTGGATGGGGTCTGGTGCCATGCTGCTTTTGCCCGGGACAGGAAGTTGCACTTTCCCTTACTCGCAGACTTCGAGTCCAAGGGGGCCGTCGCCAAACGCTATGGCGTGTATCGTCGACCTGATGGGACCAGTGAACGCGCCTTATTCGTACTGGACGCGAGGCGAGTGATTCGCTGGAGCTACGTCTCTCCGGTCGACATCAACCCCGGTGCTGCTGGCATCCTAAGGGTCCTTGAAGCATTACAGGCAGAGGAGGCTATTCAATGATGCAAGAATCAGCAACGGCCCGACTCGCGATGCCGGTGAGCCAGCGCGATCATCAGCAAGGACCAGCAACCGCCCCGGTAACCCTGGTAGAGTACGGCGATTATGAGTGCCCGTATTGTGGGGAGGCCTATCCCATCGTCAAGGAGATCCAGCGACGGCTGGGCGACCGGCTGCGCTTTGTCTTCCGGAACTTCCCCCTGACCCAGAGCCACCCCCATGCCCAGCATGCGGCGGAGGCCGCAGAAGCTGCCGCCGCCCAGGGAAAGTTCTGGGAGATGCATGACTCCCTCTTTGAGCATCAACAGGCACTCGACGATGCCCATTTAGTCCACTATGCGGTCGCACTCCAGCTTGATCAGGGGACGTTCGAGCGCGAGATGACCGAGCACGTGTATGCCAAGCGCGTGCGCGAGGATTTCCTGAGCGGAGTACGCAGTGGCGTGAACGGCACCCCCACCTTCTACATCAATGGAGTCCGCCACGATGCTTCGTATGCTCTGGAGACCCTCCTGGCTGCCATTGAGGGTGCCATGTCTTCCTAATCGAGCAAGCGGTGGCTATGCCCCTCCAGATGGAAAACGTGGGACGGAACTTTTGACTGCATCATGCAGTTTCTCAAGAAAGGAAAACGAACGATGCAAATTGGAATGATCGGTGCAGGCAGAGTCGCTCAGTCAGTGGCACGCTACCTGCTCCCGGCAGGTCATACGGTTCTGTTGAGTAATAGCCGGGGACCTGAGAGTCTGTCGGCACTGGTGGCTGAATTGGAACCTGGGGCGACGGCCGGGACGGCCGAAGAAGCGGCACACACCCCCATGGTCCTGCTCGCTATTCCGTGGGCTGCGGTCCCCAAAGCGCTGTCAGGTTTGCCTGCATGGGAGGGCCGCATTCTGATCGATGCCACCAATCAGTTTGTGACAAAGGGGTCACAACTCGCTGTCTCTGATCTTGGCGGCCGAGGCTCAAGCGAAATGGTCGCGGAACTGGCTCCGGGAGCACGCGTGGTCAAGGCCATCAATTCGGTGTTTATCAAGAATTTCGCGGCTGGCCCACGGCTGGGGGAAGTCCGACGCGTGATCTTTCTTTCGGGCGATGATGAAAGTGCCAAGCGCGAGGTGGGGATTCTGATCACCGGCTTGGGTTTTGCCGTCATCGATCTGGGAGATTTGCAGACCGGCGGACGTATGCAGCAGGCCGGGGGTCCGCTGGCTGGGGGTACTGCCATTGGACATGGTGGATAATTCGACCAGCCCCTGCGAACGCATTTCAGGCTGGTTTTACCCTCATTCAGCCGTCCAGGCAGGCCGCTTCATCCTCTAGCTCCCCACCCCCATCTGCTTTCAGCTTCACCGAGCCGCCCCCCTGCCATTTCGCGGGGCGTCTTCTCGCTTCAGTGGCTCTCAAAGGGCTGAGCATGGTACCGGCGGCAGGGGATAACAGAGCACATCCTGCGCTGTCCATCGTCGGTTGGTTCTCCCCGCTGCCATCGCTGGGGTACACTGCCGATAGCGTTGTGCCAGAAGTTTGCCACCTCGCTCCCGGGGCTGTACGAGCGCCACTCGTAGCGAGGCGTGGGGACGCACAAAATGATAGTAGGTTCGCCACCATTCCAAGTGGGTTAGGAGCTGTGGAGCTTGCTGGACCGTGGCCCAGGTGCGGCGAGCCAGCGCTGCCACTCCATGACGGACAGTCAGATTCACCCGCTCGATAAAAGCAGTGTTTAGCCGCCCAGAGAGGCCCAGTCCTTGCAAGGCGACCTTGAGAGCTGCGCTTGTTCCAAGACGCATCACGTGCGTGACCCGCACCAGCTTGCGCCGCCGATAACTTTTTTTCACCTGGCCGTACATCAAGTCCGCCGCCACTTGCCACTGCCGTGCTTTGCGTCCCTGATGACCCCCTTGGAGCCACTGTCCAAAATGGGCCGTCAAGGCGTAGAAGTACAAGTTCAACCCATCACTGGTGAAGAGTGGCAGGCAGCCAGGAGCCAAGAGCTGTCGCAGGGAGTGGATGAGCAGATGTGCCACGTTTTG
>WNFC01001562.1_pt1 | contig 24154 bp, 20 predicted proteins | sample 5400541 | NCBI WGS metagenome assembly WNFC01 (sample SAMN13153342, study PRJNA577476) | soil metagenome | isolation source: 120 cm saprolite under Douglas fir tree site 2 hole 2 replicate 1 | place: USA:California | collected 2015-04-18
TGCCTTTGCCGGTCCGCCGCTGGATCGCCATCGTGCCGACCCCATCGGCGCTCAGCAGCACAATCCGCGCCCGCCACACGTGCTTCTGCGGGCTGTTCCCCGATCCAATCACGGCCTCCAGCCGTTCCCGGTCGCCCGGACCAAGCCGGACCTCGATGCCTTTTCTCATCCAGCCAGACTCGCATATCCGCGAGCCCGCTGGAATCATTCGTCAGCGCCCATCCACTAGCTTTAAGTCTAATATGATATCGTTTAATGTTTCTGGCCAGAATTGCGGACAAGAGAATGAAACTGGCTGATGTCTATGATGCGCTAAACTGTCTGCTTGGAACACCGACTCGTGTTTCGCGGGAGACTTACACCCGCACCGAGACGGGGTTTCGGGAGCACACGATCCCATGGCTAGACGAAATTAATGTCTTTGTTGCGCCAGACGCTCACGTGCTCATCCTTGGTTGTGGTACTGGGGTCGAGATAGAGTGGTTTGCAAGGAGATGCGCCTCAGTCGTTGCGGTCGATGTCGACTCAAGTGAAATCGAGAAAGCAATAGAACGAAACGCAGGCCTTCCTAACGTCTCTTGTGTACTAGTAGATGATTGCACACTCCCTTTTAAGGACAACGAGTTTGACCTGGTGTTCATGCACAACGTCTGCGAACACATCATTAATATAGAGGAGTGTTTTGCTGAATACTTCCGTATAATAAAGCCGGGCAAGATCCTAATTAACGCGTTCGCGCCGCTGTTCTATTCGCCATATGGCGCGCATTTGCAGGATGCACTGAAGATGCCGTGGGGGCACCTGATTTTTGGTCTTCAGGTCGTTGTCGACGTCCGCAACCGATATTATCCCGGTCACTTAAAGGCCTCCAATTGGGCAGGTCTGGGGTTAAACCGAATCACCGAGCGCCGATATCGGAAGATTGTCAAGAACACCGGTTTTCGTGACAGACTCTACGTAATACAGACGAGCAAGGATCTGCCGCTGGTCTCCCGCATTCCCTTTCTCCGAAACCTGTTTATCATGGGCATCAAGAATATCCTGGTAAAGCCGCTTCAAAAAGATCGTGCCGCTTCAAAAAGATCGTGCCATAGAACGGGTCTGAGGCCACACTCTCTCTGAAGATCAGACCGCACCGGTTAAACAAGTGGCGCTTGACGGCGCACCGGGGCAGAGTTGCCGCAATCAGAACGCCGATCGGGAGGGACGCCATGCCTCTGAGCACCACCGCGGTTCACCATCCTGTTCCTGTACCGGCCAAGGCGGCGCTGTCGCGCCGCGTGCTGCTGAGCGCGAGCGCCGGGCTGGTCGGAGCCGCCGCCATGGCTTCGGGCCGCGCGCTGGCGCAGGCGCCGGCATCGGTGCTCGCCGCGGCGCCGACGATGCCCGCCGTCCAGGCTCCGGTGCGGCAGGATTGGCTCGCCAAGCGCAGCGAGGAGATCCTCGAACCCGACCTGCCGATCATCGATCCGCACCACCATTTGTGGGACGCCCCGCGCTACCGCTACCTGTTCCCGGAACTGCTCGCCGATGTCGGCAGCGGTCACAAGATCGTCGCGACGATGTACGAGCAGGCCCGCGAGATGTACCGCGCCGACGGTCCGGAAGAGCTGAAATCGCTGGGCGAGACCGAGTTCGTCAGCGGCGTCGCGGCGATGAGCGCGGCCGGCAAATACGGGCCGACACGGTGCATCGCCGGGATCGTCGGGTTTGTCGATCTGAAGCTGGGGTCGCGCGCCAAGGGCGTGCTGGAGCGGCACATCGCGGTCTCCGACGGCCGGCTGCGCGGCATCCGCAACGGCTCGACCTGGAGCAATGATCCGCTCCTCAAAACGTTCACCGCGGGAGGACCCGAGGGGCTGCTGCTCGACAAGAGTTTCCGTGAGGGGTTTGCCGCGCTCGCCTCGCTCGGGCTTGCTTTCGATGGATGGATGTTCCAGACCCAGCTGGGCGATCTGGTCGATCTGGCGCGCGCCTTCCCGCAGGCGACGATCGTGCTCAACCATGTCGGTGGCCCGCTCGCGATCGGACCCTATGCCGGCAAGCGAGACGAGGCCTTTGCTGCGTGGCGCGCCGGGATCCAACAGGTCGCCGGCTTCCCCAACACCTATGTCAAGCTCGGCGGCCTCGGCATGAAGATGATCGGCTTCGATTTCTTCAACAACCCCGAGCCGCCCTCGTCGCAGGATCTGGCGACTGCATGGAAACCCTATATCGAGACCTGCATCGCCGCCTTCGGCCCAACGCGGTCAATGTTCGAGAGCAATTTCCCGGTCGACAAGGGCACCTGCAGCTATCCGGTGCTGTGGAACGCGTTCAAGCGGCTCGCCGCCGGGTATTCGGCCGACGAAAAGACCGCGCTGTTCAGCGGCGCCGCCAAGAAGGCCTATCGGCTAGAGGTGGCGTAGCCGCATCCCCTTCAGTGCGCGAGCGGGTCGAGGCGCAGCTGGAAGTGGACCGCCAGCGGGCTTGAGCGGGTCTCGGGGGTGATGCCGGGCGCGCCGGGGGCGGGGGCGTCGACCCCTTCGATATGGACCGGGGTGCGGTTGCCCGAGGTGACCCAGAGGCCGCGGCCTTTCCAGCCGGCCTTCGGGTCGTCGATGCGGCCGTCGATCCCCTTGGCGAAAAAGCCCATCGGATAGGGGACGCGCAATTCGACGATCTGCCCGCCAACGAGGGCATGCAGCGAATCCGACTGGTTGCCGGTGGCGATCGGCACGTCCGCTCCGAGCCCGAGGATGTTGTGCTGGTCGACCCATACGAAATACGGGTTCTCCGCGGCGCCGGGATCGCCCTGGAAGCCCGGCCCGGGCAGCGGATAGAATGCAAAGCCCTCGGGGCATTTCTCGCCCTTTTCGGCACCCGGCCCGTTGAGCGGGCCCTTGCATTTCTTCCGGTCGAAGCTGGCGATATGGCCGCTGTCGAGCGGCAGCCAGACGACGCCCTTGCGGTCGACATCCATGCCGCGAATGCCGAAGCCGGGCAGCGGCACCTTGTAGATCTCGGCGAGCGCGGTGTCCGGCGGGTTCGCGCCCGGCGCGAGGCGGAGGATGTAGCCGGGATGGGCGAGGTTCGACCCCCAGACCGAGCCATCCGCGGGCGACCATGAGATCGCGTACATGGCGAACGGGATACGGGTGTCCTTTTTCGGGTCGGCGGGCTGGCCGGGTTCGTTATAGGTTTCGGTGCGCTTGCCGTTGCCAACGGTATCGACGATCAGCGGCGTCCAGCCCTGCGACTTCGCCGCGTCATGGGTGCGCCAGAACTCCTTGGTGTTGATCCAGCCGACGACGGCGACCTGGTCCTGGGTGTTGTTGCTCAGCCACAGCGTGTTGTTAGAATCCTCGGCAAAGTTCAGATGGTGCGTGCCAAAGCAGGTGTCGATCGTCGTGAACTGCTTGGTCTTCGGGTCGTAGACCGTGAGCTGCCGCGAGTTCTGGAAGAAGCCCTCGCGCGGAACATCGAGCGGATAAAGCTGGGCCGAGCGCAGCGGCGAGCCCTTCTTGCAATATGCCGGGATTTCTTTGGGCGAGCGGCGTTGCGCGGTGAACCAGACGCGCCCGTCCTGATCCATCATCGGGTTGTGCGCGTTGACCCTGGTGTCCCAGACCTGCTCCATGCCCCAATACGGCGACGGATTGACCACCTGGTTGTTCAAGGCCGAGCTCGGCGCGTTGTCGGCCACCGGTGGCCGGATCGTGGTTTTGGTATTGCGCACCGGGTCGAGCACCGGCAGATCGTCGGTGCTCAGCTCGGCCGCTCCGTACATCGGGCCGTAACCGTTGACCGTGGGCTTACGCCGGTCGGTGACCGTCAAATCGTGCAGATAGTGCTTGGGATCGGACCAGTCGCGCACGGTGACGACGAGGTTGCGCTCGACGCCGGTCGGCCGCGCCGGGCTGCGGCTCGGCAATTCGCCGGCCTTGATGCGGTCGGTCCAGTCGGCGAGCGCCGCGAGGTGGCCGCCGTCTGGGGTCATCAGCTGGGTGATGAAGCGGACCATGTCGGCACCGGCCGGCCCGGCGCCGAGGCGCTGCATCCAGGCGTCGCGCGACGAGTCGAAATGGCCGAGCGCCTCGGGGATCGTCCGGGTCGCGTAATTGCCGAGCTGGTGGCAGTTGCCGCAGCCATTGGTCTTGATGAAATTGAGCCACTGGTCCTGGGTCTTGAACATCTCTGGGATGCCGTTGCCCTTGTCGCCGGTGCCGGGGAAGCGGCTCTTGTCCGGGATCTTGATCATCGCCGCCCAGTAGATCGCCGGGTAGTACTGCGCGGCGGCGGCAAGGCTCGGCGCCACGGCGGCCGTCAGGTTCAAGGTCTTGCCGGGCTCGCCCGAGACCTTCTCGGAGTCGACGAGGCCATAGCCGCGCACCCAGATGCGGTAATTGGCCTTCGGCAGGTCGGGGATCACGTAGCGGCCGCGCTCGTCGGTGGCGACCATCTTGGCGAAACGGGTCCCGAGATCGCGCGTCTCGGCGATGACCCAGACGCCGGCTTCCGACCCGAACCGGCTGGTCACCACCCCGCCGATCGCCTTGTCGTCGATTTGGACCTGCGGCGGTTGTGCGGGGGGCTGCTGGGCGCCGCTTGGGAGGCCGGCGGCAATCCCGCCAACGGCGATCGCGAATGCCGCTGACGATGATTTCCAGGCGCGCATGCTTCCCTCCGACGGCTGTGGGAGCGATGGGTTTCGCTCTCGCTCAACCCATCCTACAACGTTGTGCGCGCCGGTAGGATGGGTTGAGCGGAGCGAAACCCATCAATGCGCGCGCATCAAAAGCGTGGCGTTATCGGGCGGGCCGTCGCAGAGTTGCGCCAACCCGCAATCTGATCCGGGAGGACCGAGAAGATGCAATCGCCCGCAGCCCCCGCGTCCCGCCATCTGCCGATCCGCAAGGATTGGCTCGCCGTGACGCAGGAACCGGCGCTCGAACCCGATCGCCCGATCATCGATCCGCACCATCATCTCTGGGACCGGCCGGGCAACCGCTATTTGTTCCATGATCTGATGGAGGATCTGAACAGCGGGCACAACATCCGCGCGACGGTCTTTCTCGAATGCCGCGAGATGTACCGCGCCGAGGGGCCGCCCGAATTGCGCTCGCTCGGCGAAACGCAATTCGTCGCCGGCGTCTCGGCGATGAGCGAAAGCGGCAAATACGGTGCGCCGCACGCCTGCGCCGGGATCATCGGCAACATTGATTTCCGCATCGGAAGCCGCGCCAAAGGCGTTCTCGAACAGCACGTTGTCCTCTCCGGCGGACGCTTCCGCGGCATTCGCAACGGGGCCACCTGGCACGCCGACCCGAGCCTTCGGGTGTTCACCTCGGGGGCCGGGGAGGGGCTCTATCTCGATCGCTCGTGGCGCGAGGGGTTTGCCGCGTTGGCGCCGCTCAATCTCAGCTTCGAGGCGTGGATGTTCCACAGCCAACTCGGCGATTTGATCGACCTCGCCCGCGCCTTCCCGGAAACCAAGATCGTGCTGAACCATATCGGCGGCGCGCTCGCGGTCGGCCCCTATACCGACAAGCGTGAGGAAGTCTTCGCCGAGTGGAGCACGCAGATCGCCAAGCTCGGCCAATTCCCCAACGTCTATATCAAACTGGGCGGGCTCGGCATGCCCTCGCTGATGGGTTTCGAGATGGGGCGGCAGGATTCGGCGCCCTCCTCGGAGCAGCTGGCGAAAGCGTGGCGCCCCTATCTCGACACCTGCATCGCCGCCTTCGGCCCGGATCGCGCGATGTTCGAGAGCAACTTTCCGGTCGACAAGGGGATGTGCAGCTATGCCAATCTGTGGAACGCGTTCAAGCGCGTCGCCGAGAACTACTCGAACGACGAGAAGAACGCGATGTTCCACAGCACCGCGCTGAAGTTTTACCGGTTGTGGTAGCAGGAACGCGGGCGTCCCGCCCGCATGCGGCCGGGACGGCCGCGGTCCGGCTCGATGAAAGGGAGAAACGCTATGCCGTTGCCACGTCAGGAGGTCGATGCGACGACCCCGAAATACCTGCGCGACAAATATGCGATCGTCGGGGTGGGCGAGACCACCTACACCCGCGGCTCGAACAAGACGACGCGGGCCTTGGGCAGCTGGGCGATCCGGAACGCGATCCTCGATGCGGGGCTCAAACCCACCGACATCGACGGCATGCTCGACTATTCGGGCGGCGACTCGACCTCGGCGACATTCATCTCGGGCGACCTAGGCATGCGCCTCAATTTCTACATGGACGTGGTCGGCGGCGGCTCGTCGACCGAGGCGCTGGTCGGCATCGCGATCGGCGTCATGGAAGCCGGGATGTGCAAATGCGTCGCGATTTTCCGCTCGATGAACGGCTATTCGCAGGTGCGGATCGGCGGCACCGGGGCGCGCTCGGCCGCGCCCGTGGCCGGCGACATGCTGCACAACCGCGCCTACGGCTGGCAGAGCGCCGGGCAGAGCTTTGCGCCGACCTTCATGCGCCACATGCACGATTACGGGACCAAGCCCGAGCAGGTCGCGATGGTCAAGGTGGCGCACAGCCACCATGCCTCGAACAACCCGAAGGCCTATTACAAGAAGCGCTTTACGGTCGAGGACGTGATCAGCAGCCGCTTCATCTGCAAGCCGTTGCACCTTCTCGATTGCTGCGTCGAGACCGACAACGCGACCGCGATCATCGTGACGAGCGCCGAACGGGCGAAGGATTTGAAGCACCCGCTCGTCTTGATCCGCGGCGTCGTCGGGCGCTGCAACAAGCCGCGCCTCGACATGCATTACCAGCACGGGCCGATCTCCACCGTCGCCGGCCATTACGCCAAGGAGATCCTGTGGCCCAATTCCGGGGTCGGACCCGAGGACGTCGATATCACCGGCTCCTACGACGCCTTCACCTTCACGACGATGCTGCAGCTCGAGGATTACGGGTTCTGCAAGAAGGGGGAGGGGGGCCAGTATGTGTCGAGCGGCGCGATCCAGGTCGGCGGCAGGCGGCCGAACAACACCTCGGGCGGGCACCTCTGCGAGGGCTACACCCACGGCATGAACATGGTCATCGAGAACACAAGGCAATTGCGCCATGACGCCGACGATTCCTGTCCGGTCGGCGCCGACGGCAAGCGCCGGCACACCTATGACTACAAGGAGGGCGGCTGCCGCCAGGTCAGGAATGTCGAAGTCAGCGCCAATCTCGGCTGGGCCAACCCATCGACCGGGTCGGCAATGATCATGCGGCGCGGCTGAGCAGAGGGAGACAGAACAATGCCAGGAATCCAGGCCACCTATCTCGGCATGCCGCTGCAACTATCGGATCTCGACCACGAGAACCTCGAATATTTCCGGCACTGCGCGGCACATGATTTCCATCTGCAGGCCTGCGCCGGGTGCGGCAGGCTGCGCTACCCGCCGACTACCGCCTGCCCGTGGTGCGCGGTGCTGGAATCGAGCTGGAAGCGGGTCGAGGGCAAGGGCGCGGTGCATTCCTATAGTGAAGTGCACCACGCGATCCAGCCGTCCTTCCGCGAGCACACGCCCTATCTGATCCTCATCGTCGATCTCGACACGCAGAAAGGCGAGCCGACCCCGGACGAAGCGCTTCGCGTCGTCGGCAATTTGTGCACCCCGGACGGCAAATTGGCGCCGCAAGACATGGTGCGCCGGGTCGGCATCGGCAGCCGCGTCAGGATGGTCTTCAGCGATGTGACCGAGGGCCTCGCCCTGCCGCAATGGACGATCGACGAGAGCGCGGCCCAGCCCGCGCAGATCTGGCGCTATCCGCAGGAATAGGTGGGTTTCGCGTCGCTCAACCCACCCTACGGCTCAATTGCGTAGGATGCGTTGAGCGGAAGCAAAACCCATCACCTATCCCTTGACCCCGCCCATCGTCAGGCCGGAACTCATGCGACCGCGGAACAGGTAATAGGTCGCGATCGGCGGTATTGCGTAGATGATCGCGGTCGCCATCATGTAGTTCCACGGCGCCACGTCGCTGTTGAGGAACTTGCCCAGCGCCACCGCGACGGTCATGCTCCGGTCATTCGACAAGAGCAGGAACTGGTAGAGGTATTCGTTCCACGCCAGCAGCAGCGCGTAGGTGCCGACCGCGACCAGGGCCGGCGCCATCAGCGGCAGGTAGATCTTGAAATAGATCTGGATCGGCGAGGCGCCGTCGATCCGCGCCGACTCGTCGAGCTCGAGCGGAATGCTCCTGCCGTATTCCATGAAAATGAAGATCGCATAGGGCGTCGCGAACGTGACCAATACCGAGATCACCGACCACGGGTTGTTGTTCAGCCCATAGCGCTGCATGATCAGGTAGAACGGGATCGCCAGGAACGAGGCCGGGATCACATAGGTCAAGAGTGCCGCGTTGGTAATCAGCCAGCCATTGCGGATGCGCATCCGCCCGACCGAGAAGCTGGTCAGCGAGCCGATCAGCAGCGTCAATATCGTCACCATCGCGGCCAGAAACACGCTGTTGCCGAACTGGTGCCAGAATGCCTCCAGATACCAGTGGCCTTCGGTGAGAACGACCCAGAAGCTGTTGGCCGACGGCACCGGCGGCCAGATATGGGTCGATGCCACGTCGCCCTCGGACTCGAAGGCGATCATTACCATGTTGTAGATCGGGATGAACGTCCACACCAGGATGACGGCGCTGAGCAGAGCGGCCCCGGCATTTGTCAGGTAGCGCCAGCGCCGGGCGGTGCGCCGCATCCGCTCAGCCGGCCGCGCCGCCGCGGCGGCGCGCCTCGGGGTTTCCGCGGTTATCGTGGTCACAGCTGCACCTCCGCAGTTCTCAGCTTGCGCATTAGGATGATCACCAGCGGGATCAATAGCGGGAGCGCCGTCATCACCGCGGCGACACCGAGTTGCGGCTTGCCGAGGTCGAGCATGTCGCGGACGACGCCGAGCGTCGCCAAGAGATGCGTCGAATTCGCTGGCCCGCCGCCGGTCACGAAATAGACCGAGTTGAAGTCGCCCAGCAAGAAGATCGTCGCGAGCAGCGTCAGCACCAAATAGAGGTTGGCGAGCAGCGGGAAGGTGACGTGGAGGAACCGGCGCAGCCCGGTCGCACCGTCGACCTTGGCCGCGTCATAGATCTCCTGCGGGATCGACATCCTGCCGGCAAGCAGGATCACGGTCCAGAACGGCGTCCATTTCCAGACATGGGAGCCGATCGCCGAGCCGAGCGCCAGCCAGCGCGAATTGAGCCAGGACGGGCCGGGGTCGATACCGAACATGATATAGAGCCCATTGTTGATCAGCCCCCATTCGCCGTTCAGCATCCAGTGGATCGAGATGAACGTCGGCAGCGCCGGTATCGCCCACGGGAGGACGAAAATCATCAGCAGCACCTTCACCCACCATCCCGGGCGCATGAAGAATCCCGACAGCATCAAGGCCAAAAATAGCTTAACATTCACCCCAAACGCCAAAAAAATCAGGGTGTTGACTACCGTGTTCAGGTAGATCGGGTCGGAAAACACCTCGGCATACAACATCGGGTTGCTGCCCATCCACAGCCCGTAGAAGGCGGGGTAGACGACGAACAGCAGGAATACCGCGACATAGGGTACGATAAAGGCGACCGCCCAGATGAACTCCGAGCCCTGCAGCCCGCCCCGCCAATAACGCCAGAGCGATTGCCGGCGTACTGCCGGGCCGCCGAGTTCTGCAACAGCAACGTTGGCCATAACTGCCTCTCAAGCCTGCTGAATGGGGTACTTGGCAAAGATCTCTTCGGCCCGCTTGAATACCTTGTCGACCGCCACTTCCGGCTTCATCCCTTCCTTCATGACGTCGAACATGGCGACACTGAACAGGTGCTCGGAATTCACCTCGGCGATCGCCGGGTTATAGACTTCGTAGATCGGCATCAAATCGCCGAACAAAGTCAGTTCGGTATAGGCCTTGCGATGCGGGTCTTCCTGCATCCAGAACGGGTCGCTCTTGGCGATCTCGGGGATCGGCACCATGAAGCGGCCGAGCCCACCCTTCTGCCATTCGTTGAGCACCTTCGGCTGGGTCACGTATTTCAAGAATTCCTTGGCCGCCGCAACATTCTTGGCACCTTTTGGGATCACCGCACTGTCGGCGATGATCTGTTTGGTCATCGGCTTGCCGTCATTGGTGAGCGGCACCCCCATCGTCACGATGTCGTTGTAGTCCTCTTTTTTGTCGTAGATCGCCACTTCGGTCGAGATCGTGCCGTCGAAATCCATCACCATCAGCTTGGCATGGAAGGCGTTGTTGTCGTCGGCGTCGTTCCAGTTGATCACGCTCGGCGGTACATAGCCGTCAAGGAATGGCGTGGTCAGCCGCTCGAGCGCCTTGATCGCCGCCGCTTTTACTTGCGGATCGCCGGTGTTGATTTTGCCGTCCTTGGACACAAGGTTCTTGCCGCCATAGGCGATCATGAACTGGTTGAAAGTAGCGATCGGATCGACGCCGTTGGCGGTCAGCTGGTAGCCGTAGGCATAGATTTTGCGCATCCCCTGCTTGCGCAAATTGTCTTGCACCGGCATGAAAAAATCGAGGAAGGCATCCCAGGTCTTGGGCAGGTCGGCAATCTTGAAACCCGCCTTCTCGACCATCGACCCCCAGATGTGGAACGGCCAGCCGGTGACCCGCAGCGGCACCACGTAAAAGCCGCGCTTTTTGGCCACGCCGTTGTAGAGGAAGGCGGACTCGATTGCGATCGGCGCCCAGTCCTTTTTCAGGGGCTCGACAATATCGCTCACGTCGAGCAGCCTGTCCTGCCAGGTCTGCAGCGCGGCAAACTCCAGATCGGTGGTGTTCATCACATCCGGGACGACGCCGGTCTGGATCGCCGCGACATTCTTCTGCCGCAGCGGTGCGAACGGGACGATCTGTAGGTCGATCTTGTTGCCGCTGGCCTTCTCGTAATCGGCCACCATCTTTTTGAGCGCGGTATCCTCCTCCTTGGCGAAGCCTTGCGGCCACCACATTTCCGCGGTCGTTGCCGCGGCATTCGCGATAAACGGGCGGGCCAACGCCGCCGTCGCGGCGAACCCGAGAGAGCCGCGAACCACCGAACGCCGCGTCAGTATCGCCATATCCTTCCTCCCAACGTTCATGCGCCCGCGATACGCTGGTGGCGCCGGGCGTCCATCATCAAGAAAATGCGCGCGCCCGCGCCGCCGGTCAACTGCCCCTAAAGGTGTATAAACGCTTTTTAGCCCGATCCGGCGGGATAAACCGCTCAACCCTGCGTGATCGGGTATTTGGCGAAGATCTCTTCGACCCGCTTGAACGCCTTCTCCGCCGCCGCCTGCGGCGCCACGCCGCCGGTCATGATCTCGGCCCAGGCCACAGCCCAGACATGCTCGTTCTGGACCTGCGCGTAAGCCGGGTTGGAGGTCCAGAAAGTCGGCACGGTCGGCCCGAGCAAGGCTTGCGTCGTGTAGGCGACGCGGTGCGGATCCTTGGGGTCGAGCCACCACGGGTCATCCTTCACGATTGCCGGCATGGCCGGCAGGTTGCGGCCGAGCCCGGTCTTCAAATAGACGTTGAGGACCGCCGGCTGGATCAGGTATTTGAGAAAATCCTTGGCGACGTCGACGTTCTTTGCCCCTTTTGGAATGAGGCCGCAGAGGCTCCCCTGCTGGCTCGGCACCGGCTTGCCGTCGTTGCTGAGCGGCAGGCCGATCGTTACGATGTCGTTGTAATCCTGCTGGTTCTTGATGATCGCCACCTCGGTCGAGAGCGAGCCGTCAAGGTCCATCACAATCTGCTTGGCATGGAAGGCGTTGTTGTCGTCGGAATCGTTCCAGTTGATCGCCCCCGACGGCACAAAGCCTTCCTTGTAGGCAGTCGTCGGATAGGTCAACGCCTTGACCGCCGCCGCGCGGACCTTGGGGTCGTCGAGATGCAACTTGCCATCGGTCGTGACGATGTCCTGCCCGCCATTGGCGATCAGGAAATAGTTGAATAAGGCATTGGAGTCGTTGCCGGTCGTATTGAGCTGAAAGCCGAGCGCATAGACCTTGCGCTCGCCCTGAGCGCGCAGCTTCTTCTGCACCTCCTTGAAGAAATCGTAAAATGCATCCCATGTCTTCGGGATGTCCTCCAGCGTGTAGCCGGCCTTTTCAATCAAGGGTCGCCAGATATGGTTGGTCAAGGCACCGACAGTGTAAGGCACGCCGTAAAAGCTGCGCCTTTTCTCGACGCTGTTGTAGCAATTGACCGTGAGCAGCGCGGTGCGGGCGTATTGCGATTTTTGTGTCTCGATGACATCGCTGACATCGACCAGTCTGTCGTCCCAGGCCTGCAGCGCAATGACTTCGGCCGGCGTGTTCTGGTACAAATCCGGGACGACGCCGCTGGTCACCGCCGAGACGATCTTCTGGCGCAGCGGCGCATAGGGCATGATGCTGTAGTCGATCGTGTTGCCGCTGGCCTTCTCGTAATCGGCCACGATCTTCTTGAACGAGATGTCCTCTTCCTCGGCGAACCCCTGGGTCCACCACACCGTCGCGGTCGTGCCTGCCACGTTGGCGATATAGGGGCGCGCCAGAGTCCCGGCCGCGCCCAGGGCGAGGGAGCTGCGAAGGACCGAACGCCGCGTTAGAGTGGCCATCTGCATCTCCTTCTCCACCGGCGTCGCGAAGCCGTCGCGGACCCGGTTTCCGCTCTGCCTCAGCCCTGCACGATCGGGTATTTCGCGAAGATCTCCTCGACTCGCTTGAACGCCTTCTCGGCGGCCGCCTGCGGGGTCATCCCGTTCTGGATGATGTCCATCCACCCCTGCATCAGGACATGCTCGTTCTGGACCTGGGCATAGGCCGGGTTGAAGGTCCAGAATTGCGGCAGGGTCGGACCGAGCACGGCCTGCTGCGTTTGGGCCGCCACGTGCGGGTCCTTCTTGTCGGTCCAAAAGGGATCATCCTTGACGATCGACGGCATTGCGGGCGCTCTGCGGCCGAGCCCGGTTTTCAGCAACTCGCCGACGACCTTCGGCTGGATCAGGAATTTGAGGAATTCCTTGGCGACAGTGACGTTCTTGGCCCCCTTCGGGATCAAGCCCGAGTAGCTGCCGGCTAGGCTCGGCACCGGTTTCCCCTCGTTGCTGAGCGCCAGACCCATTGTGACGATGTCGTCGTAATCCTCCTTCTTTCCTTGCGAGAGCACCGCGACCTCGGTCGAGATCGTGCCGTCGAGATCCATCACGATCTGCTTGGCATGGAAGGCGTTGTTGTCGTCGGCGTCGTTCCAGTTGATCGCGCTCGGCGGCACAAAGCCTTCCTTGTAGGCGGTGGCCGGATAGGTCATCGCCTTGATCGCCGCTTCCTTCACCTTCGGGTCGTCGAGGTGCAATTTGCCGTCCTTGCTGACGATGTTCTGGCCGCCATAGGCGATCATGAAATAGTTGAACACGTTGTTGGGATCGACGCCGTTGGTGGTGACGTTGAGACCGAGGCCGTAGACGTTGCGCACGCCCGTCTTGCGTAGGCTCTTCTGCACCTCCTTGAAGAAGCTGTAATAGTCGTCCCAGGTCTTCGGGATGTCTGCCATCTTGTAGCCGGCCTTCTCGACCAGCGACCGCCAGATATGATTGGGCAGCACATCCATCGTAAAGGGCACGCCGTATAAACTGCGCCTTTTCTCAACGCTATTGTAGCAATTGACGTTGAGCAGCGCGGTCTCGACATACTCCTCCCGTTGGGTCGCCACGACGTCGGTCACGTCGACCAGCTTGTCGTCCCAAGCATAGAGCGCGATGCACTCGCCTGGGTTGTTCGGGAACAGGTCCGGGACGATGCCGCTCTGCATCGCCGCGACGATCTTTTGGCGCTGCGGCGCGAACGGCGTGATGTTGAGCTCGATCTTGTTGCCGCTGGCCTTTTCGTAATCCGCGACGACCTTTTTGAACGCGGCATCCTCTTCTTGGACAAAGCCCTGCGCCCACCAGACCTCCGCGGTCGTAGCTGCCGCGTTGGCTATATACGGCCGCGCCAAGGTTCCGGCGGCCATAAGGCCCACCGAGCCGTGAAGCAACGAACGCCGCGTCAAATGCACCATTTCCGTCTCTCTCCTTGTTCTGGCCGCGAACGCTGCGCAGCCGCGTTCTGGTTCCGTCTCAACCCTGCACGATCGGGTATTTGGAGAAGATCTCCTCGACCCGCTTGAACGCCTTCTCCGCGGCCGCCTGCGGCGTCATTCCGCCCTGGATTATGTCCATCCATCCCGTGTTCCAGGTATGCTCGCTCTGGAGTTGGGCATAGGCCGGATTGTAGGCCCAGAATTGCGGCAGGGTCGGCCCGAGCACGCCCTGCTGGACATATGCCACCCGGTGCGGGTCGTCCTTCAGCCACCACGGATCGTCTTTGACGACCGAGGGCATGCACGGAATATTCCGGCCCAACCCAGTCTTCAGCCACTCGTTGTTGACCTTCGGCTGGATGAAATATTTGAGGAAATCCTTCGCCGTCTCGGGGTTTTTTGCCCCCTTGGGGATCAGGCCGCACGCGTTAACGGCATGGGCCGGCACCGGCTTGCCGTCGTTGCTGAGCGCCAGCCCCATCGTGAGGATATCGTCGTAATCGTCCTTCTTGCCTTGTGACAGCACCGCTACCTCGGTCGAGATCGTGCCGTCGAGGTCCATGACGATCGTTTTAGCGTGAAAGGCGTTGTTGTCGTCGGCGTCGTTCCAGTTGAGCGCGCTCGGCGGCACAAAACCTTCCCTGTAGGCGGTCGTCGGATAGGTCATCGCCTTGATCGCCGCTTCCTTTACCTTCGGGTCGTCGAGGTGCAATTTGCCGTCTTTCGTGACGATGTCCTGGCCGCCATAGGCAATCAGGAAATAGTTGAACACGTTGTTGGGATCGTTGCCGTTGGTGGTCACATTGAGGCCGAGACCATAGACGTTGCGCACACCCTGGGTGCGCAGTTTCTTCTGGACGTCCTTGAAGAAATCGTAATAGGCATCCCAGGTCTTTGGGATGTCCTCGACCTTGTAGCCGGCCTTCTCGACCAGCGGCCGCCAGATGTGGTTCGGTAATGTGGCAGTGGTGTAGGGGACGCCGTAAAAGCTGCGTTTTTTCGCAACGCTGTTGTAGCAGAAGTTGTTGAGCAGCGCGGTTTCGGTGTACTCCTCCCGTTGCGTCGCGACGACGTCGCTCACATCGACCAGCTTGTCGTCCCAAGCATAAATCGCCACGATTTCGGCCGGGTTGTTGGTGAACATATCCGGCACGATGCCGCCGGTCATCGCCGCGACGATCTTTTGCCGCCCCGGCGCGAACGGGATGATGCTGTAGTCGATCTTGTTGCCGCTCGCCTTCTCGTAATCCGCGACAATCTTCTTGAACGCGACATCCTCTTCCTGGATGAAGCCCTGGACCCACCACACTTCCGCGGTCGTGGCAGCGGCGTTGGCGATATAGGGGCGCGCCAAGGTCCCAGCGGCCACGAGGCCGAGAGAGCTGTGCAGGAGCGAACGCCGCGTCAAATTCATCTCTATCCCTTCCTTATTTGCGCCGCGAACCTGCTGTCGGCGCGTTCTGTTGAGGGGTGAGCCGCTCGGCATCAGCCCTGCGTGATCGGGTATTTCGCGAATATCTCCTCGACCCGCTTGAAGGCTTTCTCCGCGGCGGCCTGCGGGGCCATGCCGCTTTGAATGATGTCCATCCAGCCTTGCATCCAGACATGCTCGTTCTGGACCTGGGCATAGGCGGGGTTGTAGATCCAAAAATTCGGCACGGTGGGATCCAGCAGGCCCTGCTGAGTGTAGGCCGCCCGGTGCGGGTCGTCGAACCACCAGTGGTCATTTTTCACCACCGAGGGCATTGGCGGCAGGGCGCGGCCGAGCCCCGTCTTCAGCCACTCGTTGAGGACCTGCGGCTGCGTCCAGTATTTGAGCAAGTCCTTGGCCACCGCGACGTTCTTCGCTCCCTTGGGGATCAGGGCGCTGAGGGTGCCGGCCATGCTCGGCACCGGCTTGCCGTCATTGCTGAGCGCCAGGCCCATCGTGACGATACCGTCGTAATCCTGCTTCTTGCCTTGTGACAGCACCGCGACCTCGGTCGAGATCGTGCCGTCGAGATCCATGACGATCGTTTTGGCGTGGAAGGCGTTGTTGTCGTCGGCGTCGTTCCAGTTGAGTGCGCTCGGCGGGATAAAGCCTTCCTTGTAGGCGGTGCTGGGATAGGTCATCGCCTTGATTACCGCCTCTTTCACCTTCGGGTCGTCGAGGTGCAATTTGCCGTCCTTGGTGACGACGCCCAGCCCGCCATAGGCGATCACGAAATAGTTGAACACGTTGTTGGGATCGCCCCCGTTGGTTGTCACATTGAGGCCGAGACCATAGACGTTGCGCACGCCTTGGGCGCGCAGCTTCTTCTGCACCTCCTTGAAGAAATCGTAGAAGGCGTCCCACGTCTTCGGGATATCCTCAAGCGTATATCCCGCTTTTTCGATCAGCGGCCGCCAGATGTGGTTCGGTAGGCATGCTTGAGTGGTGGGCACGCCGTAATAGCTGCGCTTTTTCTCGACCTGGTTGTAGCAGTAGTTACTAAGCAGCGCAGTTTCGGTGTATTCCGATTTCTGCCTCTCGACGACGTCGCTGACGTCGACCAGCCTGTCGTCCCAGGCGTGCAGCGCGATGATCTCGCCCGGAGTGGCCGGAAACAGGTCCGGCACGATGCCGCTGGTCATCGCGGCGACGATCTTCTGGCGCAGCGGCGCAAACGGGACGATGCTGAGGTCGATCGTGTTGCCGCTGGCCTTTTCGTAATCGGCGATGATTTTTTTTTGCCCAACATCCTCTTCCGGGACGAAGCCCTGCTGCCACCACACTTCCGCGGTCGTGGCGGCCGCATTGGCGATATAGGGGCGCGCCAGGGACCCGGCGGCCACGAGGCCGAGCGAGCTGTGCAGTAGCGAACGCCGCGTCAACCTGGTCATCTCCGTCTCCTTCTTGGCCGGCGCCGCGAGCCTGCGGCTGGCGCGTTCCGCTTGCCGTTGAGGGGCGAGCGGCAACCGCATCAGCCTTACGCGATCGGGTATTTGGCGAAGATCTCCTCGACCCGCTTGAACGCCTTCTCCGCGGCGGCCTGCGGCGTCATCCCGCCGGTCGTGATGTCGGCCCAGCCGGTCGGCCAGACATGCTCGTTCTGGACCTGGGCATAGGCCGGGTTGAAGGTCCAAAAGGGCGGCACGGTCGGGCCGAGCAGAGCCTGCTGGATGTACGCCGCCCGGTGCGGGTCCTCGCGCCACCAGGGGTCATCGGCGATCGAGGGCATGCATGGAATGTTGCGGCCGAGCCCGGTCTTCAGCCACTCGGCGTTGACCTTCGGCTGGATGAAGTATTTGAGGAAATCCTTGGCAACTGCGATGTTGTTCGCACCCCGCGGGATCAGGCCGCAGGCGTTGGTGGTCAGGCTCGGCACCGGATTGCGGTCGTTGCCCAATGGCAGGCCCATCGTCACGATGTCGTTGTAATCCTGCTGCTTGTTGTAAATGGCGACCTCGGTCGAGATCGTACCGTCGAGATCCATTACGATCTGCTTGGCGTGGAAGGCGTTGTTGTCGTCGGCGTCATTCCAGTTGATCGCTCCCGGCGGCACAAAGCCTTCCTTGTACGCGGTCGTCGGATAGATCAGCGCCTTGGTCACCGCCTCGCGCACCTTGGGATCGTCCAGGTGCAATTTACCGTCCTTGGTGACGATGTCCCGCCCGCCGTAAGCAATCAGAAAGTAGTCGAACAGCGCGTTGCAATCGTTGCCGGTGGTGTTCATCTGGAACCCGAGGCCGTAGACCTTGCGCTCGCCCTGCGCGCGCAACTTCTTCTGAACCTCTTTGAAAAAATCGTAGAAGGCGTCCCAGGTTCGCGGCAGATCCTCCATCGAGTAACCGGCCTTTTCGATCAGCGACCGCCAGATATGGTTGGGACGCGCCGCCAGCGTGTAGGGTGCGCCGTAAAAACTGCGCCTCCTCTCGGCGCTGTTGTAGCAGTACGCGGTGGCGAGCGCGGTGTCGCCGTATTGCGCTTTCTGCGTTTCGACGACGTCGGTCAAATCGACCAGCTTGTTGTCCCACGCAAACAGCGCGAGGAGCTCGAGGGGATTGTTGGGGAAGACGTCGGGGACGACGCCGCTCTGCACCGCCGCGACGATCTTCTGGCGCAGTGGCGCAAAGGGCGTGATGGTGAGTTCGATCGCGTTGCCTGAGGCCTTCTCGTAGTCTGCGACGACCTTCTTGAAGGCGATGTCCTCTTCCTGGGCGAAGCCCTGGGTCCACCACACGGTCGCGGTCGTCGCCGCGGCGTTGGCGAGATAGGGGCGCGCCAAGGCGCCGGCCGCCACAAGGCCTGCGGAGCTGCGGATCAGCGAACGGCGGGTGACACCGCGCATTGCCTTCTCCTCCCCTGTCCGCCCGCGGGCCGAGCCTGACGGGTTTTCGCTTTTGCGGCGAGGCTAACACATTGCAGTTTCACCGGCGAGTCAATGCCCCTATAGGGGGTAGACGACCTCCCCACGGCCGGCATGGCCGGAGAAAATCGGGCTGCCGCAATGATGACGTGCCGAGCGCCGCGATGATGGAAGACGGATTGTCCTGGCGGATCGAAGAGACCTGCTTCAACGCATTCCCGTCGCTAAAGCAGGTGCTGTTTGGCGACTGGCTGCTCCGGTTCAGCGCGGGGCTGTCGCGTCGCGCCAATTCGGTCAATCCGCTGCGCCCGGACTGCGCCGGCATCGCGGCGGCGATCATGGTTGCCGAGGCGCATTATCGAGCCCAGGGTCTGCCGACGATCTTTCGCGTGCCGTCGATCGCCGATCCCGCGCTCGACCGCGAATTGGCGGCGCGCTTCTATGCGAGCGAGGGCGACAGCTGCGTCCTTTACGGCATGATCGATGCGCTGGCGTCCGCCGTCGATCCAGCTGTGCGGCTCCTGCGGTCGCCCGAGGCGGAGTGGCTCAGAGCGATGGCGCGGCTGCAAGGCCACACGGCAGCCCGGCGCGCGATTTATCGCAGGATTGTCGGCGCCATCGCGATCCCCGCCCGGTTCGCGCTGCTGACGGAAGACGGCATGCCGGCGGGGCTCGCCTATGGCGCGATCCATGACGGGCTCTTGTGCTACGAGTCGGTGATCACCGATCCGCACCGGCGGCGCCAGGGCTGCGCCCGCCGGGTCATCGCGAGCCTCGCGTCCTGGGCGCGCGACAGCGGCGCCACCGGCGCCTGCCTGCAGGTCGAGGCGGGCAATACGCCGGCCCGTGCGCTCTACAGCGGTTTCGGCCTCGCCGAACTCTACCGCTATCACTACCGCCGCGAGCCGCCGGCGCGTTGAATGGGCACGGCAACGATACGATCTACACGAATGCATCGATCGATCTAGATCCGACGGAGACGGAGATGGCCTTTCATGTCAGAGATCCGGCAACCGACGAAGCTGTACGTCGGCTCGCCAAGCTCAAGCGCAAAACCCTAACCGCGACAATCCGGGAAGCCGTCGAGAACGAAATTGAGCGCGAGTGCAAGAAACCGCTTGCTGAGCGATTGAAGCCGATTCGGGACCGGCTTGCCGCGCTTTCCAAACCCGGTGGCTTGCCCGCAGACAAAGCGTTCTATGATGAATTATCCGGCGACTTCTAATGTTCGTCGATGCGTCTGCGGTCGTTGCCATTCTTGTGGGAGAAGGCGACGGCCCGGCCCTTGAGACACGGATCGACCAACCTGGCGCCGTATTTACGTCGCCGATCACGATTTATGAGGCGGTCTTGGGGATCGCGCGCATTCTCAACGTTTCGGTACCGGTCGCCCAAGCCGAGGTCGACAACTTTGTCGCTGAAGCGGGCGCTCAGGTGGTCTCGATTAGCGCTGAGATCGGCCGCGGCGCCATCCGGGCCTCCGAGCGTTTTGGGCGGGGACGTCATCCGGCGCGGCTCAACATGGGCGATTGCTTCGCCTATGCCTGCGCACAGGCGCTTGATGTGCCACTGGCGTTCAAAGGCGACGATTTCGCTCAGACCGATATCGCGCGCGGCTGAGCGTTACCCTTTCGCATACCCCGCCGCACTCCGCCCGGCGATGCGGCCGAAGACGGCGCCCGCCATCAGCCCGGTGCCGCTCGCGTAATTGTGGTAGTAGAGCCCGCCGACCATCTCGCCGGCGGCGAAAAGCCCGGGGATCGGCGCTCCGGTCACGTCCTCGACCGCGGTGTCGTTGGTGATCTTGAGCCCGCCGAAGGTGAAGGTGATCCCGGTCGTCACCCCATAGGCCTCGTAGGGCGGCTGATCGAGGGGCTGCGCCCAGTTGGTCTTGTCGATCGCGAGGCCCCTTGTGCATAGCCCGTCATGGACATTGGGGTTGAACGGCACATCCGGGCGGGGCGCGGCGTTGAATGCGCGCACGGCGTCGAGAAAGCCCTTCGGGTCTACGCCCTCGAGCCGCTCGGCAAGCGCTTCCAGTGTGTCGGCCTTTTCCTTGGTGGTCCGCGGGATGCGGTATTCATCGCGCAGCAGGTGGACGGCCTTCTGGTCGAACACCTGCCAGGCGAACATGCCGGGCTGCTTGAGGATCTCGCCGCCGTATTTGGCATAGGTATAGCTGTGGAAATCGAGCCCCTCGTCGAGGAAGCGCTGCCCTTTCGCATTGACGACGATGCCGAACGGATAGCCGTGCTTCTGGAAGCGGTCGCCGACGTCGAGGTCGCCGACCGGGGGCGCGTTGAGGTCCCAGGCACAGGCGTGCGCCCCTGACCAATGCCCGGCCGGCGCCGCGCCGATATCGAGCGCCATCCGCAGCCCTTGGCCCGTGTTGAAGCGCGAGCCGCGCACCTTGGCGAGGTCCCAGCCGGGCCCGAGGTAGCGCGCGCGCATCTCGGCATTCGCTTCGAAACCGCCGCAGGCGAGGACGACCGCCTTCGCGCGCAGATCGACGAGCCTTCCCGCGCGCCGCACCCGGACTCCGGCGACGCTGTCGTCGCCCTGGAGGAGGGAGACCGCCGGCGTGTCGTAGAGGATCCGGATCTGCTCGCGCTCGGCGCGGCCGTGCAATGCCTTCATCAATTCCTTGCCGCCGCCCCAGATGTGACAGGCGAGGCCGCCCCAGAACTTGAATCTTCCCCCCACCTGGAACGCCTGGCGGCCGAGCCCGAGCTGAAAGCGCACGCCCTGCTCGCGCATCCACAACCCGGCCGCAAAGCTCTGGGTGATCAGGATCTCGGTCAGGTCGGGGTCGCTGCGATATTCGGTGAGGCGCCCGATGTCGTCGTAATACTGCTCTTCGGTGTAGGTCCCGACATCGACATTGGCGAGCTCGTTGTCGCTCAGATCGGGGATGAGCCGGGCGAGGTCGTCAAACCCGTGATAGACGATGCGCCAGGCCCCGCCGGTAAACGCCGAATTCCCGCCGCGCCAATGCTCCGGCGCGATCTCTAGCATCAGCACCGAGGCGCCGCTCTCCCTCGCCGACAACGCCGCGCAAGTCGCCGCATTGCCGGCGCCGACGACGATCAAATCATGCTCTGGGATTTCCATATCCGGCACCTCGGGAAAATAATGCCCGCGGTCATGTAACTGGATTTGTCATCCCGGCGAAACTGAAACGTCGGCCCGAGATTGCTTCGCGTCGCTCGCAATGACAGCTACACCCATTGTCATTGCGAGGAGCGCAGCGACGAAGCAATCTCGCGGAGCACTTGGGAGAGAACGATGGCTCACGAGACCGTCCAGCTCGCCGAATACGTCGCGGCGTTGCGCTATGAGGATTTGCCGGCGGAGGTCATCGCCGGCGCCAAGGATTGCATCATCGACACGGTGGCGGCCTGCATCTGCGGCAGCGCGTTGCCGTGGAGCCGGATCGTCATCGAGTATGCCGAGCGCACCGGACCGGGCGGCGCGAGCCGGATCCTCGGGCGCGGCAGCGCGGTGCAGGCGCCGGCGGCGGCGCTCGCCAATGGCGCCTTGGCGCACGCCTTCGAGCTCGATGCGCTGACCCGGCCGGGAGCCGGCGCGCATCCCGGCGCGACGGTGTTGCCGCCGGCGCTCGCGGTGGCGCAGCAGGCGGGTGTCAACGCCGGCGGGCGCGGCCTGATCGCCGCCTTTGTCGCCGGCAACGAAGTCATGATCCGCATCGGCCGCGCCACCGGGCACACCAACGAGGCGCGCGGCTTTCACGCGCCGGGCAATACCGGGCCGTTCGGCGCCGCGGTCGCCTGCGGCCACCTGCTCGGGCTCGACGCGGACAAGATGGCGAACGCGCTCGGCATCGCCGGGTCGCTCGCCGGCGGTCTTCTCGAATTCGCCAAGGGCGACGGCGGCATGGTCAAGCGGCTGCATCTGGGGCGCGCCTCCGAAGCCGGCGTGCTCGCCGCCAGCCTGGCCGCCGCCGGCTTTACCGGGCCGCGCACCGTCATCGAGGGCGAGTTCGGATTTCTCCGGGTGTTCTGCACCGAATTCGACACGGCCGAGCTGACCAAGGGGCTCGCGCGGGATTACGTCACGCTGAGCACGGTCCTGAAGCGCTATCCGGTGCATGCGACGGCCCATGCCGCGGTCCGGGCGGTGCGCGATTTGCAGGCCGAGCACCGTTTCTCGGGCGGCGATGTCGAGGCGATCACGGTCACCGGCAACCGGCGCATGGTCGAGCGCCACGCGATCTCCGAGCCCGCTGATCTGATGCTGGCGCAGTATTCGATCCCGTTCTGCGTCGCGCTGGCACTCCACCGCGAGGCGCGCGACCCGGAATCCTATGACGAGGGCGCGCTCGCCGACCCGCAGATCCGCGCGCTGACGCGGCGGGTGCGCGTGGTGCCGGAGGAGGGCGCAGGGCACGGCGCGATGGGCAGCACGGTCACGGTCGCGTTGGCTGACGGGCGGCACCTCGATCGCCATGTCGACAGCGGCCTCCTCGAAGCCGGCGAGCTCGCCGACAAATTCGCTCGGCTGACCCGCGCCGCGCTCGGCGAGCGCTCCACCGCGTTGTTTGAGCGCTTAGAGAAACTCGAAACCGAACCCAGCCTCGACTGGCTCGGGGCGCCGATCGCCTGAGATGGCGGCTCTCGGATTTCGCCGCCGCATAGACGCTAAAATTGCCACAATCTTGGTTTATACTTGAACAATGGGCAGCACGGGTGAGGTGGCCAGCCCCTCTCTTGGAAATTCGCTGTATTTTTCTTGCAGATAACAGCGAAAAACAGCGGACGTCGCAGGACCGCCGCGAAGCGGCGTTGCTGCATTCGAGCTATTCTGCCGCGTGTTTGCAGCGGGGCTTTGCAGGGACCGTCGGCCGCGCTACATGCATATCCACAGACCCGCGAAAGCAGGAGAGATTGCGATGTGGTCGTTGCGCCGGAAGCTGGAAATCCCGGGTCCCGAACAATGCCTGCCCGGCCGGGCCATCAAGATGCGCGTGCCCGACCAGCATTTCGTCAACGGCCATCGGCTCGACGGCCCCTATCCGGCGGGGCTCGAAGAGGCGGTGTTCGGGATGGGGTGCTTTTGGGGCGCCGAGCGCAAATTCTGGGAGGCGCCCGGGGTATGGACCACGGCGGTGGGGTATGCCGGCGGCTCGACCCCCAACCCGAGCTATGAAGAGGTCTGCAGCGGGCAAACGGGGCATACCGAGGCCGTCCTCGTGGTCTTCGACCCAAAGGTGACGAGCTATGAGGCGCTCCTCAAGATCTTCTGGGAAGACCACGACCCGACGCAGGGCATGCGCCAGGGCAACGATGTCGGCACGCAATACCGCTCGGCGATCTACACCTATTCGCCGCAGCAGGCCCGCGCGGCCGAAGCCTCGCGCGAGGCCTACCAGGCCCGGCTCACCGCGGCCGGCCATGGTGCGATCACCACCGAGATCCGCGAGGCGCCGCAATTCTATTTCGCCGAGGACTACCACCAGCAATACCTGGCGAAGAACCCGTTCGGGTATTGCGGCATCGGCGGCACCGGGGTGTCCTGCCCGGTCGGCACGGCGGTGACCGCCTGACTGGCTCCCGGCTAACGCCGTGCGAGCCCCTCACCCCTGAGCAACCGGCGACATAGGTGACAGGTCTGACCGACGACATGGGGTGACAGTATTCCTGTTTTGGTCATATCGGTTGTTGTGGCTGTTGGGCCTGTGGGGTTGTGGGTAACCCGTCGGGGTTATCCACAAATCCACGGGCCGCGGGCTTGGGTTTTCGCAGGTGCTGGCCGCGATGGTCGA
>WNFC01001563.1_pt1 | contig 24154 bp, 23 predicted proteins | sample 5400541 | NCBI WGS metagenome assembly WNFC01 (sample SAMN13153342, study PRJNA577476) | soil metagenome | isolation source: 120 cm saprolite under Douglas fir tree site 2 hole 2 replicate 1 | place: USA:California | collected 2015-04-18
TCCAGCCCGCGCAACGCGTCTAGATCAAATCGACCTCGAAGCTGGGCATCTTTGATATCGGTGGTTGCGGCGCGAGGGCCAAAAATGTTAAGGACCCATCAATGAAGAAGCAGTCGTGAACGAACGGAATCCGCATTCTGGTTCGGCTTTTCAAGCCATTCGGGCGATCGACTATACGGTCATGTTCGTGCGCGATATGGCAGCGATGCGTCGCTTCTATGAAGACATCCTTGGTTTCCTACTGTTACGCGAGCTTTCGCCAGGTTGGATCGAATATCGGGTTGGCGACAACACCTTAGCCTTGGCCAGGCCAAGCGAACTCGTGCGGCAGGGCGTCAATCTGCTCTCACCGCCCACTGACCAGGTCTTTGGACATCGCACGCTGTTCTTCCGTGATCCGGATGGAAATCTACTGGGGGTGTTTGCGGACATTTAGTTGTCGAGAGGTCGACGGAGAGCCCATGAGAAGCAACTTGTATTGGCTAAGCGACGAGCAGTGGCAAAGAATTGAACCGCTTCTGCCGACGGACGTGCGCGGAGCAGGGTCCGACGGGTGTTCGCCGCCGCGCTCGAGAAGGCAGAGCTCTCAGGTTTCCGGGTGTACGACCTCCGGCATACCTTCGCATCGCTCTTGCTCGCGCAGGGAGCGCCCATCACGTACGTGAGCGCCCAGCTTGGCCACAGCCGACCGACGACCACGCTGCAGTGGTATGCACATTGGCTTCCCGGTGGGCGGGAGCGCTTCATGGACGGCCTCGCCGGGCGGGCCACCACGAGGCAGAGGAAGTACCCGATTTGCTTTTGGCGCCAGATTGGTGCCCACGCGCGTCGGAAGTGCCCGATTCTAGTGGGCCGTCAAGGACTCGAACCTTGGACCCGCTGACTAAGAGACCCAATCGGCAGGTCACGCCAGAGCATACGGAAGTGCTAAGTGCACAGCAACTCGAGCTTTGGCCTCAGGTTTAAGTATCACCGAATGCATCGGTCTTGACTCCAGTTTGGCACCAATTGGGCACCGATTTTCGAGGACGACGACGATGGTTTCGGGGCTTCGAGTGAGTAGCCGGGCGCTATAGCCGCCTACTGCGGTGATTCCACAAACGAGGGCTTTCTAGAATTTGAGAAAGTAGAAATCGATGAGGCGCCTACCGAGAGGAGACTCAGGGTGCCATCGGTCGTCAGAGAAGGTGCCACGGGAACAAAGCAGTCCGGCTGACGGCGGAGCAAAAGAGCGGTAGGCAGAAATGGACTGCTCCCCATTCCGTTGCTCACTGGAGGCAACTTAGCCCCATCAGCAGACCGTACCTACATTGGTGGCTCAACTGACGAGTGAGGTTTGGTTACGTATTCGTTTCTGTCCCTAGAATCCTGAAGTCCTCCTCTCCTCGCTCCAGATCGTGAGTGTATTTCAGTCGAACTCCACCGATTCCTGTGCCCTGAAAATGTACACGAAGCCCCGCTCCCCCGAAGAGACGTATCTGCACCACGGCATGAGGCACATTCCCATCAAGGACAAGGTCGTGAAATGGTGCGTACGGTAGCGAGACAAACCTCTCGACCAAGCAAGCCTCCATTGAGACAGGCTCGATTCGCAAGAGCGCTCTAACAGGATCGAGCTGTGGGTGCAGCACGGCCGTGCCAACGTGAAGCGCCAAGTATTCATACGCAATCTTCATCGACACGACCGGGGAGATTGAAGGCGCATTAAGTGCCGGCTCCATCCTCGCGATGCTCCATTTGATGATCTCGTACCGGTCCGGCACGGTCGGGCGTCACTAGAGCGAAGTTCGACAGTCGAGGCGGAATGACGGAGAGGAAAAAGCCCCCAAGATCACGGTGATCTTTGGGGGATTCTCGGTGGTTGCGGGGGCCCGCAACCACTTGCAGGCTGATGTTGATCACGCTCATGGCACTAACCAAGACTAGGACCACGGTCACGGTGCGAAGACGATTGGTAGAGGCATCCGCAAGTGGACCTTGGGCCCGCGCATGCGGCCGGAGGGGTTGCCGGTCACGCGCAAAGCGCCGCTGTGGCATCGGCTCTTGGGGGGCCAGCGTCTGAGAATGGCAGCTTATGTCGCGGGGCCAGGGCCCCGGGGGCGCGGCGATCGCCGCCGGAGGGTGCTAATTATTAGCTACGCTCACCGCGTGTATGCGCAAACTCCTCATCATCCTGAACGCGATGGCGCGCACGCAGACCGCGTGGCGCCCCCTCTGAACTCGGAACTCGCTTGACATCCGAGACAGTTGCTAACGCCCCGTTCATCGACGGATTTGCGGCCGGCGCCGGAACTTGCCGTCCGGCCGCTCCTTCACGTCTCAACACCTACGGTTTTTCGCAGAGCATCTTGATCGTCTCAAGGCCCTGCTTGTAATCCGCGAGAACCGCGTTGGTCATTTCTCGCGGCGGACCGGGGCTGGACAGCCACTTCGCGTGGAACCGCAAGAACGTGCTTCGCTCTCCGAGACGCTTCAGGAAGAACGAAGCCCGAGCCGGCAAGTCCTTTTCCACGATCCTGCCTTCCTCGACATACGTGATTTCATCGTCTCCGATATCGCTCTTGACCGCGACCCACTCGACGGTCAGGCCGTGGAAGATGCATGTGTGTCGCAGACCGATCCGCTCCGTGGTCGCAGGCCGGTCGAGGCGCTCTACGGCCGACAGCCATCGGGGTCGCTGGTCGAGATCGATCACCAGCTGATAGACCTCCAGCATCGGCGCGTCGATCTCCACTGCCACGGAGTCGTCCCCGAGCTCGATCACCGGGCTGATTCGCGGGGCTGGATCCGCGATGTTCTTCCTGATCCCAGCGAGCGGAGCATATTGATACTCTACCTTCCCGATGGCCGGGTACTCTTCGCTCGATCGCTCCCACGCGAGAGCGCCCGGGTATTGTCCGAGGCTCGAGAAATCGAAACAGCTGGGCGTCACGAGAATGTACTCGTCTGACGCAATCCGGTTCTTCAGCAAGCGGTGGGCGACAACCATGTCGAGTCCCGAGCACTTCGTGAATTGCATCACCTTGATTTCTTGGACCATGCCGTGATGGGCGATGAACTTCAGGGTCAAGTTCGACGCCGTCGTGCACGCGCCGCACTGGCATAGCGAGTCCCGCTCGATGATCTTGATCTGCTTGTGGAAGCCTTCGAACATGCTCAGGCACTGCCGGACGAGGGCGTCGGCTTCGATCGGCTTGCCCTTATGATAGAGCAAGAGTGCGTCGCCCTCAACCTCGGAGAGCACGAAGTCGCCGCTGTTGGCGGCGAGGATCGCCTCCAGCAGCTCGTTGATGATGTGGGAGCTGTGGACGAGCTCGGTCTTGGTCAGAAACTCCGTGTAGCCGCTAATGTCCGGAATCAGGATCGTTGCGCTTTCAGCCATGGAACGTCAGCCTCCAAAGCAAGTGGTCCGGTTCTTGCCCCATCGCGCTGCTCTTGGCCCGCCAGTGTTGCACAAACCAGCGTAGTTGGGTAGAGCAGGGCAACGGGCCTGCTGCTCTTACGCGCCGAGCCGAGTCTGCGCGGCGCCAGGGGATCCTGACCTGCGGCAGAGGGGTGATGAATCCCCTGGAGCCGGGGAGGGGTATCGCGAAGAGCGCCTGGAGGCGACCAGACCGATGCCGCCGCCACCTTTCCCCGAGCCACGGCCTCAGTGTCCCGGTCCGCCAGTTCGCAAGCGTCCAAGTCAATCCGTGAATAGTGCTTACGCGCCGCACCGAGGACTTCCAATCCCGGGTACATTCTTTCGGTGCCTCAGCACAAGGGCTGTTGTCGGACAACATCTTAGCGGTGATCCCGGTCAAGGTCGCTGGCTACGGTCTGGGAGCAGAGCCGTACGTGGAGAATATCTTCGTGTCTTCCTCAGGGTTCTCGCGGGCTCATCTTCCGCCCGATTACGGTATCAAGGACGTTCCAACGAATATGGGGATTCCAAGACTGTACAGAAAATACCTCGGGCTAACAGAACACAATGCCAAAGTCAGAGACTCGAAATATCGAGACCTTTCTACTCTCGTTCGCGCTTACGAAAACCCTGCGATTTATCCGCACCGCGACTTCTACAAACGCGCATACGCATCATATCGACAGGGCAAGGAGTTGGATTCTGCGCGATTTCGAGACGACGTTACCTCAGTAGACGCTTGGCTGGTGAGGCTCAGCAAAGATTTGGACAAAGTTCGTCAAATGGTAGGCGGCCTGTAGTGAGAAGGGGCTCAATGAGGGCGTGGAGCGGACTGGAGTGCACCAATTGGGCACCAAAAGCATTTCGGGCGCTCCCGATACTCTGGAAGCGCCCGAAAAGATTGGTGGGCCGTCAAGGACTCGAACCTTGGACCCGCTGATTAAGAGTTGCCCCGAACCACGTACTCAGCATACCCACGGCGACCCAAGACGAACAAACCAAAGCGATCCGGACTAGCTGGATGTCTTCCTGGATCGTCCTGGTGCAGGGTGTTCTGGTAGCAGCGTGGTAGCAGCCTCGAGCGATGACAATCGTGCGGCTGAGACGAGGTCAGATGGCGGCTGTAGCGACGGCGTGAAGTAGTGCAGCTCAAGCGCGGTGGTTTGCGCGACGGCGGTGCCCCAAAGGCGCCATCACGTCAAGCGAGAGGCCAGCCGCTTCATCACATCTATGCGCCGGGCGCGTGGTAGATGTGCCAGGGCTCCGGCACACCCTTGAGCGTCCGCACGCCGCAGTCGGTGAACTCGATGCCTGAGCCGCCAACGAGGTCGCGAACGGTGCCGGAGACGAGGATCTCATCGGCATTGGCGAGTCCCCCGATACGGGAAGCGATAACGACCGCAATGCCCCGGATCGCCTGACCGTCCAGCTCCACTTCGCCCGTGTGGATGCCGACTCGCGCCGCGAGGCCGAGCTCCCGATCGAGCGCGCCCATCGCGTGCGCGAAACGGATCGCTTCGGCGGGCGCGACGAAGGTGGCGAGAAGACCGTCGCCCGCCGTGTCGACCTCCGCGCCGCCGTGCTCGAACAGAAGCTTGCGGACCTCGATGTAGTGGTGCGCGAGAAGATCACGCCAGGCCGCGTCACCGATCTTCACGGCGAGATCGGTCGAGCCGACAAGGTCAAGAAACAAGATGGTGCGGAGCGCACGTACGTCCTTCACGCGCGTCCCGACGCGTCCTTCCAGTTGAGCCGCCTTCACTACGCGGACGCCCAGCCTCTCGTTGCCAGGCTTCAATGTGACGGTTCGGGCGGCAGCATTCGAGAACTGCGCCTCGACTGCGACGTAAGTTTCGGACATGAGCAGGAGCTCGCCAGGGTGTACGTGCTCACGCAGGCTCATAACTTGGTTCACGACCTGACCGACAGCGGTGTAGTCGCTCGTCTCTCCCTGGCCGACCCTCCCAACGAAGGCGACCCCGCTGCCCACTACTGCACCCACAAGCGGCTCGTCACCCCAGAAGCTAGCGAGTACGCGGATCACCTCGAGCGCCACCTCAACCGCGCGCCGCTCGTGCTCCTGCTCGTTGTACGGCGCGCCGAAGAACGCTATGACCTCTTCACCGAGCAGCTTATCGACGGTGCCATCTCGCGCAATTACGGCGTCGGTCGCGCGCTCGTAGAACATGTTGAGCCGCTGCACTACCTCCGTCGGTGGAAGCGAGGCCGTGGCCTTGTTGAATCCCGTCAGGTTGATCGCTAGGAAAGAGATCTTGGCCTCTCGACCGAGAGGGTTGAACTCGTATCAGGTCGTACAGAGACGCGGATTCTTATGGGAGGGCCGGATAAGGAAGAAGCGGTGACCCAGCGAGAACAGGCCGCCGAAGGGCGCCCAGCAGCGCTTGCAGCGGCCAGCGGCGGGCAGCAGCCGGTTGAACCACCTGTAATAGGGGAGTATCCAATATATCCAAGCCCACTCGCGTGGAGGGCGAAAAGGCATACAGGCCAGAATATCCTTTCGGCCTTGGGACAGCGCAAGGCCCGATCGGTCAGTCGAAGGACTCGCCTACACCGTGCCGCTTATTCTGGCACCTCCGCTCGCGGGTCGTTTTACGGGACCCGGACCTCCGGCCTCGTGGAGGGCGGTGAGGCTGTTGCTCGATTCGACCCGGTCGCCTGAGCGGGGCGGCGCCACGCCGCGTAACCTAACCACGCCCATGCGATGGCCACTCCCCACATCGCCAGGTACCCGTACATCCTCAGGAACGTGCTTGACGCGAGCCCGAAGTCGGTACCGAACAGCAGCGTCGTCGCGAAGGGTCCCGCAACACCAAACAAGCCCGTCGGCTGGATGAACGCAAACAGCACGGCTGCGCCGCGGGGCAGCACTCCGGCCCGGTAGGCCCCGACGCCGAACAACACGGCGCCGGTGCCTGAGAGTACCGCCGCCAGCAGCGGGTGCCAAGGTACGGGGGTCGAAGGCGCTGCGATGGCGAAGAGATTCTCTACGCCTATGAGGAAGAGTGCCAACGTATAAAGCGTGGCCCCGATCGCTGCTGCCCATCCGCCCCGCGCTGCTTGGGCAATCGCGGGGAAAGCCACGCAGATGAGCACCGCCAGCCCTAGGGTCAGCCAGTGGTTCAGGAGGGCGAGATTGCCGGCGGGTCCCGCCACAGCACGGACATCGGGCGCGGACATGTACGGAAGTAGAAAGCTCACGGGGATCAACCACGCCAGGACAAGCAGCACTCCGGCCGGGATGCTCGCGAGTGAAAGCCAGCGCCCTATGGTGGTAGGCATCGTCCACTCCTTGTATCGTCGTTGGCGAGGACTGCCTAGGGCTTACAGAGAGGCCCCATTCTTGGACCGATCGCACGGGCTTGTCAAGTGAGCTCGGTCGAGTTCGCCTAGCCTCAAGCGATGTGGAAGCGCAAGGAGATGACGCACATCCTCGAACCCCGCCTTGCCTTACACCCTAGGGGGCCGGCTGTCCTGCATCGATACCATGGACCCGGGTCAGTACCCCAGTCTCGGCATGCTCAACGAGATGGGCGCCCTCGTCGACGCGGAGAACGCGCTGTACGGAAGCATGAACGTGGCTCGAGGAAAGCAAGGTGCGGAAGATGTTCGGTCAACCGCTCGAGAAGGCAAAGCTGTCAAGCTTCCGCGTTTATGATCTCCGCCACGCCTTCGCCTCTTTGCTGCTCGCGCAGGGAGTGCCCATCACCTACGCGAGTGCTCAGCTTGGCCACAGCCGGCCGACCACGACGCTGCAGTGGTATGCGCACTGGCTCCGAGGTGGATGCGAGCGCTACGTGGACGGCTTGATTGGCCCCATAAGGAAGCGCGAGCACCGATAGGGCACCAAAAACAAATCGGGCACTCCGGCGATTCCGAAGTGCCCGATTCGATTGGTGGGCCGTCAAGGACTCGAACCTTGGACCCGCTGATTAAGAGTCAGCTGCTCTACCAACTGAGCTAACGGCCCGCATGCGCGGGTGCCACCACAGCGGAAATGGTGCGCCCAAGAGGATTCGAACCTCTGACCTTTAGCTCCGGAGGCTAACGCTCTATCCAGCTGAGCTATGGGCGCGCAATCTGCCCGGCCAGTTCCAAAGATTGGGGTGACCGAAGGGAATCGAACCCTCAACCCCTGGCGCCACAGGCCAGTGCTCTAACCAATTGAGCTACGGTCACCGTCTCCGGACGACAGCCAAGGGCTTACTGTACTTCATGTATTCACCACGGTCAACGTGCGCTCAGGCGCCGCCCAGCTCGCGATGCATGGCGGCCAGGCCCTCGGCGGAACCGCGTAGCGGGGTGCGCAGGGCGGCTTGCGCCTTGCGCACGTCGAGCCCCCCGTCGAGCGGACGGGCGGCCTTCTGCTTGAGCTCGGCCGTCTTGACGGGCGTGAGCTTGGAGCCGTCGAGGGCGAACTCCCGGCAGACGAGCAGGGCGAACGCGTAGCGGTCGAGCGTCTCGGAGCCGGCCACGTGCCAGAGGCCCAGGAGCTCGCGCTCGGCCAGCTCCACGCTGGCCGCGGCCACGTCGGGATTGTAGGAAGGGCTCGCGCGCTGATCCACGGCGGGCCGGAACCCCTGGCCGGCGCGGCAGGCGCGGATCAGCTGGTACACGAAGTTCTTCTCCTGGCGCTCGGGGCCGTAGACCACGCTCGTGCGGATGACGATGGCGCGGCGGCAGGCCGCCATCACCGCCTGCTCCCCTTCCCGCTTGCTGCGGCCGTACACGGAGAGCGGCCGCGCCGTGTCGGACTCGGCGAAGGGGCCGCCCACGCCGTCGAAGACGTAGTCGCTCGAGTAGAAGACAAACCCCGCGCCCGCCGCCTCCGCGGCGCGCGCCGCGGCCTGGACGCCGTCACGGTTGACGGCAAAGGCCTCGTCCGCGTGGTCCTCGCAATAGTCCACATGGGAAAGACCGGCGGGGCAAAAGACCCACTCGGGGCGCGTCTGCGAGATGAGGCGCGCGACCGCGGCGTGATCGGTGAGATCGAGAGGCGAGAGCCCCGACGCGGGATGCGTGCCGTGCGTGCCGTGTCCTTCGTGGCCGCGCGCGCGCAGGACGGACAGCAGCGAGGCGCCCACCTGTCCCGAGGCGCCGATGACGAGAGCGCGCATGACTCACGGACCATACCGAACCTTGGCGGGCAGAGCAACCCAGGTCTATACTCGCCTCTCGTGAGGCCGGCGCGCGCGGGGATCGGTGTGGCGATGCTCGTCACGCTCTCGTTCTTGCCGGTCCGGGCGGAGGTGCACACGCTCGAGGTGACTTCGCCGACGACCGCCACCCTCTCGGGTGACTTGACCCTGCCGACCGGCACGGGCCCCTTTCCAGCCGTCATCCTCCTCCATGGCTGCGCGGGCATCGGCCCCAATATCAAGCAGTGGTCGCACTGGCTCGTTCACGAAGGCTATGCGGCCTTCGTCCTCGACAGCTTCTCGGGACGTCGGATCCGTCGGCTCTGCGGGCATCCCGATCCGCTCACCGGATCCATGCGGGCCCCTGATGTCTACGCCGCAGCGAAGTACCTGAAGGCCCTGGGCACGATCGACGGTGAGCGCATGGTCGCCATGGGATTCTCGCATGGCGGCTGGGCCGTCCTTGCCGCCGCGACCACCGAAGATCGCTATCCGGACATCCCGCTCCGAGGCTTCATCGCCTTCTACCCGGGCTGCGGCAAGGGACTCGCGCTACCGGGCACGGCGCCCGTCTTGATCCTGACCGGCGGCAAGGATGACTGGACGCCCGCGGGGCCATGTCAGCCGACGGCGGAGAGCTCGAGAGCAGCCGGGCGCGACGTCACCGCCGTGATTTACCCAGAGGCCAGGCACCATTTCGACGGCGCGGAGGTGCGCGGCATCGTCTTCGTACCCGACGCGCGCCGCAACATGGGCGCCACGATCCAGTACAACCCGGCCGCGCACGAGGATTCGGAGAAGCAAATCCTCCGCTTCCTCAGGGCGCATCTCGCCAAGTAGTGGCGCGGAGCCTCGGCGCCGCCCTTCCCGCCGTCCTGGTCACGCGATTCTCCCAGTCCGACCTCGCACCCCTTCTCGGGCGCGCGCTTCCCCTCGTCACCCTCGACGCCGAAGGACGCCCGCACCCGATGCTCTGCAGCTATCTCGAGCTGCGGGCGATCTCGCCGACCCTGCTCCGGCTCGCCATCGCGGCCCGGAGCGGCTCGGCGCGGAATCTCCAGGACCGCGGCGTCGCGACCCTGCTCGTGATCGAGCCCGAGCAGACGATCTACGTCAAGTGCCGGGCTTCTGGAGCGCCGCTCCTCATGGGCGCGCTGGCTCGCTTTGAGCTCAGCGTCGAGGATGTAAGCGAGGACGCAGCCGCCGAGTGGGAGGCAGGAGCAGGTATCACGAGCGGCCTCACCTATGCGCCCGCGCCTGATCTGGGCTCGCCGGAAGCGCGGGCGATCCTGGCCGCGCTCCGAGCTTAGAGAGCTAGCACCGCCCCCTCACCCTGCCCTCTCCCCCGATGGGGGAGAGGGATCGATGAAGACAGTTCGCCCAGCGCTGAGAGAGGAGCCCTTCGGATCCCTCTCCCCCATCGGGCCCATCGGGGGAGAGGGCAGGGTGAGGGACGGCTTTTACTTGGGAGCGGGAGCGGGCTCGGGGGCCGGGGTCCGGGGCGACGGGGCCTTGGGCGCAGGCGCGGGGCGAGGCCGCGGCGGCTGCACCAGCTCGGCCTTGTAGGCGCCCACGGTGACGAAGAGCTCGGTTTCCTTCCCGCCGCGCATGACGAAGAGCTTGACCGCGCGGCCCACCGGCGTGCTCGCGATGATGCGCTGGAGATCGCGCGGGCCCTCGATGGACGCGCCGTCCACGGCCAGCACGACATCGTCCGGCTTGACGCCGCCTTGATCGGCGGGCTGCCCGGCCACGACGCTCCGGATGAGGACGCCGCGAGGCTCCTTCAACCCGTACTTCGGCATGTCCTCGTCGCCGATCTCGGCGATGCCCACGCCGAGCCAACCCCATTGGATCTTGCCGGTAGAGGCGAGCTGCGGGAGAAGGCTCTTGACGAGATTGATGGGAATGGCGAAGCCGATGGTGCCGTTGCGGGCGGCCATGCTGTTGACGCCCACGACCTCGCCCGCCATGTTGACGAGAGGGCCGCCGGAATTGCCGGGATTGACCGCGGCATCCGTCTGGATGAAGTCGAAGCCCGGCGCGGCCACCTGCAGCGGCGCGCCCTTCCGGCTCACGATACCGAAAGATGCCGTTTGCTCGAGACCAAAGGGATTGCCGACGGCCAGGACGAACTCACCGACGCGGAGACGATTGGAGTCGCCCAGCATGGCCACGGGCAGACCGGTGGCTTCGATCTTGACGAGGGCGAGGTCGACGCGATCGTCCTGCCCGATGACCTTGGCGTCGAGCCTCCGACCGTCGGGCAGCTTGACCTGGATCCTCTCGGCATCGGTGACGACATGGGCATTGGTGACGATGTAGCCGTCCTTGCGGATGATGAATCCTGATCCGGAGATGCGGCGCTCCTCGGGCGTCGAGGGCGTCTCGCCCTCGGTGGGCGGCTCCGCCGCGCGACGCACGCGAATCTGGACGAGGGCGGGCTTGAGCTGCTCGATCACGCTGTTCATGTGGTTGTTGAGTCGGGCGATATCGGCGGGAATCTGGGCTTTCGGGCTCTCCGTCCACATGGGGCCCGTGGGTGCCGTCGATTGTGCCGCCGCGGGGACGGCGACGATGAGACAGAGCGAGAGGGCGAAAAGAATGCGGACGGTGGAACTCGGCATTGCGACTCCTCCGTGGGTCAGGGGTCGGTCGGCCCGGGAGAGTCCCGAGCGATTACTCGAAGTATAACAGCCTACCCCGCACACCCCTATCGATTGACCTCACGGATGAGGTGGCCCAGCTCGGGAATGATGAGCGATTCGAGGGCAAGCCGGCAGGCATTGGGCGAGCCCGGCAGGGAAAAGAGTACGCGCCCCTGGACGACCCCGCCCTGGGCGCGTGACAGCATGGCCGCGGGGCCGATTTCCTGGTAGGAGAGCATCCGGAACAGCTCCCCGAAGCCGGTCAGGCGCTTGTCCAGCATCGCCTCCACGGCCTCGAAGGTCGAGTCGCGCTTGGTGATGCCGGTGCCGCCCGTGAGGATGAACACCTCGACGGAGGGCGCCGCGCATCCGGAGCGGATCACCGCCGTCACCTGCACGGGCTCGTCACGCACGATGGCATGCCCGGCGACCCGATGCCCCGCCGCGGTGAGGAGCTCGCGGATCAGAGCCCCGCTCGTGTCGGTGTCCGGGGTCTTCGAGTCCGAGATGGTGAGGACGAAGCACCCCACGGACACGGGGGCGTGGGCCTTGTGCTCCTGGGGCGTGGCGTCCTTCACGCGGATTCCTCGAGGTAGATACCGCCATCGTCCACGGTGACGGCAAAGCGCGGCACCGTCTCGCCGGGAATGGTCATGCACACGCCCGAGCGGAGATCGAACTCCCAGCCGTGCAGCGGGCAGGTGACGATGTCACCCTCGATGCGGCCATCGCACAGGTTGCCGCCCTTGTGGGCGCACTCGTTGCCGATGGCGAAGATCTCCTCTCCGCGTCTGAAGAGCGCCACATCTATCCCTTTGACGACCACGAGCTCGACGCCCCCTGGGGGAAGCGCGGCCAGATCGAGGACGCGCGTGCGGGACATCGCCCCCTCACTCATTCAGCCCTCGCCTCGTCGCTCGAGGCGAGTGTCTCGTCTCGAACTACGGCCCTCTCCCCCAATGAGGGTTCCAGATTTACCATCGACGAGCAGAGGGTTGCCATCTAGATCATGGACTCTTTTCTGACTCCCTCTCCCCTCTGGGGAGAGGGCTGGGGTGAGGGGCCGCCTGATAGGCCTCGTCGAGAACTTCGGCCAGGTGGAGGACCTGGATGGGCGTGCCCTCGGCGGCCAGGCCCTGGGCGATCTGGATGATGCAGCCGGGATTGGCAGTGACGACGGCCTGGGCGCCCGTGGCGCGGACGTTGGCGACCTTGCGCGCCTGCAGGCGCTGCGCCATCTCGGGCTGGGTCAGGTTGTACGTCCCGGCCGAGCCACAGCACCAATCAGCCTCGGCCAGCGGCACCACGGTGAGCCCGGGAACCTGGGCAAGGAGGGCCCGCGGCTCGCGGCTGATCTTCTGGCCGTGCACGATGTGACACGGATCGTGATAGGTCACCGTCTTCTCGACGCGGCCGAGAGGTCCACGCAAGGGCTCGGCAGCCAGGAACTCGGCGAGGTCACGCACGCGCTCCGAGAAGCGCTGCGCCCGCTCACGCCAGGCGGGATCGTCGGCCAGGAGCAGCCCGTAGGCCTTCATGTGGGCGCCACAGCCCGAAGTGTTCACGATCACGACGTCGACCCTGGCCTCCTCGAAGACCTCGATGAGCCGCTTGGCGAGCAAGACCGCCAGGGCGTGCTCGCCGCCGTGCGCGTGAAGCGCTCCGCAGCACGCCTGGGCCCGCGGCGCGACGACCTCGCAGCCATTCCTGGCGAGGACACGGGCCGTCGCGCGATTCTGGGAGCCGAAGGCGACCTGCTGGATGCAGCCGGTGAGCAGGCCGACCCGCGCGCGTTTGGTGCCGGTGGCCGGCGTCAGCTCGGGCAGCGGGGCCCGCGAGGCGCCGGGCGGCAGCACGGGAAGAAGCGGCTCCCAGTCCGGCAAGGGCCTGGGCAGGAGGCGGATGAGGCCCGTCGCCCGCGCGAACCGCTGCAGGCCGCTCGCCTGGTAGAAGCGCAGGCCCGCGGCGGCGAGGCCGAGCAGCCGGGGACTGGAGAGGAGCACACCGAAATTGAGCCAGCGGAAGAGTCGCCGAGCGATGCCGCCCGGGCGCTCGCGCTCGATCTCCGCGCGCCCGGCTTCGATGAGCTGGCCGTACGGCACCCCCGATGGACAGACCGTCTCGCACGCGCGACAGCCGAGGCAGAGATCGAGATGCGCCTTGGTCGACTCCGTCAGGGTGATGCGCCCCTCGGCCAGCGACTTGATCAGCATGATGCGGCCGCGGGGCGAGTCCATCTCGGTGCCGAGGATCGAGAAGGTCGGGCAATAGGGCAGGCAGAGCCCGCAATGCACGCAGCGATTGACGCCTTCCACGTCGAGCCCATGGAGCTTGAGCGGCTGCATCCCGCGCGGAGTCTCGATCGTCTGGGCCATCAGATGCCTCCCGCGACGCGGCCGGGGTTGAGCACGCCGCGCGGATCGAGCTGCGCCTTGATGCGCTCCATGATGCGGAGGGCCGGCCCCGCCTCGTCCCACACGGGCACGCGCTCCTTGACGGCCAGCGGGGCCCACTGGATCACCGCGTGCCCTCCAGCGCCGCGCACGAGCGCCCGCCACTCGCCGAGCACGGCGGCCACGCGATCGAGATCGGCGTGTTCGCCGCCGCCGAGGGCTGCCTCGACGATGCCGACGCCGGCATGGGCGGCCGTCGCCGCGCGCAGACCCGCCCGCTGCGCAACTGCGGCGCCCTGCTCCATGCAGTCGGCGACCTGGCTCGGCAGCAGGACCCAGCGCATCGTGGCCGCGGTCTCCGCGAAGGCCTCGCGTCCCACGGTGCCGCGGGCGTGCCAGAGGCGATCGCGCTCGGCACCGTCGAGCACTCGCGACTCGCGGAGACCTACGGGCTCGAGCAATCGCTCGATCTCGCGGCACTGCCAGTCGACCTGATCGGCCATGCCGTCGACGCCCACGAGGAGCGCCGCCCCGTCGGCCCCGCCCAATCCCAATGCCCGGATCGCCTCGCCGTCGAGCAGCTCGAGCGCCGACGGCAGCAGATCCGAGGCCATGACCGTCCGCGCCGCCACGCCCGCGTCCTTGAGCCGCTCGAAGCGCGCCACCACGACACGATCGACGTCGGGCCGCGGACGGAGCTTCAGCGTCGCCTCGACGATGACGCCAAGAGTTCCGAAGGCGCCGATGAAGAGCTTGGGCAGGTCATAGCCCGCGACGTTCTTCACGACCTTGCCCCCGCCCTTGACGGTCGCTCCATCGGCCGTGACCACGGTGAGACCGATGAGCAGGTCGCGGCAGCCGCCATAGAGATGCCGCCTCGGGCCGGCGACGTTGGCCGAGAGAGTGCCGCCGATGGTGGCCTTGGCCGCGTGAGGCGGATCGAGGGAAAGCCACTGCCCGCGCTGCCCGAGCGCCTCCTGGAGCGCCTGCACGGTCATGCCCGCCTCGACGGTCGCCGTGAGATCGCCCGGCTCGTGCTCGACGAGCCGGTTGAGCCGGCCGAGCAAGAGGACGAGCCCCAGGCGCGAGGGCGGCGAGCCGACGGCCATGGTGGTGCCGCCGCCCCAGGGTGTCACCGGCACGCCCGCTTCGCCGGCCGCCACGAGGACGGCGGCGACGTCTTCCTTGCTTCCGGGCGCGACAACCGCCTCTGGCGTGCGGCCCTCGATGACATAGGGTCCGCACTCGATGCCCGTCAGGACATGCGCGGGGCCGACGATACGGCGAAGCTCATCGTGGAAGGCGGCGGGCACGGCGATATCCCGCCCGCTAGACAGCTCGGAGGGGGGCTCCGCCCCCCTTCCGAAGCCTCCCCCCGAACGGATTGCGCCGGCGAAGCCGGCGCTCGAAGCGGAACATTCCTGCTCGCGAGAAAACGGAAGCCAGCAGGATAGCCCAGTCGGGACTGCTCATAAGTTGCTTCCGCTTGCTCACGCTAGAAGCGCTGGGCCAGGCCCTGGGCTTCGATCGGATGCGGACGGTAGGCGATGCTCGCCTCACCACAGGCCTTGCGCGAGGGGAAGATCTTGCCGGGATTGCACAGGCCGCGCGGGTTCCAGGCGTCCCGTACGCCGCGCATGGCGTGCAGATCCGCCTCGCTGAAGATGAGCGGCATGTAGTCCATCTTCTCGAGCCCGATGCCGTGCTCGCCCGAGATCGAACCGCCCACCTCGGCGCAGACCTTGAGGATCTCGCCGCCCGCCGTGACCACGCGCGCGACTTCTCCAGGCTTGCGGGGATCGTAGAGGATGTTCGGATGGAGGTTGCCGTCGCCGGCATGGAACACGTTGCCCACCCGCAGCTCGTGAGCGCCCACGATCTCGTTCACCCGACGCAAGACTTCCGGCAGCCGCGTGCGCGGAATGACGCCGTCCATCACCATGTAGGCGGGCGAGATGCGCCCGTAGGCGCCAAAGGCGCTCTTGCGCCCCTTCCACAGGAGCTGGCGCTCGGCCTCGTCGCGCGCGGCGCGCACTTCGCGCGCGCCGTTCTCCCGGCACGCGGCCATCACGCGCTCGGCCTGGGTCTCCATTCCTTCGCGGAGCCCGTCGAGCTCGATCAAGAGGGCGGCGGCGGCATCGCGCGGATAGCCGCAGCCGAAGGCGTCCTCGACGGCCTGGATGGTCAGCTGGTCGATCATCTCCATGGCCGCGGGGACGAGGCCGCCCCCGATCACCGCGGACACCGACTCCGAAGCCGCCTCCACCTGGTCGAAGACGGCCAGCACGGTCTTCACCGCCTGCGGCCGGCGCAGGATGCGCACGATGATCTTGGTCGCGATGCCGAAGGTGCCCTCGGAGCCCACGAAGAGACCGGTGAGATCATAGCCCTGCGACTCGCGGGTGCGGCCGCCCAGCCAGATGATCTCGCCGTCGGGCAGCACCACCTCGAGCCCGAGCACGTGATTGACGGTGACGCCGTACTTGAGCGTGTGCGGGCCGCCCGAGTTGTTGGCGATGTTGCCGCCGATCGTGCAGGCCTGCTGGCTGGACGGATCGGGGGCGTAGTAGAAGCCCTTGGGCCCGACGGCCCAGGAGAGGTGGAGGTTCACGAGCCCCGGCTCGACGACCGCGATCTGGTTCTCGTAGTCCACTTCCAGGACGCGGTTCATCCGCATGAGGGAGATCACGAGCCCGCCCTCGGCGGGCAGGCAGCCGCCCGAGAGCCCCGTGCCCGCACCGCGCGCCACGAAGGGCAGGCTCTCGCGATTGGCGAGCCGCACCACCGCCGACACCTGCTCGACGGAGGTGGGGAAGACGACGAAGTCGGCGAGGGCCTGGAAGAGCGTCAGCCCGTCGGACTCGTAGACGAGAAGCTCCTCGGGGTCGGACAGGACCGCGCCCTTTCCGAGGAGGCCTTCCAGCTCGCGGCGCAGGCCGGCCTTGCGGCCGGGATCAAGACTACTCATGGACGGATTATACAGCTACAGCTCCCATGGAGGGTCGACGGCGAGCGGAAGCTCGAGGACAGTCGGGCCGGCGTGCTTCAACGCCCGCTCCAGCGCGCGAGGGAGCGCGTCCAGATCGGCAACGCGCTCGCCCGCCGCGCCGAAGGCCCGCGCCATGGCCGGGAAATCTGGATTCGCCAGATCCACCTCGCCGTACTTGCCGAAGATCGCGTCCTGAAGGTACTTGATGGCGCCGAAGCGCTCGTCGTTCATCACGAGGAAGACGATCCCGAGCCCGTACTTGACCGCCGTGGCCAGCTCGTTCACCGAGAACATGAAGCCGCCGTCGCCGATGACCGCCACGACGGCGCGATCCGGGCACGCGACCTTGGCGCCGATGGCCGCGGGCACGCCGTAGCCGAGCGTGGCGGAGCCGATGGGGTACAGAAAGGTACGCGGTCGCAAAACGGGGAAATGCCACTCCATCCAGTAGTTGATCCCCGTCTGATCGTTGACCACGATGCCGTCCTCCGGCAGCGTCTGGCGCAGCAGCTTGATGAAGCGGGCCGCCGTCTCCGTGTAGCGTGGCCAGCGGGCATCGCGCTGGGAGGCGAGCCACGCGCGATCCCATCCCGCCGCGGGCGTGCCCGGTCCGAGTGCCTGGGCGAGCCCTTCGAGGCCCCGGCGCGCGTCGCCCACGATGCCCACGGCGGTCGGGTGCATGCGGCCGATCACGCCGGGGTCGAGATCGATGTGCACGAGCGTCTGCTCGGGCTTGAGCGAGAAGTTCAGCAGGAGGCCCTTGGTCGACCGGTGGGCGAAGCGGTAGCCGACGGCAAGGATCACGTCCGCCGATTCCAGCGCCGCCTTGCTCGCGCGCCAGTTCGGGACGATCCCGAGCCAGAGCGGGTCCGTCTCGGCCAGGATCCCCCGCCCCATGACGCTCGTGAGCACGGGTGCCCCGAGGCGACGCGCCACCACGGCGAGCGCGGCGCCGGCATCGGCGGCGACCGCGCCTCCGCCCGCCACGATGAGCGGCCGCCGGGCGCGCCTGAGCACCTCGGCCGCCTCGTCGATCCTCTTTGGATCACACGCGGGGCGGCCGCCAGTGAGCGCCGTCATCTGTCCCACGGTCTTTGCCACGAGGAGATCGGTGGGCAGCGAGAGCGCCACCGGGCCCGGACGCTGAGTGCGAAAGAGATGAAAGGCCCGCTGCACCGCCGCGGGAAAGAGCCGCCCTTCATAGATCGTTTCGGCCCAGCGAGACACAGGCCGGAAGCAATCGATCTGGTTCGGCACCTCGTGCAGCGCGCCCAGATCCTTCCCGATGAGCGCCGACGGAATATCGGACATGAGGGTGAGCACGGGCTGGGAGCCCGCCCAGGACTCGACCATGGGCGTGAGCGTGTTGGTCGCGCCCGGCCCCGTCGTCACCGCCACCACGCCGGGCCGCCCGGAGGCGCGCGCATAGCCGTCGGCCATGAAGGCCGCGCCCTGCTCGTGGCGCGCGAGGACGTGGGTGATCTCGTGCTGCTTGAGAAGCGCGTCGTAGATGGCGAGGTTGTGCACCCCGGGGAGCCCGAAGACATGCCGCACCCCTTCGGCCCGCAGCGCTTCGACGATCCACTCTCCGCCGGTACGGAGCTCAGCCGAGGCCGTCATGGTCGGATCCTTTGCGGACATCTGCGGGAAGGGCGCTCAGCGATGCTGGGAGCGGATGGCTCCCCGAGCTGGACTCGAACCAGCAACCCCCCGGTTAACAGCCGGGTGCTCTACCATTGAGCTATCGGGGAATACCCTTAGCAGTCCCGCTAGAACCCTTTTTGTATCACAGGGGCTGGGTATCGCCAAGGGCACCTCGGCCCCTCACCCTGCCCTCTCCCCAGAGGGGAGAGGGATATAGAGAGCCCACCTCTGGAGAGTTGAGCCGGCTACAACCGGCAGATATAGATGCTGTTCTGGGGGCCCGGGGCGTCGACCACCTCGATTGTGGTGAAGCCCGCTTCGCCGAGCATGCGGCGCGCCGTCTGCTCACCCCAGGCCGTGCCGAGCCCCGCGCCGCCGGCGGCCAGCGAGACCGTCATGCAATGCAGCACGCTCATGCCGTACAGGTACGGCGCAAACGGATTGCCGATGTTCTCTTCCAGCTTGCTCGAGGCCTTGGGCTCCACCATGAGATAGACACCGCCCGGCGCGAGCGCACTGGTCACCCGGCGCAGCACGGTGGCGGGGTCACGCTGATCGTGGATGGCGTCGAACGACGTGATCAGATCGAACTTGGGCTCCGACTTCATCTGCGTGACGTCGAGGACTTCGAAAGCCGCGTTCGCCAGCCCCATCTCGCGTGCCTCGGCTCGAGCCCTGACGATCGCGTCTTCTCCCAGGTCATAACCCACGAAGGATGACGCCGGGTACTCCCGGGCCATCAGGTTCACCGCGTGGCCCGTGCCGCAGCCGATGTCGGCGACGCGAATGCCCTCTTTCAATCGCTCGGGCAAGCCCTTGGCGGCGGGCAGGAAGCCCTTGATGAGGAGGCCGTCGTAGAGCAGGCGCCAGGAGGCATCCATGGCCTCCGTGAAGTCGGGACGGTACTCGGAGTAAGAAACGCCGCCGCCTTTGCTGAAGCTTTCGATGATCCGGGGGAGGCGCTTGCTCAGCATGGGCACGTTCTGGCTGGCCGCGGCCAGATTGCGGCTCGACGTCCCGGTGAGGCAGGCGGCGTGCTCGGGCGGAAGCGTGAAGGCTCCGGAGGCCGCGTCGTACTCGACGATGCCGCCGGTGGCCATGGCGGCCAGCCACTCGCGGACATAGCGCTCGTTCAGTCCCGCGCGGTCGGCGATCTCCTGGCTGGTCCCCGGCCCCTTCGCGACCGCTTCGAAGAGCCCGGTCTTGTGTCCGACGTCCACCAACAAGGTGAGGATTCCGCTCGTGTAGTGGCCGAAGAGCTTACGGGCGAAGTCCTGGATCCGCTGGCGATCGGGTTTCTGGTCCACGTTGCCCCCTAATCTACTCAGCCCTCGCCTCGCGACTGGGCCGCTCAACTCGAACTGCGGCCCTCTCCCCCGGTGGGGGAGAGGGATATTGGCCTAGGTGACCTCGCGGCGGCCTTCCAGCGCCTTCGAGAGCGTGACCTCGTCGGCGTACTCGAGATCGCCCCCCACGGGCAGCCCGCGCGCGATGCGCGTGATGCGCATGCCGAGCGGCCGGAGGAGCTTGGCGAGATAGATCGCCGTTGCCTCGCCCTCGACGCTCGGGTTGGTGGCGAGGATGATCTCTTCCACGCCGGGCGTCTCGAGCCGGCCCAGCAGCTCGCGCACTTTGAGGTCCTCCGGCCCGATCCCATCGAGCGGTGAGAGCGCGCCCAGCAGCACGTGGTAGCGCCCCCGGAACTCTCCCGTGCGCTCGAGCGCCATGAGGTCATTGGGCTCTTCCACGACGCAGAGGATGCGGCCGTCCCGACGCATATCGGCGCAGATGCGGCAGGGGTCTATCTCGGTGACGTTGAAGCAGACGTGACAGTGGACGATCTGGGCCTTGAGCTGCGTCAGCGACTCGGCCAGCGTCTGGACCTCGTCCGTGGGGCGCTTGAGAAGAAAGAAGGTCAGCCGCTGGGCGGTCTTGGGGCCAATCCCGGGCAATCGCTGAAGCGCTTCGATGAGCCGCGCGACCGGCTCGGGGTAATAGGCCACTACATCCCCATGCCGGGGATCTTGAGACCGGCGGTGAGCTTGCCCATCTCGGCCTGGACCATCTCCTTCGACTTCCGCAGCGCCTCGTTGCACGCGGCGAGGACCAGATCCTCGAGCATCTGCGAATCCTCGGGGTTGATGACCTCGCGGTCGATCTTGATCGAGAGGAGCTCCTGCTTGCCGTTGCACTCGACGGTGACCATCCCGCCGCCCGCCGTCGCATCGACCTTCTTCTTGGCGACCTCCTGCTGCAGCGCCTCCATCTGCTGCTGGAGCTTCTGCGCCTCCTTCATGATGTTGCCGAAGCCTTTCACTGGACTTCTCCTTCCTCCGGGACGCGCGGTCGCACCGCGACCACTTCGCCCTGGAACGTGGACACGGCGGCCTGCACGGTCGGATGGTTGACGGCGCCCGTGGGCACGTCGCCCTCGGTGGCGATCTCCACGCGCCGGGCCCCGGGAATATGCTGCTGGACCGCTTGAGTGATGATCTCGCGGTTCGCGCGCTCGCCCAGCATCTCGCGGTGGAAGGCGCTCGCGACGAGACCGACCGTGAGCACGCCGCCTTCGAGCCGCTGAGGCACCGCGTGCTGGACCACCGAGCCGAGGAGGGCCTTCTTCCTCAAGATTTCCTCGACGGCGCGTGTCCATCCGCGCCCGAGGTCGCCCTCGTTGACCGGATCCGGCTCCTGCGCTTGCTGTCGAGGCGGCCGGGGCGCCGCCGCGGGCGCGGGCACGCTCGAGCCCGACATGGGCGGCGTGGTCCGCGGCGGCGCATCGAGAAGGCTCGGCTGAGCCACTACGGGCCGGGCCAGCGCCGGCGCGGAGCGCAGCCGGCTCGCCGCTTCGTCGATCTTCGCGATGAGGCCTTCGATGGCCTCCGGCCGCGGTCGGCGCGCCGCGCGCACGGCGGCGATCTCGAGCTCCACGCGCGGATGGGGCGAGCGCCGCATCTCGGCATCGGCATCCATGAAGGCGCGCAGCAGGTAGACGAGCTCGTCCTGGCTCACGGGCTCGGCCATCTCGCGGATGGCCGCCTGCTCGGCCGGCGTGAGGTCGGCGAACTTTCCCTCCGGCGCCACCTTGATGACGAGGGCCCGGCGCGCCGCTTCGATGACTTCGCGGCAGAGCCAGCCCAGGTCTTCTCCGTCGCGCGCGGCCCGGTCTATGGCCTCGAGCGCGCCCGCGCCGTCAGCGGCCAGGAGGGCGCCCAGGAAGGCGCGAACGTGGACGGGCGAGGAGGCGCCGAGCAGCCGCGCCACCGAGGCCTCGTCGAGCTCGCCGCCGCCATAAGCGATGGCGGTGTCGAGAAGCGAGAGCGCGTCGCGCAGGCTCCCTTCCGCGGCGCGCACGAGCAGGGGCAGCGCGGCGGGATCGAAGCGGACGCCTTCCTTGGTCAGGATCTCCGTCAGGGTCCCCGTGAGCTGCTCGGGCGCGATGGGACGGAAGTCGAATCGCTGGCACCGCGAGAGCACCGTGGCGGGAATCTTCCGCGGATCCGTCGTGGCGAGCACGAAGACCACGTGGGCGGGCGGCTCTTCGAGCGTCTTCAGGAACGCGTTGAAGGCCGGGCCCGACAGCATGTGGACCTCGTCCACGATGTAGACCTTGAAGCGGCCGCGCGCCGGCGCGTACTTCACGTTCTCGCGCAGCGTGCGAATATCGTCCACGCTGGTATTGGAGGCGGCGTCGATCTCCATCACGTCCACGGGCGCCCCCGAGACGAAATCCTGGCAGGAGGGGCAGGCGCCGCAGGCCTCAGGCCCGGTGCGGGCAGTGCACGCCAGCGCCTTGGCGAGCAATCGCGCCGTCGTCGTCTTGCCCACGCCACGCGGTCCCGTGAACAGATACGCATGCGCCACCCGTCCCGACGCCAGCGCATTCTGCAAAGTGCGCGTCACCGCATCCTGCCCGACGACTGAAGCAAAAACCTGCGGCCGCCACTTCCGCGCCAACACCTGATACGTCATCGTGCGACCGCAAAGCGAAAGATCAAAAGCGGTGGGGGGGTCCGGGGGAGGAGCGTTGCTCGCTCCCCCCCGGATCCGGTCAAGACCGTGCACCCTCCTTCGAACCGCCCGTCCCGCGATCTCAACGCGGAGCCGGCTCCGGTCAGGTACTCCCACGGCACACGAGCTAAACGTCGTACCGTTGCACCCTTCCGGGCCTGGCGGGGTTTGACGCGGCTCATTGCGTGGGGCCCAACCTTCAACACCGTCCCACGAAGCTCATTCGACACGAACGGCCCTCGAGAGGGAATTCAACCCCGCTGTAGCGGATTGCGGGTTACAGGGCACCGCTACCTCCCCGTCTAGCACGGCCAAGGGTGCCGATTGCCGATAAGGGCCCATTTGCTTCGTTGGCGCGCTCGACTGCACGCTCAACGTACAGAGAGTACGCCTCGCGTGCAGCCTTCGCGCGCCGCCTCGCAACTGGGCCCTTCTCGCCAATCGGCGTGCTCTGCGGTATCTCACGAACTACATGCAACCAAATTATTGGCGGAGGGGGTGGGATTCGAACCCACGGTAGAGTTGCCCCTACACGGCATTTCCAGTGCCGCACCTTCGGCCACTCGGCCACCCCTCCACGCATGCCGAAACCACTCCGCGCGCGTAAAAATTGGCGGAGGGGAGAGGATTTGAACCCCCGAGGGACTTGCGCCCCTATCCGATTTCGAGTCGGACGCCTTCAACCGGGCTCGGCCACCCCTCCGCAGCAATTTCAGGATCTTTTCTTGTGAAAGAACTCGGTCAAGAGCGCGCCACATTCCGCGCCTCGCACGCCCGCCACCACTGCCACCTGATGATTCAGCCGCGCATCCTCCAGCAGCCGGTACAGCGTGCGCGCGGCGCCGGTCTTCGGATCGGCGGCGCCGTACACGAGACGCCCGATGCGCGCGTGAAGCGCCGCGCCGCAGCACATCGTGCACGGCTCTATCGTCGTGTAGAGCGCGGCGCCCGTGAGCCGGTAGTTTCCCGTCGCCTCCGCGGCCGCTCGGATCGCCACCACCTCGGCGTGGGCGGTGGGATCGCGGTCGGCGACCATCCGGTTCCGTCCCCGGCCGATGACGCGACCGTCCAGCACCACCACGGCGCCTACCGGCACCTCGTCGAGCGCCGCCGCGCGGCGGGCTTCCTCGAGGGCCAGGTCCATGTGCCGCGCATCCTCGGCGTCCGCCGTCTCCACCTTCACAGCCCAGGTCATGGGCAGGGGGACGATGCTCCGCCCCCCTGCCCTCGATGGTGCGCCCTAGAGGAGTCGAACCTCTGGCCTTCGGATTCGTAGTCCTCAGGCAGGATAGCATGGCGTGGCACCGCGTTCCGTAACCCCGTGATCACGCGCGATTCTACTCCGAATTGAGTCCGAGGCGTGGCACTGCGTGGCAGGCGGATATCGGAGGGCAAATCGGAGGGGAAACCGGAGGCTGGCGGGGGGCCGAAGGCGGAGTCTACAGCTTACTGGCGCTTGGCTGTCGGATGGCGCCCGCGATGGCCCGCAACTTCTCTTGGTCGGCCGCGTACCAGATCACGGCGGTGTTGTCAGGGCGCTGGTCGTACGCGGGGCTCCACGAAGGCTTCGCGCGCATCGCGGTGTCGTAGTTCGACCCGGTCCCGAGCCAGCCTGTGGGAGTCGGCGTGACAGGCCCTGACGCCGAGGCTCCCAGGGTCTCCATCTGCGTCTGAGACTGATCGTCACCCACTTCGACGTGCGTGTGGTCCGCAGGGAGCGCGTCGATCTTGGCGACTTCCGCCTGCTCGCCCGCGACCAGCAAGACGCCAAAGAGCCCGGGTGCCCACTTCGGTAGCGGAGTCATGCGACAAGATTAGCACAGCGCGCTTGAACATGCGCCTTCCGCTCGGTCGGCGTGGAGTCTCAGGGCTCCCTGACTGGATCACCCCAGCGATTCCGCGTAATGGTC
>WNFC01002763.1_pt1 | contig 24153 bp, 22 predicted proteins | sample 5400541 | NCBI WGS metagenome assembly WNFC01 (sample SAMN13153342, study PRJNA577476) | soil metagenome | isolation source: 120 cm saprolite under Douglas fir tree site 2 hole 2 replicate 1 | place: USA:California | collected 2015-04-18
ACACGGACGGAGACGACGGTTGATCGGGATGGTCCTCGCCGCGGGCGCGGGCCGTCGGCTGCGACCTGACACGGACGCGCTGCCGAAGGCCCTGCTGCCGGTCGACGGCCGGGTCACCATCCTCGACATCGCCCTGCGCAACCTGGCCGCGGTGGGCTTGCGCGACATCGTGATCGTGGTCGGCTACGGGGCGGACGCGGTGCGGGACCGGGTGGCCGCCCTGGAGCGGGAGCACGGGGTCCGGCTGACGCTGGTGCACAACGACCGGGCCGAGGAGTGGAACAACGCCTACTCGCTCTGGCTGGCCCGCGAGCATTTCGCGGCGGGCGCGCTGCTGGTCAACGGGGACACGGTGCATCCGGTCTCGGTGGAGAAGACGCTGCTGGCCGCCGGGCACGTGGCCGGCGGGCCGGGGCGCGGCGGCCAGGGGCCCGGCGGCGGCCCGCAGGCCGGCATCATTATCGCGGTCGATGACCTCAAGCGCCTCGCCGACGAGGAGATGAAGGTGATCATCGACCCGGACGGCCGCCTGACGCGGATCACCAAGCTGATGGATCCCGCGCTGGCCTACGGCGAGTACATCGGCGCGACGCTCATCGGGGCGTCCGCCGCGGCGTCGCTCGCGACGGCCCTCGAGGCGACCTGGCGCCGGGATCCCTCGCTGTACTACGAGGACGGTTTCCAGGAACTCGCCGACCGCGGCGGCGCGATCGGGGTAGCGCCCATCGGAGAGGTTGAGTGGGTGGAGGTCGACAACCACGACGACCTGCGCCGGGCCCGCGAGATCGCCGCTCGCTGCTGAGTTCCCGGCCCGCTCTATTCCCTGCCGCCGTTCGTTACCCGGTAGTCTCCCGGATAGCCGCCGTTGGCCAAGTCGTACGGAATAGCCGCACACCGCCGGGAGGATGTTCATGCCGTTGCTGGCCCGCATACTCACCGCGCCGCTCGTCGTCGACGTGCGGCGGGGCGCGGTCGCGGACCTCGGCGCGCTGCTCGCCGACCGCCGCATCGCGACGGAGGGCCGGGTCGCCGTCGCGGTCGGCCTCGGCCAGGGCGACAGCGTGCTCGCCGACCTTGACCTCGGCACGGCCGAGGTCTTCCGCGTCGAGGACGGCACGGTGGACAGCGCGGTCTCGCTCGGCAAGCAACTGCGGGCCGACTCCTACGAGGCTGTCGCGGGCATCGGCGGCGGCAAGACCATCGACGTGACTAAGTTCGCCGCGCACATGGCCGGAATCCCGATGGTCGCGGTGGCCACCAACCTGGCGCACGACGGCATCGCCTCCCCGATCAGCTCGCTTGAGCACGAGTCGGGCAAGGGCTCTTACGGGGTCGTCCCGCCGGTCGCGGTGATCGTGGACCTGGACCGGGTGCGCTCCGGCCCGCCCCTCCTGGTCAGGGCCGGGATCGGGGACGTGGTGAACAACCTGTCCGCCATCGCGGACTGGGAGCTGGCCGCGGCCGACCGCGGTGAGCCCGTCGACGGGCTGGCGGTCACGCTGGCCAGGACGGCCGCGCAGGCGGTGCTGCACCAGCCGGGCACGGTCGACGACGACGAGTTCCTCACCGTGCTCGCCGAATCCCTGGTGCTGTCCGGGATCGCCATGACGGTGGCGGGGTCCAGCCGGCCGTGCAGCGGCGGAGACCACGAGATCCTGCACGCCATCGATCAGCTGTTCCCCGGCGCGGGCACCCACGGCGAGCTGGCCGGCGTCGGCGCGCTGTTCTGCACCCACCTGCGCGGAGACGACCGCCTGCGCACGCTCATGTCCGCCTGCCTGGCCCGGCACGGGCTGCCGCGGACCCCGGCCGATCTCGGCCTCGGCCAGGCCGAGTTCACCAAGGCAGTGCTGCACGCGCCCGCGACCAGGCCAGGCCGGTACACCATCCTGGAACGGCTCGCGCTTGACGAGTGCGCGATCGCCCAGCAGGTGGAGGACTTCACCGCGGCCGTCACGAGCGGAGGATGATGTCCGGATCGCCGGGTTCCCTGGGGCCATCGCTAGCTGAGGTGCGCGCCACCGGGCAGCCCCCGCAGGTGCTGGCGCGGCTCAACGACGAGCACTGGGCGGGCCGGCTCTACATGCGGCGCGTCTCGCCGTACGCCACCGTGGTGTTCGCCAGGCTCGGCTGGTCGCCGAACGCGGTCACGATCGCGTTCATCGTCTCCGGGGTGGCCGCCGGGGTGGTAGCCGCGATACCCGGGCTCGCGGCCGCGGTGGGGGTGGCCCTGCTCATCCAGCTCTACCTGCTGTTCGACTGTTCCGACGGCGAGCTGGCCCGGTACACCGGGCGGACCTCGGCGACCGGCGTGTACCTGGACCGGATGGGGCACTACATCGCGGAGGCGGTGCTGCTGGCGGGCCTCGGCGTCCGGGCGCAGGGCCACTTCACACTGGCCGGCGGCTACGTGAGCGCGGGGCTGGCGGCGGCGATCTGCGCCACGCTGATCAAGGCGGAGACCGACGGCGTCATCGTGGCCCGGGCCTCCTCCGGGCTGACCGGGGAGCCTGACGACGAGGCGCTCGCCCCCAGGTCCCAGGGCCTCGCCCTGGCCCGGCGGCTGGCCGCCACGCTGCGGCTGCACCGGATCATCCAGGCGGTCGAGCTGTCGTTCCTCATCCTGGCGGCGGCGATCGCGGACGCGGCGGACGGCAGCCTCACCGCCACCCGGGTGCTGACCGTGGCGGCCCTGGTGGTGGGCGCGCTGATGGCGGTGGTGCACCTGATGGCCGTCGTTGCATCCCGGCGCCTGCGGTGAGGCAGGGCCCAGTGAGAGAGGCAGATCCGGTGAGAAAGGCGGAGATGGCTGACGCGGCCACGGGCGAACTGGCCAGCCGGGCCGGGGATACGGCGCTGACCCTTTCTTGCGTGATCCTCACCATGGGTGATCGCCCGGCCGAGGTCAGCCGGGCCATCGACAGCGTGCTGGCCCAGCGGGGCGCCCCGGTGGAACTGGTCGTGGTCGGCAATGGCGCCAACGTGACCGGCCTGCCCGCCGGCGTGCGGACCGTCCGGCTGCCGGAGAACGTCGGGGTGGCGGCCGGCCGCAACGCCGGGCTGGCGGCGTGCGGCGGCGACGTGGTGCTGTTCCTCGACGACGACGGCTGGTACCCGGACCCGGGGCTCGCTGCCCACATCGCGGGCAAGTTCGCCGCCGATCCGGCGCTGGCGGTGCTGTCCATGTGCGTGGTCGATCCCGAGGGCGGCCCGGGCGCCCGGTGGCACGTGCCGCGGCTGCGGGCCGGAGACCCCGGACGTTCCTCGGTCGTGACCACGTTCCTCGGCGGCGCGTCCGCGATCAGGCGTTCGGCCTACCTGGAGGCGGGCGGCCTCCCGGACCTCAACTTGCCGTGGCCGCTGGCGGCGGTTTACCTGGCCGACTGGATGGCGCTCACGGTGGCCCGCGAACGGTCGCCGGGCAAGCTGCGCCCCTGGTTCGCCGGCTTCGCCGAGGGGTGGCGGACCGACCCGGGCACGCGCCATCCCATCTCGCTGCGCACCGCCTGGCGGATGACCAGAGCCGGCCGCCCACCCGTCATCTGAACGGCGAGCCCACCTGAGCGGCCCGCCCGCGAGCACACCCGGGCGAGCTGCGAGGCAGAGCGTAAGATATGTCGTGTGGAGAGACGCGATACTCGCGTACTCGCGCCTACGACGGGGATCGGGGGCGGCGCGAGGACATCCATGCGCAGAGGCTGGCACTCTGTTACCACCATGCCCTGGGTCTGGCTGACCGCCGGGCTGGCCGGCTCGGCCCTGTTCGCCGGCGGGGTCGCGCTGTTCAGCCACGACTCGCTGCACCGGCTGTGGGGCGTTTCCGCCGCCTGTGCGTACGCGCTGGCCGCCCTCGCGGTCCTGGCCGTCAGGTCACGGGGAAACCTCGGCGTGGACGTCGCGCTCGGCGTGATCATCTGCGGCGCCATCCTCGTCCCGCTGTTCTGGATGGTCGCCAATGGCCACGGCGAACCCGAGGTCGGCGTGGTGGCCACCTCCGCCAAGACGCTCATCAGGCACGGAACCCCGTACAAGACCGCTCAGGTGCTAGCCAGTACCACCAACCCCAACCAGTACAACCCGTATCTGCCGCTGATGGCGGCGTTCGGCGTGCCGCAGGCGGTGTTCGGCCGCGGCCTGCTCACCGATCCCAGGGTGTGGTTCGGCGTCGTGTTCCTTGTCGTGTTCGCCTTCGCGCTGCGGCTCGCCGGGGCCAGGGATTGCTTCCGGTGGGCCCTGCTGCTGACCGCCTCGCCGATCATTGCGTTCGAGCTCTGCGTCGGCGGCACCGACGTGCCCATGGTCGCGTTCATGTGCCTCGGCTTCGCCTTGCTCTGGCGGCCGCAGGGGGTGAACCCGGTCACCGCCGGGCTGGCCCTCGGCGTCGCCGCCTCGATGAAGGCGACCGCCTGGCCGGCGCTCGTGGTGGCGTTCGCGCTGCTCTACGTGCGCGTGGGCAAGCGTGTGGCCTGGCGGTTCACCGCGGTGGCGGTCAGCGTGGTCATCGTTATCGTCGGCCCGTTCGCGGTGCTCAGGCCGGGCGCCCTGGTGAAGAACACCATCTTGTTCCCGCTCGGCCTGGCCAGCGTCAAATCGCAGGCGGCCAGTCCGCTGCTCGGCCACGTGCTCGCGCAGACGGGGGTCATCGGGCATACGGTCGTCGTGATGCTGCTCATCGGGTCCGGACTCGCCATCGCGGTGTCGCTGGTGGTCCGCCCGCCCCGGGACGTGCCCGCCGCGACCATCCGGCTGGTCCTCGGGCTCTCGGCCATGTTCGTGCTCGCACCGTCGACGCGGTTCGGCTACTTCATCTACCCGGCCGCGATGGTGCTGTGGCTGCTGGTCTCGCAGGCCGGGCGCAAGGCCGTCTATCAGGCCGAACCGGAGGGACCGGCCTCGGGGCCTGCACCGGGGATCGTGGCGGCCACGGGTTAAGGCCTAAAGTGGGTCCGTGCGTCTTGGACCGCGTGCCACTGGGGTCACCAGGGTCACTGAGGCAGACGATGCCACGGAGCAGTTCCCCGCAGTAGGCAAAGGCTCCGGGCGATGGGCGGGATGGCTGTTCGGCGCCGTCACCGTCGTGCCCGCGATGCTGGCTGCGGCGTGGCTGCTGCCCGCACTCCCGTTGCTGCTGGCGGGCAGGTTCTCGGCGCGGCCGATGGTGTTCATGTTCACCCCGCTGGCCGTCGGCCTCTGCTACTTCGCCGTGCGCCAGCTTCTCGTGAGCTGGCCTGGCTTCCGGCCGGAAAAGGCACCGGAAAAGGCACCGGAAAAGGCGCCGGAGCGCCCGGAGCGTCCGGAGCGCCCGGTGCCGTGGTGGGCGGTGGCGGGCACGGTGGCCGTGGCGGTGGTGTTCGCGGCCTGGCAGATCGCGGAGCGTACCGAACAGATCATCTACCTGCGTGACCCCGCGACCTACCTCGAGGTCGGATACTGGATCGCGCACCACGGCTCGCTGCCCATCCCGGACTCGGTGGCCGCGTTCGGCGGCCAGCACCCGGGCCTGGGGTTCGCCAGCTCCAACTACTACCCGCGCGGTTCCGGGATCGTGCCGCAGTTCATGACCGGGACGCCGCTCGTCCTCGCGGCGGCGGTCTGGCTGGGCGGAATCCCGGCCGCGCTGGTGATCACGCCGCTGATCGGCGGGTGCGCGGTGCTCTCGTTCGGCGGCCTGGCCGGCCGGCTGGCCGGGCCGAGGTGGGCCCCGGCTGCGGCGGCCATCCTGGCGCTGAGCCTGCCCGAGCAGTACACCAGCCGCGGCACGTTCAGCGAGCCGCTGGCGCAGGTGCTGCTGTTTGGCGGGTTGTGCCTGCTGGCCGACTCCCTGGTCGTCGGGCGAGGCGCCGGCCCGGCATCAGCGCGAGCTGCCGGCCGGGCATCAGCGCGAGGTGCCGGCCGGGCATCAGACTGGCCCGGCCCCGACAAGGTGCTGGCCGCGCTGGGCGGGCTCGCCCTGGGGCTGACCGTCCTCGTCCGCATCGACGGCCTGAGCGACATCCTCCCGGCCGTCCCGTTCCTCGGCGTGCTGCTGGCCGCGCGGCGGCGGCAGGCCATCCCGTTCGGCGCCGGCCTGGTGATCGGGGTGGGTTACGGCCTCGCCGACGGCTACCTGAAGTCCCGTCCCTACCTGAACCTGGAGGCGCCGTCGCTGCGCCCGCTCGGCCTGATCGTCGCCGTGGTCGTCCTGCTCACCCTGGCCGGGGTGGCGGTGACCGCCAGCCCGGCGGCCCGGGAAAGGCTGAAGGACAGGCTGAAAGGGTGGCTGAACACGCGGGTGGTGCGCTGGCTCCCCGAGGCGGGGGCGGTGCTGACCGTCGCCGTGTTCGTCGGCTTCGCCGTCCGGCCGCTGGTGCAGACGGTGGCCGGGGAAACCGACCCGACCTCCATCGCCTACGTGGCCGAACTGCAAAAGCTCGCGCACCTGCCCATCAACGGCCGGCGGCAGTATTACGAGGACAGCCTGTACTGGGTGATCTGGTACTTCGGCGTGCCCGTCGTGCTGCTCGGCGCGTTCGGCCTCGCGGCCCTGGCCCGGCGGTGCCTGCGCTCCCTGCTGACCTGGAAGGATCCCACGGCGGCGGCCCGGGTCTGGGCGCTGCCGGTGATGATCGCGGTCTGGGTGATCGTGACCGTGCTGTGGCGGCCGGCGGTCTCCCCCGATCAGCCGTGGGCGAGCAGGCGGCTGGTGCCGTTCGTGCTGCCCGGGCTGATCCTCGGCGCCATCTGGGCCTCGGCGTGGCTTAAGGACCTGGCGGGTCGGCTCGGCCGCAGCCGGATCACCTCGGCCGTGGTGGCCTCCTGCTGCGTGGCCTCGCTGCTCATCCCGACCGCGCTGACCACCCTGGACATCGGCGTCACCGCGGGCCCGCAGGGCAGCCTGACCGCCCACGGGATGGCGTTCAAGCGGATCGGCGCGGGCGAGCTCACCGCGGTCAACAGACTGTGCGCCGCGATCGGGCCGGACGCGTCGGTGGTCATCCTCGACTCTCTCACCGCCGACCGGTTCGCCCAGGTGATCAGGGGCATCTGCGGCACGCCGGCGGCGGCATTGACAAAGGCCACGCCGGCTACCGTCAGCGCGGTGGTGTCCGGCATCGAGGGGGTCGGCAGGCACCCGGTGCTGCTCGCCCAGCAGCAGTCCGAACTCACCGCCTACGGCGCCACGCCGCGCGAGGTCGTCAACCTGCTGACCACCCAGGAGGCGCACAATCTGACCTCGCCGCCGACCCGCACCTGGTTCATTCACTACACGGTGTGGATGTCCCGGCCCGCCGCCACGGCACCAGGTGGTGCCGCGGCCTAGTATCCTCCCCGGGCGTGAGCACATTCACGTCCGGCCCGGATCCGGAGCCGCCAGAGGCGGTGATCCCGCACGCTTCCATCGTGCTGCCCTGCTTCAACGAGGAAGACCACGTGCTGCTCGAGATCGAGCGGATCTGCCGCGCCATGGACAAGAGCGGGATTTCGTACGAGCTGCTCGCCATCGACGACGGCTCGACCGACCAGACGCTGGCCCGGCTGCGCCGCGCGGAGCCGGATTTCCCGTCCCTGCGGGTGATTCACTTCCCGCGCAACGGCGGCGCGGGCACCGTGCGCCGGATCGGCACGCAGCAGGCCAGGGGCGAGATCGTGGTCTGGACCGACGCCGACCTGACCTACCCGAACGAGCGGATACCCGAGTTCATCGGCATGCTCGCCGCCGACCCGCTGATCGACCAGGTGGTGGGCGCGCGCACCAGCGAGGAAGGCAGCCTGAAGATCTTCCGGGTGCCGGCCAAGTGGTTCGTCCGCAAGCTCGCCGAGCGGCTCACCAACGCCGACATCCCGGACCTGAACTCGGGCCTGCGCGCGTTCCGGCGCTCGGTCGCGCTGCCCTACCTGCGGCTGCTGCCGCCCGGGTTCTCCTGCGTCACCACCATCACCCTCGCGTTCCTGTCCAACGAGCACGAGGTGCGCTACGTCCCGATCGACTACGCCAAGCGGGCCGGCCGGTCGAAGTTCCACTTCTTCTCCGACGCCTACCGGTACCTGCTCCAGGTGCTCCGCATGGTGATGTACTTCAACCCGCTCAAGGTGCTGATGCCGCCGGCCCTGTTCCTGCTCGGCCTGGGCGTGCTCAAGGGCATCTACGACCTGGTCGTGCACCCGGTGCACTTCGCCAACGACACGCTGCTGATCTTCGTGACCGGCCTGATCATCGCCTCGATGGCGCTGCTGGCCGACCTGATCGTCCGCTCCCGCGGGGACACGTGAGGATCGCGCTGATCGGCCCCGCGCACCCCTACAAGGGCGGCGGGGCCCGGCACACCACCGAACTCGCGCACCGCCTGGCGGCCGCGGGCCACGACGTCGTCATCGAGTCGTGGCGCGCCCAGTACCCCAGGCGGCTCTACCCGGGTCAGCAGACCCTCGACGTCCCCGAGGGGGAGCCCTACCCGCGCACCCGCCGGCGGCTGGCCTGGTACCGGCCGGACGGCTGGTACGCCGAGGGCCGCAGGCTAAGGCCCGCGGACCTGGTGGTCTTCGCCCTGCTGACCCCGCTTCAGGTGCCCCCGTACCTGGCCGTGCTGGCCGGCCTCGGCCGCAAGCCGGACCGACCGCGCACTGCTGTCATCGCCCACAACGTGCTGCCGCACGAGCGCAGGCCCGGCGACGTGGCGCTGACCAGGACGCTGCTGTCGCACGTGGACACCGTGATCACGCACTCCGCCGGCCAGGCCGCGCAGGCCCGCGACCTCGCACCAGGCGCGCCGGTGCTGACCGCACGGATCCCGCCGCACCTGCCCGCGGCCCGGGAGGAAAATCATGGGGCCGAACGGGCCGTGGTTCCTGCCCCGAGTCAGCTGCGAGCCTCCCGGGCGGACGTCGGCGGGGGGCAGTGCCGCCTTCTTTTCTTCGGCGTCGTCCGGCCGTACAAGGGCCTGGACGTGCTGCTGCGGGCCGTGGCCCGGGCGCCGGCGCACGTCACGCTGACCGTCGCGGGGGAGTTCTGGGGCGGTACCGCCGAGACCGAGAAGCTGATCGCCGAACTCGGTATCGGGGACCGGGTCACGCTGCGCCCCGGCTACCTGCCCGCCGCCGCGATCCCGGCGCTGTTCGCGGCGGCCGACGCGCTCGTGCTGCCCTACCGGGAGGCGACCGCCTCGCAGAACGCCCTGCTGGCGTTCGCGCACGGCGTGCCGGTGATCACCACCACGGCCGGGGCGCTGGCCGATACGGTGCGCGACGGCGTGGACGGGCTGACCTGCGCGCCGGGGGATGCCGAGGACCTGCTCCGCGCGCTTATCCAGATCAGCGACCCGCAGACGGCCGGGCGGCTCCGCGCGGGGATCACGGCTGTTGATCCCGAGCCGTGCTGGGCCGCTTACCTGCGGGCTCTGCTAGCGCGCTGAAGTGGTCAAGCGGAGCCGGAAGCCGCGGCTCGCCCGGCTCGGGTGACTTGGGTGCCTGCACGCGCTGTTTTCGAGAACCCTGCGCCCGGCCGATGGCCAGGCCGATCCCGGCCCACACCAGGTCGCCGACCGTCATGACGACCCGCGAGGCGAGCGCGACGGCCAGTGCGGAAGCGGACGGCATGACCGGGGCGAGCACGGCGATGAGGGCGATCTCCCGCGGCCCGATGCCGCCCGGGAAGAAGATGATCAGGAAGCCGACCGCCCAGGCCAGCGCGTAGGCGCCGAGCGACAGCGCGAAGACATCCCACCCACCTCCCCGTCCCCCTTCACGCCCGGCGAACACGCTGATCAGGAACCAGGCGTGCGCGCCGTAGCAGAGCCAGCCGAGCGTGGTCCAGCCCAGCGCCCGGGCCATGCCGCCCACGCTGACCGATTTCTCCAGCGGCGGCCTGCGCATCGCCTTGAGCGCCAGGTCAAGGCCGAACTTGATGATCTTCGGGTACAGGCAGGCGACGGCGAGCGGCGTGACGGCCAGCACCCACCAGTAGTGCCTGGCCGCGTGCGCCGACGTGAGCGGCAGCATCACGCCCGCGGCGATCAGGCCCACCACCAGGGTGGTCGCCATGCCGACCAGGCTCGCGGTGGCGCTGCGCCTGCGCGGGACGTCGTAGTCGCGGGCCAGCTCGACCTGAGCGGCCAGCGCCCACACCGCTCCCGGCACGTACTTGCCCAGCTGCCCGACGAACATAACCCGGATCGCGGCCGGCAGCGGCAGCGGCGAGCCGAGGTCGGCGAGCAGCGTCCGCCAGGCCAGCAGCATGCAGCCGAGCCCGGCGATCACGGCGAGCGCGGCGCCCGCCACGTCGTACCCGGCCAGCTTGGCCAGCGCGGCGTGGACCTGCGTCCACTGCGAGGCCAGGCCGTAGACGGCGAGCCCCACCGCGACGGCCAGCAGCCCGGCGCGCAGCCACGGGCTCTGTGCCAGCTGGGTTGGGCGCAGGCGGCTCAGGCGGCTATCGGGCACGCCGCTAGCGTATCCACGCAGGGCGGCCGTCGCAGCCCTCATCCCACGGCGGCAGGATGGCAGGATTTCACTCAAAGATGGCGATGCTGCCACTCGTCGGCCGGGCGGCCGGCTGGCAGGCTATGAAGATCATGAGCAAGCGGAACACGCCCCTGGCTCACGCTCCGGAAGGGCAGTGCTGGCCCGGGGGGACGACCCCCCCAGACCCCTCCGCGAGGGCATGGCCCGGGGGGACGACCCCCCCAGACCCCTCCGCGAGGGCATGGCCCGGGGGGACGACCCCCCCAGACCCCCCCGTTCGGGAAGAGGGCGGGGAACCTATACCACCCGAAGCACGCCGGATCGTTCGGGATGAAGAAAAGATTGGTGGGGCGGGACCGGTGCGGCGGGTCAGCGTGGCCGCCTGGGTGTCGCTGCTCATCGTGTGGGTGGTGTGGGGCAGCACCTACCTGGCCATCAGGGTCGGGGTCGAGACGATGCCGCCGCTGCTGATGGCGGCGGCGCGGAACCTGGTGGCCGGGCTGATCATGTTCCCGCTGGCCATCCGGAGCCGCCGGGCTCCGTCTCCCGCTCGCCTTCGGGGCGCCTTGAGGCGCCTCCTTCCCTCGTCGCTCGTTCCTCGCTCCTCAGTCCAGGCGGCGCCGCGCCCCTCCGGCTCGCTCGAGCGCGCGGCGACGCCGCGCTGGCCGACCCGCGCGGAGTGGGTGGGCTGCGCGATCGTCGGCATCTTGCTGCTGGTCGCCAACGGCGTGGTGGGCATCGGCGAGAAGACGGTGCCGTCTGGGCTCGCCGCGCTGCTCATCGCCACGGTGCCGCTGTGGCTGCTCGGTATCGACGCGGGGCTGAACCACGCCCGGCTCGGGTTGGCGCCGATGGCCGGGCTGGCGCTGGGGCTGGCCGGCGTCGCCATGCTGTCCGGCCTGGGCGGCAGCTCGCGCGGGGTCTCCGTCGTCGGCGTGATCACCATCCTGGGCGCGGCGGCCGCCTGGGCCCTCGGCACGATCATGGCCCGCCGGGTCACGATCCCGCGTAGTCCGGCCCTGGCCAGCGGGATGCAGCTGCTCTGCGGGGGCGTGGTGCTGCTGGTCCTGGCGGCGGCGGCCGGGGAGTTCGGCTCGCTCCGGCTGGCCGAGGTGTCGGCGAGGTCGTGGCTCGCCCTCGGCTACCTGATCGTGGTGGGCTCCATCGTGGCGTTCTCCGCCTACGGCATCGCGGTCCGGGCGCTGCCGACCGCGACGGTCGCGACGTACGCGTACGTGAACCCGGTCATCGCGGTCCTGCTCGGCACGCTCATCCTGAACGAGCGGCTCACCCCCGCGATGATCGGCGGCGGCGTGCTCATCGTCGGCGCGGTGGTCCTGGTAGTGCGCCGCAGCCCGCCCGCGCACTGACCGGCCCCGCGCCGGTCGTTGACCGTCGGCCTGGGCGGGCGAACAATGCAAGGGTGCCGACGATGCTGGAAATCAAGCGGCTGCACCTGGCTAGCCTGCAGGGCATCGACGGCGGCCGCTGGCCGGTGCACGGGTGCATTTCTGCCACCACACCGACATCGTGCACCGCTAACCTGTCGCCATGCAGGTCATCGGGGAGGCTGGGACGTACACGCCGCCGGACGGCGACGATCCCAGCCACTGGATCGTGCACCTGAATAGCCGGGGAGACACACACGTTCACGGACATTACGGAAGACCTGGCCTTGGTCGTGGTCTTCGCCCCGCCGTACGGATCGCGGGCGGGGGGCTGAGGTCCAGGCCGTTCGGAAAGATCATTTGGCCGAACGGACCATGGCGGCAGCCTCCTCGATGCCGCGTCGGGCCAGGGCGTCGGCGCGCTCGTTACCCGGATCGCCCGCGTGACCCTTCACCCACAGCCAGGTGACCTCGTGGCGGCTCATCGCCTCGGCGAGCCTGCGCCAGAGGTCGTCGTTCTTGACTGGCTTCTTGGCCGAGGTCATCCAGCCGTTGCGCTGCCAGCCCTTGATCCATTTGGTGATCCCGTCGAGCAGGTACTTGCTGTCGGTGTGCAGGGCCACCTTGGCCGGCCGCTGCAGCGCCTCGAGCGCCTGGATGGCCGCCATCAGCTCCATCCGGTTGTTCGTGGTCTGCGGGTCGCTGCCGTACAGCTCCCTTTCCCTGTCCTTCGAGCGGAGCACCACACCCCAGCCGCCCGGTCCGGGATTGCCGCGGCACGCGCCGTCTGTGTAGATCACGACCTCGGTCATCAGATACGCGGCGACCAGATCCCGGCTTCCAGACCGGTTAGGAAACGCCGCCGCCTCCCTTCACGGTCTGCTATAATCGAACATGTCTGCGATAGGCAAGCGGACCCGCGGCGGGGCACGCCGTGGCTGCGCGGGGAGGCGTCCGGGATGCCGGGCCGGTGAACCGCGAACCTCAACTGCTCGCCTCCTGGCTGGCGGGTGAGTAGCTGGAATCCCCGTCCTCAGGCGGGGAGGATGTCAAGCCGGAAGGTTACGCCCTGCCGGGACCTGATGACGCAGCCTGGCGGAGACGGCCCCGGCGGGCGCGGCGGGAATTTGCTTTGGACGCCGGGAGTTCATAAGCTTAAGGAACACCGACGCGGGGTGGAGCAGTTCGGTAGCTCGCTGGGCTCATAACCCAGAGGTCGCGGGTTCAAATCCCGCCCCCGCTACCAAGGCCAGAGGCCCTCTTTCGAACAGGAAGAGGGCCTCTTGCATGTGGTTTGTAAACGGATTTGTAAACGTGGCTCTCGCTCAAGCCGCTTCGCCAGAGTCTCCGCCGACCGTTGCGCCCTGGTCCTCGCGCGCCTCGCCCGAGATCATGGTGGAGGCTAGGGCCCCGCCGATGATCAGCTCCGCGAGCGTGTTCGCCACTTGGCGGTCAGCTTCGAGGTCAGTCTGAACGTATTGCCTCATGGTGAACGCCACGTCCGCGTGCCCGATCCGCTTGCTGAGCGCCTTCCAGTCGATCTTGGCGTCCCGGCCCGCGGTGGCGTAGCTGTGCCGCACGTCGTGCAGGTCGATCTCGGGGAGACCGGCCGCCGCGGCCAGCTGCTTGAACCGTCGCGTGATGGTGTCAGGATGCGGAGGCCTGCCGTCTTCCCAGCAGAACAGCACACCGTGATCGTGGTAGTCCGGCCCGAGATCCTGGCGCTCCCGACCGAGCATCTCGACATGCGCCTTCAGGACGGCCAGGGTGAACGGGTCGAGTGCCAGCACGTGCTGAGCGTTCTCGGTCTTGCCGTCCGACTCGATCACCCGGCCGTCCACGACCACCCGCGTGACATCGATCTCAAACGTGCCCGCGGCCAGGTCCAGCAGGTCACGCCGCACGCTCGCAGCGCCGCATGCCCGAGGTGGCTTCCAGCACCCACAGCGCGAAGAACCGGTCCGACCGTGCGCGCTGGAGGAACGTCTGAAGCTGAGCGACCGTCCAGACCTTGCGGCCCTTGCGCGGCACCCGAGGGGGATGCGCGTCGGCCACGACGTTCCGCTTCGCCCATCCCCAGACCGCGAAGTCCTCCCACGCCCGGTGGAGCATGCGATGCGTGTTCACCACCGTCTTGGGCTCCAGGCCAGGCGGCAGCTTTCGCTGCGTCGCTTCGGTGGCGTTTTCAGCCGCACGCTGTCCGAGCTTCTTGGCCTCGATTGGCCTGCCTATCATCGGATCGCCTTCGGCGTGCGTGCGGAAACACCGCACGGTGTCGTAGCTATATGGCCGACACGGGAGCACCCGGCCGTCCGGCGTGAGCCGCCGCGCGTGAGCCGCATGCGTACTCGGCCGCTTCTTCGGCTTGGCTTTGACGTGTCCCTCCGCGAGCAGTTTTGCGTACAGCGCATCGCATACGGCGCCGTTGATTTCCTGTACATCTCGTTGCCCGATGTAGGGGATCACGTAGTACGCCGCGTAGTTCCGCCAGTTCTGCACCATGGACGGCTTAATCGAGTGCTCGATCCGGGTCAGCCATTCCTCTAGAGCGTCACCCACCTTGCGGCGAGACGAGCTGACCACGCGACCCGTCTCGTATTCGGCCATCGCGGCCCGGCATGCTTTCCACGCCTCGCGCTCTGTCCGGTAGCCGCTCCCGTTTGCTTGTCGGCGTTGGCCTGTCAGCGGATCTGGCTCGATGTTGAACAGGTAAGACCAGCGCTTGCCGCGCTTGTAGACGTGCCCCTTCATGCGGCTTCGTCCTCCGTCTCGATGAACTCGCGGAGCTTGGCCGACACGACGTACACGCGACGGCCAAGCCGCTTGGTGGGAAGATCGCCCGCGCTGGCGAAGCGGTAAGCAGCCGCCCGGCTGATGCCGAGCAACTTGGCCGCTCGCGGGACTGGAATCAGTAGCGGCAGACCGGCGAACGGGTCAGCGTCGGGCATCTCCCGCTGTGGGGTGCTCATGCCGCCCTGCCTGTTGCCGGAAGACTGGCCTCGGAAGCTCTGCGGCGGGCATGTAGTTTGTGCACGGGCGCCCACTCGGGCAGCGTCACGGCACGCGGGCCAGTCGGCGCGCAGCCGTCGTTCTCACTCTTGATGCTGAGCAGGCAATACAGGGTCTTGCCCGGGCAGCCACCCGGGGCGTATCGTGCAGGCGAAGTGTGGGCTGCCCGGCCCCGGGATCAGCCAAGTCAGCCGCTGCGGTCTTCGTCTTGGCGGATGCGGCTGGCCACGGCTGGGTAATTCGCAACAGCGACGCCTGCACGAGGTGCAAGGGGAGGGGATGTCATGGCAAAGCCTGCTGCCGAAGTTGCTCCTGACGTGTACAAGGTGGTGTTCGAAAACGAGCGTCTTCGCCTGCTGGAGGTGCGGATGGCGCCCGGAGCCACATCGGACCTGCACAGTCACCCGAATTACCTGGTCTACGCCTTGTCCGACGGGACGGTCCGGCTAGCCGATGCGTCGGGGCAAAGCGGCGAGGTAGAGATCCATCAGGGTGACACCATGTGGCGGGAAGCCGAGGATCATTCCGCAGTAAACATCGGTTCGGTAGAGATGCGCGCTCTTTTCATCGAGCTGAAATAGCTCATAACCCAGAGGTTGCGGGGGGTGCATCTTTTTGAAAGGCGTGAACTTACGCTGATATTCACCTGAATCCCTCGAACTTGGGAGTGTCTGCGCGTTTCAGGACGTGTCGGGCGTCACCTAGATCGTTGACCGGAAATCCAGTGGCTGGCGGGAAGGACGTTCGGCGACACGCCGCCAGTGGTCCGTGACTGGTAAGTGAAGAGTGTCCAGAATCGGCGTTCTCACACACGTCCGGACCCTGGAGCCCACCCGTGATCGCCGACCTGGACACCCTCCTGACCGCACTGTACGTGGAATTGACCGACCGCATTATCCCCTCGCGCGGGTTCAGCCGCCGCGGGCCCGGCAAGCCCCCGGAGGTGACCGATGCTGAGCTGGTGTGTCTGGCCGTGGCCCAGGTGCTGCTGCGCTTTGACGACGAGCGGCACTGGCTGCGCGCCGCACGCAAGCAGGTGGGGCACCTGTTCCCGAGGCTGCTTCGCCAGTCCGAGTACAACGACCGGGTCAAAGCACTCGCGCCGCTGATGGAGGCGGCGCTGCGGTGGCTGGCCGAAGCGACGCCGGGCAGCGCGGAGCTGCTGCGCCTGATGGACGCCACACCGGTCCCGTGCGGCCAGTCCGCGGTCACCGCGAAGCGCTCTGACCTGTACGGCTGGGCAGGCTACGGGTATTGCCCGAGCCATTCCCGCTGGTACTGGGGCGCCAAGCTGCTTCTGATCTGCACCTGCGACGGCACTGTCACCGGGTTCGGCCTGGCCAATCCCAAGCTCTTCGGCGAGCGTGAGCAGGCCCGGCAGACGCTCAGGGACCAGCCGGCGAACCGGCCGGAGCCCGGCACTGCCGTCGTCACGGACAAGGGCCTGTCCGGCGAGGAAACCGAGGCCTTCTTCGCCGGCCCGGACCTGGGCCTGGCCCTGATCCGCCCGGCCCGCAAGGACGAGAAGGAGCCGCGGTACTTCCCGAACTGGCTGCGGCAGCGGGTCGAGGCGATCATCTGGACGCTGAAGAACCAGCTTGGCCTGGAACGCCACGGCGGCCGCGTCCCCGCCGGGCTGTGGGCCAGGATCGTGCAGCGGCTCCTGGCCCTCAACGCCTGCATCTGGCACAACTGGATGATCGGCGCGCCTGTCAAGCGCTCCCTGATCGCCTACGATCACTGAGCTGCCAGCATTCCCGGGAATCCGCTGGCAGTTCATGGGCCCGGTGGCCATCTGGGATGAGGGATGGCCTGACAGGCGCCACCGCTTCAGCGTGCCGTTTCAGCCATTACGTAGCGGCCCCGGCCGCCCGGGCAGCCTCCACTTCGGCGACGCTGATCTCGACGTCGAACTCGTTACCCTCGGGGTCAGCCAGGAGCACCCAGCCATACTCGGGGCGCCTGTCGCTGACGATCCTGGCGCCGAGCCCGGTGAGCCGGATGATCTCCTCTTCTTGACTCCTGTCAGCCGGCATGATGTCGAGGTGCACCCGGTTCTTGATGATCTTTTCCTCAGGAACCCTGACGAAATACAGCCGCGGGCGGCCCTCGCCCGCCATCCCGACTGCGGACTCCTCGTAGCCCGGCTGGGGCTCCTCGACCACCGGCCACCCGGTGACCTGCCCCCAGAACCTGGCCAGCGCGCGGGGATCGGCGCAGTCGAACGTGATGTTATAGATGATGGAACTCACGGCACTTTCTCCGCTCTGATGCGGGCGCCTGCCGCCGGGTCTCAGCGGACAGAGGAAGGCGCGGGAATCGGACCTGACATCGACCGCACCTCCCTTCTGCCTCATCGTGGGAAAGACCGCGCACGATCGTGCCAGACAGGGACGGGGTTAGTCCAGCGAATAAAACGGCCTTTGATCGCCTACGACCACCAGCCAAGATTTCCCGGTCAACGATCTAGGGTGATCGGTACTGGTCAGCGTGGGTGGAGGCGGTTTGCCGGGGGCGGGCCCGAGGTGGTGCTCCGTTGCCTGGTCCGCCGGTTCCGGGACCGGTTCCGGGATCGTGGAGCGGACATGACCCTCATGACCCCCAGCAGCAGGTAACGGAGGCCCGGCGGTGGCGGTTTCTGTTTCGGTGACGGTGACGCAGGTTCGCGAGGACGGGAGCGAGGCTCCGGTGGATGGCGAGCTGGCGGCGGCGCTGGCCGGCCCGGTTGAGCAGTTCTCCTCGATGGTGGCCTGGGCGGCGCAGGATGCCGCCGGCCTGGATCACGGGGAGCGGGAGAAGGTGATCGCCGAGTCGGGCCGGGAGCTGCAGCGGCGGCTGCTGGAGGCCACCTTCACCGTCGACAGCGCGCGCGAGGAACGGACCGGGCACGTCACCAGCGCCGCCGGGATCCGGCACGGCAGCGTGGAGGCGGGCCATGACCGGGGCGTGGTGAGCGTCTTCGGCCCGGTCCGGGCCACGCGGCTGGCCTACCGCAACCGGCGCGAGGCGAACCTGTACCCGGCGGACGCCCGGTGGGCGCTGCCCGATGACCCATACTCGCTGGGGATGCGCGCCCTGGCGGCGTATCACCTGGCCGGCGGCGGGTACGGGCAGGCCCAGGAGGTCATCCAGGCCCGGACCGGGGTGCGGATCGGCCGCGCCCAGCTGGCCGGCCTGGCCGCGGACCTCGTCGCCTGGACCGGTGACTTCTACGCCCGGCGCGCCCGCGACGCGGACGCCGGCCTGCCGGACAGCGACGTGCTGATGATGCAGGCCGACGGCAAGGGCATCGCCCTGCGGCCCGAGCACCGCACAGGTGCCGGCAAGGGGACCGATGCCGCCCATCCCGGGATCAAGAAGATGGCCGAGATCGTCGCGGTCGCCGACTTCACCCCCTCCGTCCGCGAGCCGGAGGACATCGCCGCCCCGGCAGCCCGCCGCAAGGCCCATCCCGGCCCCATCGCGCGGGACAAGTGGGTAGCAGCCTCCATCACCGACAGCATCGACGCGATGATCGGGGAAGCATTCGACGAGGCCGACCGCCGCGACCCGCTCCGGGCCCGCCAGCGGGTGTTCCTCGTCGACGGGAACAAGCAGCAGATCACCGCCATCACCGCCCACGCCAGGGACCGCGGCCTGAAAGTGCCCATCCTCATCGACTTCATCCACGTCAGCGGCTACCTCGGCAAGGCCGCCGCCGCACTGCACCCCGGCGACCCGGCCGCCGCCGGCCAGTGGGCCGACGGGCAGCGGCTGCGGGTGCTGCACGGCCGCGCCACGGCGGTCGCCGCCACGCTGGCGTCCGTCGCCGCCAGGACCCGCGCCCATCCCCGCACCCGCCACCTCGACCTCACCGACATCGACAAGGCCGTCACCTACCTGACCAACAACCACAAGCACATGCGCTACGACAAGGCACTGGCGGCCGGCTGGCCGATCGCCACCGGCATGATCGAGGGAGCATGCCGCTTCGTCATCGAAGACAGATTCGGGATCACCGGCGCCAGATGGTCCCCCGACGGCGCCGAAGACATCCTCAAGCTCCGCGCCATCGTCGTCAACGGCGATCTCGACGACTACATGAACTACTACAAAGCACGCTACCGCGATGAAATCCACCTCAGCCGCTACGCCCCGGACAGCATCGCCGACCTCGGCCTCATCGCATGACCGAAATACCCCCGAAATGACACACCCCTCAGAAAGACGCACCCGGTTGCGGGTTCAATCACCCCCCCGCTACCAAGGTCAGAGGCCCTCTTTTGAACAGGAAGAGGCCTCTGGTATGTAGGCTGCTAACAGATTTGCTAACGAGGCTCGGCCTTGTGCCATCTCACCTGGATTGCCGCCGCTCGCCTGGTAGGTGACCTCAGTAGAGGTAAGCGAGCCGCCGATGATCGGCTCCGCGAGCGTGGTCGCGACCTCGGCGGTCGGCATCCAAGTTAGTCTGAACATACTGCGGAGGCCTGTCATCCTGCCAGCAGAACAGCACGCCGTGATCATGGTAGTCAGGCCCGAACTCGATCCGTTCCCGTTCGAGCATCTCGACATGCGCCTTCAACAGCGAGAGTGAACGGATCCAGCGCCAAGACGTGCTGCGCATTCTCCGTCTTGCCATCTCGATCACCTGGCCATCCACGACAACCCTGGGTGACCTCGATCGCAAGCGTGCCCGCGGCCAAGTCGAGCCGGTTCCGGCGAGCGCCAGCCAACTCGCATCGCCGCATGCCTGACGTGGCTTCGAGCACCCACAACGCGAAGAATCGGTCAGATCGCGCACGTTGAAGAAACGTCTGAAGCTGAGCGACGGTCAAGGCGGCGCCGCTACGCGGCGCCGCGGGCGCGCCCGTTGCCGGGCTCAGGCTTCGGGAGCCCCGCCCGGCATGGGCGCGCCGCAGTCACCGGACAGCTCCCGCAGATCAATCCGCTCATCCGCTCACGCAGGCCGGATGCTACATTATGCGTCTTCCGCGCTCCGGAATCGTCCAGCTTGCGGGCCAGGATTCCGGCGGCTGCAAAGAAACCGGGACTAGCTCGCTGAGCTCTCGTCTTGTGGCGCGAAATCACCGTACCGGTGCATAATCCTCCATCCGTCGGGCTCGCGGCGATATGCGGTGAGTGTTGACAACCGTCTTGGGTTCCAGGCCCGGCGGTAAGGACTGCCGAGTACCTTTCTCAGCCCGGACCTTTCGCTTCGCTTTGGCCTCGATCGGCTTGCCCAGCAGTGGATCGTTCGCCTGGTGCGTGTGGCAGCAGCGTACGCTGTCGTAACGGTAAGGGCGGCAGGGTAGAGCCCGTCCGGTCGGTCCAACGCCCCGAGTGTGTCATCCTCACTACAGGCCCGATGGCGGTTACGACCAGAACTCATCCGTGGCATATTGGTCAGCGGGATAGAACCAGACCTCGGTCTCCTTGCCGTCACGGATATGGGCGACCTGGACGGTGTTGTCCTCAAGATGCTTGCCTGCCCGCTCGGCGCGGGCCATGAAGAGCGCCACGGCGTGCTCATCGTTGGCGACGACGTCGTGCAGCTCGAGGCGAATCGTGCCGTCCGAGGCCTCGAAGCTCCGGCCAAGCCACCCGATCACCTCAGCCACGCCTTCGAAGTCGCCGCCGAAAGGGCTCCTGCCGGGGAAGTGCCAGCGGATGTCCTCGGCGAAGAACTGGCTCTGCAGTGCGTCGAGGTCGCCTCGCCCGAAAGCCGCGAAGCCTTCCCGTACCAAATCCTCGTTCGGATGTGTCACCTGATGCCTCCTTGGATCAAAGTGATCCCACAATCGTCCTGTGCCCCCTGCCTGGCCGTCAAGTCCAACGCCAACCAGGCCAGGCGCGCAGGCATGCCAGAACCGGTTACCGGCTCCACCAGGAGCGGCCGCCCAGTGTTGATCAATTATTCAGGGGAGCCGAGAGCCCGGGCCGTAGCGCCCGGGCTCTCACGTGTGAGGGTTGTAATCGCGGTTAGCCGTTCTTCATGTTGTGGATGGTCGCGACCTGTGGCTCGCCGGGGTCTGCGCCCAGCTTGCTCAGGATGGGCAGCAGCGTCTCTCCGAACTTCTGGAACTGCTCCATCGACTCCCACACATCGAAGACCTGGATGGTTCCCCCTGCCTCCATCGCGCAGTGGAAGATGCGGCCCGGCACCGAGCCGGAGCCTGCGCCTGCCTGCTCTAGCTGTCTGTTCGCTTCGTCGTAGACGTCCGGGGTGAACCCGGAAGGCTGGAAGTACAGGCCGAGTGCCATGTCTATGATCCCCCCTAGGATCTCGGGATTTGGGTCGGAGACGAGCCCGCCTGCCCGACCGCGGTGAACGAGACCTAGTGAACCAGCCTCAGGACCATCCGGCAAGGACCAGGTCCCTGCCGACCTGGCCGCACGATCAACAGCCTGAGGGATAGGAGGCCTCCTCCATGCGGGATATACGTAGAACAAGGCTGAGATAAGCGTCGTATGGCTCATAACCCAGAGGTCGCGGGTTCAAATCCCGCCCCCGCTACAAAGGCCAGAGGCCCTTTCTCGAACAGAGAAATGGCCTTCTGCATGTTGTTTGTAAACAGGTTTGTGCACGGCGGCCCGCTCACGCCGCGCCTGCGCGCCGCCTATCGATGATCACCCCGCAGACGTCGTCCGCGTCGCAGGCGGCGGACGGAGTTCCACTGAGGCGCGGCGCCCAGACGTCTGCACGCTGTGTTCGGCGGCGTTCTCTCACCGCCGGCGCAGTTCGCAGCCCGTCTTGGGGTGATGACGTGCGCTCCTTGAGGGCCCATAATCGCCGGTATGCCCCTCACGTCCGCTAGGGAGAAAGAAGGATCAACATGAACGCAAACCCGGCGGCGAACATCGTGCTCGTGCACGGCGGCTTCGTGGACGGGTCCGGCTGGCGGCCGCTCTACGACCTGCTCACACAGGACGGCTACCACGTGGCCGTGGTGCAGAACCCAACCCTGTCGCTCCAGGGCGACGCTGCTGCCGCGCGGCTGATCATCGACGCGCAAGACGGCCCGGTGGTGCTCGTCGGCCATTCCTACGGCGGCGCCGTCATCACACAAGCGGGCACCGACCAGAAGGTGGCGGCCCTGGTCTACATCTGCGCGTTCGTGCCGGACAAGGACGAGTCGGTCAACACGGCGTGGACGCCCCCGCCGGGCCGGTCACCGACCCCGCCTGGCGGGCCAAGCCGAGCTGGTACCTGGTCACGACCGAGGACCGGATGATCCCCCCGGCGGCCCAGCGCACCATGTCCCAGCGGGCTGGGTCGACCGTAGTCGAGGTGGCGGCCAGTCACTCCGTTTACGTATCGCAACCGGCCCCTGTGGCGGACCTCATCAAACAGGCCGTGTCCGCGGTCGCCGCGCGGCAGTAATTGCGGCACCTATCTCTACGACACAGATAACGACCAGACACCCCGGCCGCGGCTGCGGCGTTTGCTATCCCAGCCGCGGTCCGGGCCGCAGGCCAGGGCCGATTCCGCGAGATCATGAGGGGCCGCCTCCCGGGGCCGTGAGCATGCCACCGGTCCTCGGCGACGTGAGCGGAGAAGGTGGAAGAGTCCTGGCCGGGCTCAGATCCGGGGATGGCCCGCTGAGTCTACGTGCCCGCCCCTCCAGCCGCAACGGTGCTTCGCATCCCGCTACGCGGGAGGCGCCTTTGGCGCGCCGTTGACCCTGGCGCCTCTACGGGCCGAGCGGGCCTGACGCGAGGGCCTGGCCAGAGGCCAGGCCCGAAGCGGGCGCGGCGAACATACGCGAGGAAGCCCCTGTACCTATCGGCAGGCCGGGGAAGGATCGAGGCAGTGACACACTGTCCACATGACCGCAACTCATCAGCAGGATCCCCGTCAAGGCTGAGTGCCCGCGGAACGTCCGCGGTGGCTCCTGCCGTCCTGACCTGGGCTACGACGGCTTAGGTCGACTCCTTGGGAGTTGACAGCGCCTAAGCCATCTGGGGAGACCGAAGATAAGGCGTTCGTCCGATGCGGGGGCAGGGGCCTTACGGCGAACCTTGAGGGTGTGGGGAACCAGACAAGGTTCCCAGGGGCCAAGGAGGAACCATGCACCCCGAGATTCTCCGTAAAGTGACCTCGCAGCGGGGCCGTGAGACGCGGGAGCAGGCGCACCGGGCGGTGATGGCCCGGGTCGCGCGACGGATGCTGCCGGCCATGCGGCGCGGCATCGGGTCGCAGGACGAGGCCGACGGGTTCGTCGCCCCGGCTATCCCCGACTACGTGGACGGCTCATTCCACCCTACCGTCCGGGGACGGTCCGGGAACGTCGGACCCGCGTGGCATGCTGACAGCAGAGATGAGCGGGCCAGCAGCCAGTCCCATCCTGGTGGGGTGGGAGAAGCAGATAGCAGGAGTACGAGCATGGTCCCGGTGCTCGGATCGCTGTCGTTCTGGCGGATCGTGGATGTCCCCTTCGAGACGTGCGTGGCCGCACTTGACAGCTGGCTGCGCACGAGGCACGGTGACGAACTCCGGTTCGGCGGAAGCCAGTTGCTCGGGCCGATGGAGCACGATCGCGACTTGGGTACACGCCGGATCCAGGTCCGCCTGGCCCGGGGACCGCTGTACCCGCTGCTGCGTATGCGACTGGACATCGACCGCTGGTCCTCATCGTCCACCGCTTTGGAGCTCATCCCCTGCAGGCTCGTTCGGCCTGCAGCGGATTATTTTCGGGCCGGCCGTCTCCTACTTGACTCGCTGACCTGCTCTTTGCCCCAGCCTCCGGAGCCGTGGGCCAGCCGTCAAGCGCGTCTTAACATCGATTCGGCGGCTGGGCCGAGTCCCGATGTGAGTAACCAACCGAGTAACAACCGCCCTCGGCAGCGGCATACATTCGTGGACGTCTGCGGACTATAAGCCCCAGCGCACCGCCAGAATACGAAAGCAAGAGCACCGGACAACATTCCCTGACACGGAAGAAGTCTCTGGTAAGCGAAGCGTCCACCCAGGGAACGAGCGGGCTCTCACCCAGGGCAAGCCGACCGGACCATGCGCTTTCGACGACCGGAAGAACCCGCAGGTCAACAACCAGATTTGTGCACGGATTTGTGCACGAGACGTGGCGGGACGCTCCGAGACGGGGGAGACGCGGAGGCTTAACACGGACGCTCGCTGATCGTTCGGCGAGGTCAGCGCGATCGCCGGAGACGGCCCGAGACGACAGAGACGTGCGTCGTATGGCTCATAACCCAGAGGTCGCGGGTTCAAATCCCGCCCCCGCTACCAAGGTCAGAGGCCCTTTCTCGAACAAGAAGAGGGCCTCTGGCATGTGGTTTGTTAACAGATTTGTGCACGGCGGCCTGCTCACGCCGCGCCTGC
>WNFC01004655.1_pt1 | contig 24149 bp, 21 predicted proteins | sample 5400541 | NCBI WGS metagenome assembly WNFC01 (sample SAMN13153342, study PRJNA577476) | soil metagenome | isolation source: 120 cm saprolite under Douglas fir tree site 2 hole 2 replicate 1 | place: USA:California | collected 2015-04-18
GATTCACGACGGCTGTGGTTTGTCTCGTTTAGATCTGGTGACGCCCAAAGCGACAGCCGCATTACTCTTTGCCGTACACAGGACGCCGGCTGCTGAGGTTTTCAAAGAATCGCTTCCTGTAGCCGGTGTGGATGGGACCCTGCAAGGTCGACTGGGAGGTCTGGCCGGAAGAGTTGTGGCCAAGACAGGAACTCTAACTTATGACCATTCACTTTCTGGCTACCTTACCGCAGCAAACGGCGGAACCTTTGCGTTCTCAATCATGTGCAACGATTCCGTCAGCAAGACCGGTGGCATCAGACTGATTGACCAACTGGTGTCAACTATAGCCAATTACCCTCCAAAACTATGAGAATTCACGCGTTAGGCGTGAAAAGCACGGTTAGCTCTAGACAAACTGCGTTTAACTCCCTTATTATGTGTTGCCGGGTCGCGGCCGTAGCGATCTAGGAACATTGCTAGTTGCCCGCCTCACGGTTCAGCCTTTCCAAAAACTGGCCCGCCTCAGCGAATTAGGGAGAAAAACATGTCGAAGAGACCGAATACAATCAGCTCAGTTGCTTTTGCCCTGCTTGCCCTTAGTTCCGCAGTGAGCGCGCAGAGAGGTCTTACAGCTAAGGCCGGCAGCGTACCGCGTCAGCCTGTGATTGATGTAGCTGAAAGTGACCGGGCCCGAGATGGTCTGGTCGGACCCGTGCGCCGTGTGCGAACTGAGACCGCCAAGTTGTCCAATGCAGATGGCAAACTTGTTGAGACCAAACACGTGATGCTGGAAACCGCTGCCTACGATATCAAGGGAAACAAAATAGAGAATCAGTATTTCCCGATTGCCGGAGCCACGCTCACGGGCAAGGAAGTCTACAAATACGACGATAAAGGCAACATTAGCGAGATGACTTTGCTGAATACCGACGGCTCGCTACTGGGCAAAGAAGTCTACAAGTACGAATATGATTTTGCGGGTAACTGGAACAAGATGACCACATCGGTAGCCGTGATCGATTCAGGGAGACTGACGTTCGAGCCTACCGAGGTCACCTATCGCTCCATCATGTATTACCTGGATGAGAATATGCTGAAGTCGGTACAACCGGCGACAGCGCCCTCTACTCAGCCTCCCGCATCCAGCAATGTGAGCAAGGTGAATACCGACACGAAAACCCAGCCCGTGTCCGGCCAACCAACGTCTTCGAAGCAAGCGGATAATCGTAAGGCTTCACCCTCCCTCCCTTCTGCTAACCTGTCCAGTAGCAAACTAAACACGGCCAGCCCAGTCGAAGTTAACAGTGTCGGAGTGGACGCAAATCCAGATGCTCCAGTTGTGTCATTGGATTCCGAACCTCCACCAGGCCCCGGTCCCAAGCCAATATTGAAGCCTGTATCCGGTGGTGTTCTTAATGGTACTGCGCTGTCACTGCCAGCACCCATCTATCCCGAGACCGCGAAGCGAATGCGATCGTCCGGGGTTGTCACAGTCGATGTCGTACTAGACGAGACCGGCAAAGTGATTTCGGCCACAGCCAGCAGTGGTCCTATAATGTTACGCGAGGCTGCGACGCAAGCAGCACTCAAGGCCAGGTTCTCCCCCACCAAACTCTCCGGGCAGCCAGTCAAAGTTTCGGGAGTGATTAATTACAAGTTTGCGCTGACGCAATAAGCCCCAGTAGGTGGCAATCCGGAGTTCCGGTGCTGCCACTTTTTCCTTTGCTTTTTTTTAATCGAATCGTCTTCTCGTAGGAGGAGTTAGTCTCATGGCACTAACCGGACACCTCAGTGATCTTTCACTGTCAGAACTCATCGAGTTCTTCTGTAATCAACGAAAAAGCGGCAGTCTTAAGGTCTTATACCCGCGAGGCGCAGGATATTTCTTTCTGCAAAGCGGTTCTGTAGTAGACGCACGGATCGGTGTGCTCCACGGGATAGACGCGGTGTATTACGCTTTGACGCTTCCAAACGCAGAATTTGAGTTTAGCGCTGAAGCCGAGTCGGTGGAACGTACAATCAATCAGCCCTGGACACAGGTTGTGCTCGAAGGTCTTCGCCGGCTCGATGAAGGCATCGTTCCCGGCGTGGCATTTCCGGAGGGCTTTGAGTCGCCGGTTGATGAACTCGAAACCAATCAAGTGTCGGCACGTGACCCGCAAGAGATCCATAGATCCTATGTGCCGGCTTTCCTTGGGTTTGTCGGCAACGAATCAATAACCAAGCGCAGGCCATTGTTTATTGGGGCGACTGCTGTAGCTGTGCTTGCCAGTGTGGCTGTTATTGGTGTACCGGCTGGTTGGTATCACCATCCAAAGGCAGCGGTGGCAGCGAACGAGGCGGCAGTCACGACTCCATCTGCTCCGGTAGGCTCTCCAATCGCGCCTGCAGAGATTGCGAAACCGGAAAACCCTGAGACCAGTTCGCATACGGACGACCCGGCCGCGCTCGCACCGTGAGCTATGATGAGTCGGGTCGTGTGACGCAGGCGTCAGGGGGCGATGCCACAGCGCTGCGAATCGCGCGGCAGAAGCGGTTCTCGCCTGGAAAGGCCGGCTCGACCACTGTTACTATTCCAATAAACTAAGAGCAGCAGCTATACAAACAGTTTTGAGGGGAACAGGGTTACCCGTCCCCCTCTTTTGCTGTCCGCTATTCATGTTTTTTTATTCCCACGACGCCGAGTATCACAAGTAATGCTCGCTTAAGTCCTTTGTGCCGGCCTCGTGGGTCATACCACTCGTCGAGGGTATGCGAGCATCCAGACTCGCCTCCCGCGCCCAGCGTTACTGCGGGTATACCCAGTGAGATGGGAAGATTCGAATCCGTTGACGACTGATCCAGGCGCGGCTCAATCCCTAATGCCCTGGTAGCTTCCTGGGCAAGTTCAACAAGGGGCGAATCTGCAGGCGTCTCTCCCGTTGGTCTTTCACCTACAAGCTGGAGTTTCAGCTCGAGCGGTAAATCACCGGGACGACGTGTCGCATTTTCCTCCTCGGTAGCTTCTATAACAGCGCGACGGAAATACGCATCGAGCCGCTTAAGTTCCAAGTCATCGGCCGAACGAAGATCGACGTCCATCGCCGCATCGGACGGAATCGCATTAATACTGGCGCCGCCTTCAATGCGTCCGACGTTAAAGGTTGTCCTCGGTGATCTCGGAGCCGGATAACAAGCAAGTCGATAGATTGCTCGGCCAAGAGCATGAACGGGATTTGGAATTCCAAAATCCCCCCACGAGTGTCCCCCTGGTCCATGTAGAATCACTCGATAACGACGCGATCCCAGGGCTCGATTTGTTATACGATCGACTCCTGGTCCATCGAAGCTAAGGAATGCGTCGAGACGATTCATCCATTTGCTTCGGGTCAGGAGATAACGCACTCCTCGCAGATTCCCTTCACCCTCTTCTCCCACCGTGCCGACAAAGAGAATTGAGCCTTCGGTTTCAATGCGACTGGCTTGCAACGCTTCACCGATTGCGACCAGCGCCACCAATCCGCAGCCATCATCGGATATCCCCGGACCCAACAGCTTATTATGAACACGACTTACTGAGAAATCGGTTTCTGCAGGGAAGACCGTATCCAAGTGGGCGCTGACAACCAGGAGGGGTGCAAGCGAATTACCTTTCCTAAAGCCCAGGCAATTACCTTCATCATCAATGGAGGTGTCAGCAAGTCCAATCTCCCGAAACTTCGCGCAGAGATATTCCGCACGTCGCTTTTCGTCAAAAGGACTTGCAGGTATAGAGCAGATGCGAATCTGCTCTTCAGTAATGACCTCACCGTTCGTTTCAAAAAAACGAAAAGCCTGCATCACATGAGGCAGCGCTAGAAGCTCCTGAACGGTTTGTGCCGGCGTAATGTTCAGAACGGAAGTCATAAGAAGGGATGTTGTCCGTAGTCAATGGTCGTTGTTTAGTCTTGTACTTTGAGCTTTGTACTTTGAGCTTTGTAATTGGCGCTTTGAGTTTTGTAGTCGAACTTAATAGTCCCTCTAAAGAAAAAGAACTAAGTACAAAGCTCAAAGCACAAAGTACAAACACGGACTACTGACTACGGACTAAACCCACCTACAGCAGTTGCATTATTTCGCTCTCCTCGAGCACGCCGGTTGCTCCTTTAGCCCGCTCATAGATGCGATTAACGCGCTCCTCATTTGGTTCAAATCCGCGTTTCTCCAACCAGTAGATCACATTTGATCTGCCGCTCATTGGTCCAACCTCTATCACTTGTTCGAGGCCAAACGTGCCGGCGGGAACGCCCGAGTAAACGATGTCAGCTAGATGCTGATCGCCCTTTTTATAGCTCTTGATCACTGCCGCCGCATGCACGCCGGTCGCTGTGCGGAATGCATCGCGCCCAAAAACCGGGTAGTTGTAAGGAATAGCCCACCTGCAAATTCTCGCAGCCGTCTGGCAATACTCGCCAAGTCGAGAAAGGTCGTTGTCAATCCATTCCATCAGTTTCAGGTTTACTAGCAACTGATCCAGCGGCGTGTTACCCACTCTTTCGCCAATACCGAGAGCTGAGCCGTGTACTTGATCCGCCCCACCCTGAATCGCCGCTATGGAGTTGATTACACCCAACCCGCGATCCTGATGTCCGTGCCAATCCAATCTGATTTTCCCACCCTGTTCCTCAACAATGCTTTTTACGAACCGTACCACCGCACGCGCGCCATCAGGAGTAGAGTGGCCGACAGTGTCGCAGACGCAAACGGCCTTCGCGCCACAACGAATGGCTGTTGTGTAAAGTGCCCGAATGACGTCAGGGTTAGCTCGCGTCGTATCCTCGGTCACGTACATAACCGGAATGCCTTCACCGACGGCAAACGAAACTGCTTCCTCAGTCATTTTTAGGAGCTTGTCGAGTGTCCAGTCTTCCGCAAAAAATCGGACCGATGATGAGCCGATGAATGTACAAGCCTCGATGGGAATGCCCACGCGCTGCGAAATCTCGATGATAGGAACGATGTCGTTGCGATGTGTGCGGGCGGCACAATTAGGACGAATACTCAACTTCTGTTCTGCGATCTCACGCGCCAGACGTTCAACTCCGGCAGCATGCGTGCCGCCCGCGCCAGGCATCGTCAAAGCCGATGTGACGGCCTGGTGCAGGAAAGTCTGGCTCTATGGTATTCCAGTCGTAAACCAATTCTTCGCTGGGCACTTCAAAAAAACCTCCGCGTCGAAATCTTGCGGGTTGAATCAATCTCAGCTTCAATTCTGAACGGAAATTGATTACAACAACCGCGCAAATGAAAGTCAAGTTGCTTGTTTCGCTTGTTTGGTATCCACAGACTACGCGGAAAAAAGAAAGACGGGAACCGGGAGCAGGATAGATGCAGGCGAAAGATCTTTCTTCCTGCGCCTGCCTCCTGTCCCTGCTCCCTCTCTTTCGTTGCAATCCGCATAATATGCGGATGCTGATTTTGACGAATCGTGCATCTGTGATGTAGCCTCTCTCCCGCTTCGCAAATGGCTTGTTGCGAACTAAACCTATTGAAACTCAGGTATAGAAACAGTCGAGCATTAGTGGCAGTCAAAACAATCGCCTTAGGATCCGATCGTGCGGCAAAGATCATGGCAGTGCGTGCAAGCGTTGCGCGCATTGCGTCCATCGATTCGGCCTGGGCTGAAGCAAACGTCGTCGCCCGGGCGGTAACCACAAACATTCCTGCGATGCCTCTTAACGATTGGCAACTGATGCAGGGCGCTCGCGAAAGGGCCCTCGCAGTGCGCGACTCGCTGCGGAGTCGAAGAATAGAAGCTGACATCTACGTCGGCCTGGAGGGAGGTTTTCATTCGATTTCGATTGAAAGTGAATGGCACACTTTTCTGCGTGGTTGGGCCTACGCAACTGATGGTGAGAAAGGTTCCTTTGGTGCCGCACCTTCAATCAGTGTTCCGCCCGCGATCGTAAAAAGTGTTATCGAAGGTCGACGCGAACTAGGTTTGGTAATTGACGAGATATCTGGCGGACGTGACGTGCGCAGCCGACAGGGGGCATGGGGTCTTCTTTCCCGGAATCTGATTACCCCTACGGTAAGCTTTGAACTGGCGTTAATCGGTGCCTTCGCACCGTTCTATAATCAAGAGATATATGCCTAAAACTCAATATTAACAGAAGCGGATCGCGCAGCAGATCTTGTTGATTCAATCTTAACGCCACAACGCACAAGCCAGTGCTCATAGAGATATTGATATGCAGGGTTTGTACAATCGAGCATCGCATGTTCGATGAGATGTTGTTTCCGCCGCCGTCGTACCCCTTCTGCGCAGAGGACGCAAAGCATGTTTCGAAACGACTGGGGAAGCTTGGATTCGTGCAAAACGGAGATGAGTCTTTCAGCTAGTGTATTATCATCAATAATGATTTCGATCTTGTCGGCCAATTCATGGAAACATTCATCCGACTCTGGTTTAGGAAATGCTAACGAATCCGTATTAACGGCGGATGGCCTTGGCTGCGACTTACGAATGTGTTCTAAATCTCGTTCGTAAACATGAAGACTGTTGCTGATCTGATTGTATTCGCCGAGTTCTAAACCCAGCCATCCGGCGATGACCTCTTGCATAGTGGTAAATTGAACGATGTTGTAGGGAAGACCTCGATACACGTCATTGCTTCGCATTATTTGCATCCATTCTAATCTCCCGTCGCGCACTTTTAGCATCGAGACAAGATTGCAAGGTACATCGGCCGAAGCTTCTTCACCGAGGGTGCTCGGTAGATCAATTCTACTGTCCCAAATCTGAAGGACCACCTGCCTACTGCTGGGCTTTACCTTCAGCGTTTGGTAGGCGCGTTCCAACTGGTCAATCCCCAAGTGGTAGCGAAGCCGATTCCCATAAGCACCGTGATAGGTATCGCCCGACCCCGCATACTTCGGCAATTGCCTATTAAAGTAGTTTAGAAATCTAGAATCATTACGCCCGGTTAGGATCCAAACCGTTTCAGCAATCGCGAACGCGGGATTGATTGGAGGGATCCGAGATGTTACCCATCGCTGAGTAGGATGACTGATCGAAATTGCTGAATGCAATACTTCTCGCATTTGGCCAACACGGCTTGGCTGGACCGTACCTTCTCCGCTACGAAAGGCACGCGCGACACTGCCCCAAACCTCGTCAGCAGTATTGCCTTCAAACACTCGAAACATATTTATCCTCCGTCGAAATTCGTTCGTTCAGGCCCCACTTCGGCGGATACCAAACTGAAATCGGCTCGCGATTGATTCGATACCTTTGCTTAATCCGAGTTCGACCCGTGAGACCTGCAATATCTGGATGATTGACACGCGCGTACTTATCTACCTCGCAGAAAACATTCTGACAGTCGATCAACTGTAATGGTCTGCCCCATAGAGATTGAAACTCTAATCCCAAATGATCAAACTCCGCTTGCTGCCTGTCGGTTACTACCTTGATAATCTCAGTCTCATTCAATCCACCCAGATCACTGAAACACTTACGAATACCATCTCGCGCGCCAGGACCCGGAACAACGAAATCCATTTCGCTGAAATTTAGTAATGTGCTGTAGTTGAGATCCGTAACATATTGATAAGCTAGAAAATCACCAATTGTCGGATACGACCGAAGTAGTTCAAAGGCCTGTCTCATGGAGCACGCTTCGGCTAGCCGTAGAGGCAACTCATCACGCATCATTTGTTCAAGCAGCCTAAGGTGCATCTGGTGTTTTCTTTTAGAGACCTGTAAAGAGCCACCAGATGGCATAATGTACGCGGCCGAATAGATGCGGGACTTGCGATTGATAGCTTGATTTAGTGTGTCATCGTATTGTTCGTAAGAATAATCGGCGAAAGATAGTTCTCCGATTTCGTTCTCCAATAACTCCCAAGTCTCAATTTTGTTAAAGAATTTGAATAGTATGATTCTGAAGAAAAGCTCTTCGGGCGACTGGTCTCGTTTGTAAATAACGTTTCTTATCAAGTATTGGCTTACACGATCCGAAGCCCGATAGGAATTGGTAAATTTGTATTCCGATAGCACGGGGTCATCTGTCCAAGGTGGCGGAGCACCATTCAATCGGCGAAAAAAAATGGCTTGGCGTTCAGCAGCGAATCGCCAGTAGGTATCAAATACTACTGTGGGCTTCGCAGGGTTGATTCTTGTAAACACTGATGGAGGGAGCGGACTATCATTGAGTGTAAGTTGATTATGATTGTATTGAAGACAGTTTGCAATTGGTCCATTTGCACTGGATTGTTGAGTAGTGACGTTCAAACCGGAAACTATTTCGGCTAGTACTTGACCTATTGTGCCTTCATTTTCAATGAAGCGAATAGAATTCTGATGAGCCTCGCGAGTTGCGAGAGTCAGATACGCTTTCGATAGCTTTTCGTCGTTCCGCGTTCGGCTTGCGTGGAGCAGTGGCTTCCGTCTGAGCAGAAAAACTGTTGTTGGACGTACGTTGCCCCAAGCAACCTTCTCCAACTGGATCATTTTCTGAAGGGCCTTGGGGTTAGCCCGGCCTACTCTGCCGTAGACCCAGGTAGACCACCAGAATCGATCTAAGACGACGGTTCTTCCCTTTCTCAATGCTGGGAGAATTCTGGACTCGATAGCGTCAAGATGAGCTGCAACGTGAAGTAGTTGTAAGCTCGTCGGATTGACGAATTCAACTCCTACTGACTGCGGGTCGTGGTGTAGATTGTGCACAAGTTTTCCTAAAGTACCAGCCTCGCGCCCAGGAAAGGCAAACTGATCACACTCGATGCCTTTACCTTTTAAGTACTCCACAAAAGCCGATGAAAGTGTCGTCTTGCCCGAACCATCGGGCCCTTCAAAGACAAACAGATTTCCGCGCGTTCGGATCTGCATTATTTTCCCTTTTTTGGTGTGATCTTGGGCTGGGAACCAGCCATGTTTGCAGAATTGGCATTAATTTCGCGCGGAGACTGCTGATTTTGATTGATCTCCTGAACAGGCTCTCTTGAACGGGTGCTTTCAACCGCTGGACTCGCAGGTGTCGGAGGATTATGAAGCGATTCTCTCAACACGACAATAAGGATTCCAAATCCAACGACAGTCAGAACCGCGATAGTGACTCCTCTCCAAGTCGCGATCTTGTCATCCACTCTCGAAAATCCTTCGGTCATCTTGTTCTCTAGAGTCGAAAATCGTTCCACTATCTTGTTATCTAGAGTCGCGAAGCGTTGCTCATAATCTCTACCAAGTTCTTCAATCTGCCTCTTAAGCTCAGCTGGAGAGGCAATCTCTCCTTGTAAGGACATAACATCTTCGGAGGTGATCTCCTTAGAGTCGGAGTGTGTGCCCTTGTAAGTATCAGCAGTGGCCTCACTCAGATCACTAAACCAAATCATGAAAACGCGCTCGCCACGTGTGAGAACTATCTTCTGGCTACCAGCGTTGTAGACTGCGAACTTCAGCCGCCCCGAAAACCCCGGATCAACGTGAAACCCTGAAACGTTGACTAGGCCTCGGCGTTTTTTTGTAAACCGAACAGATATAAATCCGATCGCGTTGCTGGGAATGCTGACAACCTCCTCGGTTAATAGAAGTCCAAACTGGCCGGGTGGAATGACGAGCTGCTCGTCTTGCGCGAGTGTCTGTTTCGTGTCCTTCCGTTCGGTGGTTATAAAAACCTCAGAGCCTAAAGACAATTCATACGCACCATGTTTGGCGAATTGAGGGTCGAAGGGCTCTATCAAGATTTGCAGGTCTTGCCTTAGAAGTAGCTTCTCAGTGCTCCAGAACGACATAGATAATTGACCTTTCTAGATTCACCATTATTTCTGTTTCTCTGTTTTTCCGTCTTCCAAATTGACCGGCGGAAGATTCTCCTGCACGATCTCTTCTAATCTGCGCAACGCTGTTTTGGTAATATCACCCAGTTCAGGCCGACCAATGAAACAATTCAATCGAACGAACTCAAGACCGATCTCTTCTGCCATAAAGCATCCAAGGTGACAGAGTCCAAGATAATTACCGTAGGCGCGGTCAAAAATATACTGTGCAGGATAGTATGAGTTTACTGCCAGTCCCCCAGCGTCGTCATAGGCAAAGCTGACTTGCTGAAGACATGGAAAGATACTACGAGGTGAGCCGTTGTGGTCTCTGACTGGATCAAAAATCGCTACTTGAAGAGCTGACTGTCGAGGTCGCGAACCTTGACCGTCTTCAGGCCATAGGTCGAGAATATGTAGCAATTGATTCTTTGGTTGATTGATTATTTGTCCCGCTTTTCCTCTTACGCCTTGGAACGCAATCATTCGCTCAAAGTATGTGCCGGTTCGATTCCGTGCGTCTCGTGCTCTGAGTCTTGGAAGATATTCGTTCAAATACAAGTGAGTCAATTCCTCTATATGTGGTCGTCCCTTTAGATTCCAATACTTCAATGGAAAAATCGTCATGGCGGAAATCGCACAGCTGCATTTGCCATTTTGATCCAAAGTTCTATCCAGCTCCTGGCGGATGTGGTCATCCTCGGCTGGCTGACCGCTCATTAAACCACCGATTGAAATCGTTAGGGGCATTAGGTTCTTGTGACCCTGCAGCGCTTTCAGTAGCGCCCGACCCCATGCATAGGATAGATTTGTTTCAGATATCAGTTCAGGTATTGTCGTTGACATCAGGATCCTCCAAGTGGCGATAAACACTTCTGCCAATGAAGTTTTTGCGGGAAACGCGAACAAAGGCGGCCCATGATTGATCGTATGATTCCGCCCGTGAGATGCCCGGCTTCCGCGCCTCAATAAGTTGACCAAGCTCATGGTTGTTCACAATCGCCACGCTTGTTCCCTCAAGCGTTGCATTGGCTGGAACAATGGCCAGGTCGCCTACGTGTAGGTCGACTGCAACTTGGGCCCAAACGTCGTCCACAATAATGAGATGGCTAGAATTGTCATTTCCTATGAGCGAGCATCGAAGTGCCTTTGGTGTCGTCTCGAGCAAACGTTCTGCGTGAGTCGCCGAAATAAGATGGAGGGTATAGCGAAGATGCTGCACCAAACTTTCATATCCAACTCCAAGTTGGCCGGCAATGATATATGCTTGTATTGGCGTGCAATCACCGGGATTCCAACGCCGCTTCGCGTATGCCTCACGGACGGCCCACGGTGGCATGAGCAGGTAACTGGCGAAGATGTTTACTAAACGCTCATTAGGTTGATCCTCTTGAAAACGGTCCAAGTCATTTATCTCATCAACGCTCGTGCCATGTTCGAAGAACCAATGACCAACCTCATGTGCACATGTAAAGGCTTGACGCCCTGAAGGTCGGTGAGCAGGTATTAGGATCGTCTGCGATGTTTTGTTATATAAGCCGCCAAGACTCTTTTCCGGACGGAATATCACCTCAATCCCTAGTTGCTCAGCCGTGTCGTAGACGCAAATCGGCTGCGAGGTTGAGGCGTAAACTCGTCGACGAATCTCCAAGGAACCTCGCAAGGCTTGTCTAGCGATTTCCTGCTGCCTACTCATGTGCGGTTTGCTTTTGCCTTTCGAAACGTACGAAGCACATTCAATACTGTGTCGAGATCTTCTTTCTTCAGCTTCGCCAACTCACGAGCCGCCAACTCGACTGCTGGATCTGGAACTTCTGGTTGTTCTTCGACTAGCCACGAAACGCTGACGTTATAGATTTCCGCAAAGCGTGTTATCTCGTCTGCAGCAACCCTCCGACGGCCAGCCTCAATCTCTGAAATCGATGGCCGTTGAAAACCAAGCAAGTTGGCCACCTGTCCCTGAGACAGTCCTGCTTGCTCGCGAGCCGCACGAAGCCTAGCTGCTATCGCGACACGGACAGAATCAACATCAGCCATGATTTTGCTCCTTCCTTGTGTCTATTAACCCACAGACGAGGCTAATGATTTCTCCTACACGGCGAGGACGCTTGAGTTCATCGTCAACCAATGGATTTATCTCGTTTGGGATAGCGTAATTCAATTTTTCGGTGAGCTTGCAAGCAAGGTTAACACCATCGTGACTGTCAAGTCCTAGCTTCCACATGGGATTTGTTTGTTCATCGATGGGTTGTGGACTCTGGTCGGTTGACAGTTCAAGTAGGCATTGAATCACACATTCGCGAACTTCTTTTCGGGTTAGAGTCATAAACCCTCCTCTTACGTATGGTAAGATATTCTTACCAGATGGGGCCGCCATTTGTCAAACGGTGTGATCACTTGCTTTAATCCGCAGCTCAGGTCGGATACTTCTTCAAGAGCTCGTACTCCGTCTTTGCTAAGAGCCCTGCGCTAATTGTTAATGCCTGCGTCTGCGTAGATGAGTAAGATCATGGAAGAATCGATTGCACACGTCACAGAGAATGAGCCGACACCACACGCGAATCCGGGCTGGGTTGAGGTGATAGCCGGGTCTATGTTTTCCGGTAAGTCGGAAGAATTGATTCGGCGTTTGCGCCGCGCAAAGATCGCACGCCAAAAGGTCCAGGTTTTTAAGCCTGAACTCGATTCAAGGTTTTCAGAGAGTAATATCGTTTCCCACTCCGAGATGCGTCATGAGTCGGCAAATATTCGCGCCGCAGCGGAGGTGCTGGCGAAGGTCGAACCAGATACCGAAGTGGTGGGCATTGATGAAGGTCAGTTCTTCGACAACGATCTGGTCAACGTCGCCAACGAATTAGCCCGGAGAGGTGTGCGCGTAATCATTGCCGGCCTGGATCAGGACTACACCGGCAAACCATGGGAACCAATGCCACAACTCCTGGCCATCGCCGAATACATCACGAAGACCCATGCCATCTGCATGAAGTGTGGGCAACCGGCAAACTACTCACAACGCACCTTCGAGTCGGTAGAACGTGTCGCCGTCGGCGCCTCGGACAAGTACGAAGCCCGCTGCCGCAGGTGTTTCGTCCCGCACGCCGACGCTCCAACAGTGCATGGGGAGTGATTCCCTTTCTTTTTTTCCCGGCAACCATATCGTTGACCTTACCCGTCTTGGGGCAAGAGATCTTCCCAACCTCGTTCTAAGCAGGAACTACATCAGGAAGCAAGCAACCGGGGAAGCTGGTAAGTACGATCTACTAACCTAAAGAAGTCTAGCCAGATCAGAAATCAACAGGCCAGAGGAACTCAAAAATACGGCGAGCGACTAGTCAAATCTAGTCGCTCGCCGTTTCTAATGAGGCATGCCTATCGCATGGAGGGGTGAGGGATCTTCGTTCGCTGCGTGGGGTAAATCGTTTGCGGCAAAGTCGGCATCCTCGAATTGAGGTGCTAAGCCGGTCCTCTTGAGAGTTCCGAGACAGCGATCCTTCAATTGGATATGATTTCCCGGCGCAAAACATTTCGCGCAAAAAAATCAGCTCCTCAAATCAAGCCGAAAAGGGTTCGGGTCTTAGTGGGCAACCACTCGGAAGGGATACCTGTCAACCACTTCTACACCATTCCTGTTAGAAATTCCGCTGAGTCGAACCTGGTAGTCTCCCGGTTTCAAAACGCCCGCGGGTACGGCCAGATAGACAAGGATGCGACCGCCGTTCACTTCGGGCTTCATCGGCTCGCTAGTCGCTAATACGCTGGTATCATTCAGTAATTCAGCTTTATAAGCTGGATAATCGTTGCGTTTCAACTCAAGCTGAAGCCTCGCCGAGTCCACACCCGGAGGGATTGAGATTCGTGGAGTTACTCCTTCTGACCTGGTCGATCCAGGAACAAGAGCGATGATCGTGGACTTCAGCAGGGGCTTCTGAACGGTTGCGCGAAAAGATGGTCCCCTGAAAACCATCCGGGAAACAGCGAATAGAGCCAGGCAGACTGTAATGATAAGCGCCAGACCAAAAACGGGACTCACCTTGAAAGGCCAAAGGACAAAACCTGGTTTCGACCGCGAACGCTTGTCCGCCGCTGACAACTCTTGCGAGCGTTCAGGCGCGGAGACTTTTACACCTTCGGCAAGGATATAGCGCCTCAGAGCTTTACCGAAACGCACCTTTTGCCTGCGTTCGGGCGAAATCGAGAAATAAGACTCGAACCTTTCGCGTTCCGGCCCGGATAAGTGATCTGCAAGATAGTCGTCCACAAGATCGTCTTCGGCGATCAAGACTTGTTCGTAGAAGTCGACATCTCTCAACAGTTTCTCTTCAAGCGCAATTAAGTTCTCCGGCGACAACTTACCCAGTAGATATTGTTTCATTTTTTCCGGCTCTCTGTTGTTCGACAAGGTCATTGTCTCCTGAACTGCTCTCCCAACCTTAATGACCGAAACATGCAGTCTATTTCACATCTTTGTGCGCTCCAGACAATTCTGAACACACTCCAAAAGAGTGGCCCGGATGCGACAAGCCCTTATCCTTAAGGCATTAACTGCAATGCCCAGATGTTCGGCCAATAGCTTCCGGTGGTCGATTTTTGCTTTTTTTTCTTCCTGGTAATATTGCAGGACAAGGCCCCGATTGTCCGGTGTTAGTCGCTCCATGCATCTTTCCAGGCACTTGAATTCTCGTTCCACCTCATCAGAGTTTGACGCTGGAGGTGGCAGCATCACAGCCGGTTTTCTCCGCAAATATTCAAGGTGGACCTTATTTGCCACGCCATAGAAATATCGGGCGCAGTCTCCTGTGAAACCAGCCTCGATCTCCTTGAGCTTATTGGTGACGCGATTTATCGTCTCGTCTGCCAGATCCTCGGGTTCGGAACATCCCCGGCAGGTGAAAATCTTTATCAGGCGGAGGCGGATATCTTCATACTTCTGTCCAGCCTTCTCACGCTGGGGATCGAGCCAGTCAAGCAGCGCGTCAAATGATTCCTGAGTAAGAACCCAGTTTTTGTTCATGGGGCTTTGGCGAGGTATCTAGCTGCGGCAAAGGAGCCCATTGCCGCTATGGCATTGTAGCTAAATAATCCCGCTTCGTCTTCGATGGAGGAAAAAAAACGAGGCGAGGAGCAAAAGGCCGGCCAAGACACAGATGATTAGCACTCGTTGACCAGTGAGGAAAAATCGCCCGCCAAAGCTCTCTTGTTGGTTGTACTGACCCTGAATCACAAAGCCAGCCCAATAGTACGGAGCTTGCCAACGCTTCTGCTGCGACAATTTCAGCTGAGAGTCTCTCAGCGCCGCGGAAGGAGAAAGACCTTTCGTAAACATGTCCTCGTAGAAATACTTCATCAATTCAGCGGTGGCATCGTCGTCGACCTTCCATAACGAGGCTACGACTCCTGAAGCACCGGCATACATGAATCCTCGCGTCAGACCGATCAGGCCTTCGCCTTTTACGTCCCTGCCGAGGCCACTGCTGCAAGCACTCAGCACAACCAGGTCCGCGGGCAAATACAGGTTGTAAATGTCATGCAGTCGTAGAAAGCCATCCTGAGAGTTTCCCTGCCCGTCAAACAGTGATAGGACGATCCCCGACAACTCGGGATGCTCGTTATTGATCAGACCATGTGTGGCGAAATGGACAATGCGATACCTCGCCAGCTCAGGCCCCATAACCTGTTCGCGGCTGGCAGCGAAATCTAAAAATTTTGACCCGGTTCCCTTTGGAGCGAATGCCATAATACTTTCAGCTTCTTCACGCGAAGCAAACAAGCGTGGTATTTGCACTCCATCCGGTGAGATGCCTACATCTCTATCACGCAATGCCTTTCGCACCTCGAGCGATTCGGCCGGTTGCTCGCGAACTTCGCCTACGGCGCGGCGTACTCGCGGATCATCTACTTCGAATACTGGATCGGCCAACACGGCAATGGTATTAGGCGCTCGCTTGCGTGCTGCTGACTCGCTCAAGATCAAAGCGAGGGTTGACGCCGATAGTTCGTTTACGATTTCGTGGTTCTTCAACAGAGGCTGTTTCCATTCCGAGCCGGATAGTGGCTCGTCACGACGATTCATCTCGGGAACCGTTAACGCCTGAAACGGGATGTATTGCAGCGCTCCATCCGGAACAATTACCAGCCGCCTGTGCTCGAGTTTCCCAATCACCGGGCCCAACAAAAGCTCGCTGAGCGATGCAGTCTTTGCAGGTAATAAGGCGTCTGTCTTTTCCTCACGCTGACGGCGTTGTTCTAGTGGTTCGCCTGGTAAGGCTTGATAGCCAACCAACAACTCATAGAGGCACCGGGCGGCCGCTTCGAGATCGGCGCGAGGCGGTAGTTCAGAGCCAAAGACATTCTTACGCGTAACGGCCCAAACGTAGCTTCGTTCATCGCCCAAAGCGTACTCAAGTAACAATGAATCGTCATCCAGCACGCGTTGTTGAACTTCTGGTAGCGTCAGAGGCTGAGGCTGCGTTAAAGCAGCGTAGCGCGGGCTAGTCGCCTTGATCCGATCGCGTATTTCGGCGTACTCAATGGTAAGTGAGTTAATCTCTCTAGCTACTTTCTCCGCTTCAACTTTGTCCTTGCTTGCCAGCAACTGCATTTGACGTTCAGCTTTGGCATTGAGTGTTTCTTGCAATGAGTGCTCTCTTGCCAACAATGCCGTATCGACGCCTTCCCTGATGTTGGTCTGCGATTGATGCAACGACTCGAGGAAAGATCGCGCTCGCCCCCTCTCACTGATCGCAAACGCTTTCTCCGCAAACCCTTCACTTGGACTTGACTTGTGTCGTTGCATCAAGATATCGACATAAAGCTCGTACGCCTGTCGCACAGTCGCAAAATAGGAGGCCTTCAGGTCCTGGCTGGAAACGTTTGCGCGTAGCGATTCCACGATGCTGGTTGACGCTTCTATTTGTTGTTGCGCCTCAGCGAGATTGCCGCGACTGCACTCGACGTGGGCAATGTTATACAGCGTGAGCACTTCGCCTGCCTGATCGCCCGCAACTCGATTCAAGGGTAGTGCGCGACGATAGTGGGCTAGTGCGCGTTCCTGGTCCTTCAGATCCTCGAATACCCGGCCCAGGTAGTTTAACGTGTAGGCTTCATACCGCTGGTCTTGTCCCTTCCTCGTCATTTTTAGCGCCTGCTCGTAAGAACTAACAGCGTTCTTGCTGTCTTTGGTAGCGCTATAGACAAGTCCGATGTCGCGGAGTGCCAGCGCTTGAAGACGCGGCATCGACAAAGACTTAGACAGTGCGATGGCGTCGTGTAGGTAGTCGAGCGCCAGTTTATCGTCACCAAGAGAGTGATAGATTCGGCCAAGAACCAACTTACCTTCGGCAATGCCCCATTTGTCATCAGTCAACTCAAACAGCTTCGCAGCTTGAAGGAAATGTTCGAGAGCTTTCTGCTTGTCTCCCAGTCCGAAGTAGAGTTCGCCCATTCCTCCTGCCACCAGCGCCAGAGAAGCTTGATCCCCTATCCGTTCCACAAGGGATCGCGCTGCTCCAAACGCGCCGAGAGCTTCCTGCGTTTCACCAAGCTTGGCTGTGAGAAAACCGTCTGCAATCAGTGCGAGCGCTTCGCCCCCAAGATCATGTATCCCACGGGATAAGCTCAGTGCCTGGCTGTAAGACTCTCGCGCTTTTGCGGGTTCGCCAAGATTCGAATAGTAATAGACCAGCGCAACCAAAGTCTGCGCCTGTCCGCGTTGATCTCCCAGTTGACGCCAGATTGCAAGTGCTTGTTGCTGGTATTCGAGCGCTTTTGTGAGATCCCCAAAACCGTAGAAGGTCTCGCCAATATTACTGACCGCTTGCGCCACCACAGCGTCGTTCCGTAAAGCTCTTCCCAACTTAAGAGCGACCTGTCCATTTCGTCGCGCCTCTTCGGTATTGCCGGCGATAAAGTGCAAGTAACCAAGGTCGTTGAGAATTCTACTTTCTTCCAGCCTGCTCTTCGCCTTCTTGCTAAAAGTGCGAGCCTCTTCGTATTCAGATAGCGCGCTTTTAGTGTCGCCAAGAAGTTGAGAGATCTCCCCTGCGTTTCTGAAGGCGGTCGCCGCCTTCTCGAATTGGCCTGCTGCGAGCCACAGGTCCGCAGCTTCTTTATATTTTTCTATGGCTCGCCGGTTTGACTCGGCTTGCTGTTCGGCCCGCAAGCTTTCAGCTTCAGCAAAAACCGAGTCTGCGTTGTGCTGGTTTTCCAAAGGTCTTACTTCGCGGGTTGGCACCGGTAATAAACCAGAAGTCGCTGGAGCATTTGGGGCAGGATGAAATAGCCTGGCAAACGATGGCACTCCCAACAGTAACGCAAGTACGCCAAAGCAAGCGCACAATAACTGGGCTAAAGTAGAACCTAACTTCATTCCGTTCTCTCAGATGATCTATGCCAACCTATCGTAAGAGTCTTTCCTGACTCGCCAACACTTGCCGGCGGTTTCTAATGCACTCCGTCGGAAAAAAGATTACCGGAGGATTTCGCATACTGAAGACAGGATTACCGTTGCCACCCGCTCCCATCCGATCGATGATCTTGCGATCGATGATCTTGCGATCGATGATCTTACGATCGATGATTTTGCGGTCCTTGATCATTCGGTCCGTGTCGGCACTGACTTCTTGTAATGCCAGTCCCGCTTTAATCAATCTACTTTGATCGTCAGCACCTCGGGGCTGCCGACGTGTCATGACCGTATACGTCTTCAGAAAGTTCCCCCAACCGGTATCGACGGAGTCCTTTATGAAATCGAGGTTCCCATAGCTACTTGCCACTTCCGCCCAGGGGAAGTACATGGAGACGCCGTAAGAATACTGGTAAATCGCACCGCTATAACACGACTTCAAGACAAACTCTGACTTAATAAACTTCTTTACTTCTCGACACTTCCTCCCGACCGAATCCGACGGCAACCGGAGCTCGAGACAGTCGCAGAAGTCATAAAGATCCACAAACGACTCGCCATTATAGGATTGGGCCTCCCAGTGGGCTAAGACCAGCGCGTCCTGAAACGGATTTCCAGCCTCCCTACTCTTCTGCTTTCGCTTGTTCCGTTCGTACTCCTTGACTAACCCACGTTCAAGGTCGTTCGCAACTTTATCAACTAACTTCCTGAATTTATCAACTTTGCCGAGATCGATGGCCGACTGAGTAACGGACAAACCAGCCATCCAGTAACTTGAATAGTAGTTAACGTACTCCTCGACAATTGCCTTGGCGGCTTCTGCCGCCGAGGATTTTCTCTTTGCAACCTTAGGTACGGCGAAATCTTTTCCCAGCCGCTGGAGAATCTGTCGATACGGCCAACCCGATGCGGGACTGTAGCTCTCACAGCCAACTGCGATTTGGGCCAGTCCCCTCAGTTCGTAGCAAATCTCACCCATGCTCATCAAACAATTGTCCATGCCAAGGATGTCAATCGGTTTGCCATTGAGGTCTGTTTTGAGTTCGCTAAAAACTTGCTTCAGCTCATTAAATGTAAGTGAGCCTTTGGAACTCTCATCCTTGAGCAGGTAGTCGCTCTCGGTGCCTCCAGCATGGCCGGATAGCACAACCATGTAGTGGTCAGCGGGATACTCTTCAATACAGAAGCTCAGAAAATTGTAGAGCGTTACGGGCGAGCCAGTGTCGGTGTCGTCAGTGATTTCTTCATCTTTAAACTCAAGACTGGTGAGATCGGTGGCGCCGGACAAAATTGACTGGATTTCGGTGCGGCGTTTCGCGCGAGATGTCGCCAGCGAATCTGCTCTTTTACTTTCCTTCCGAAAGCGGACCTCACAAGTCTTAGGGTTGTAGTGCGCTTCATCGATGATGTCTTCAAAAAGGGTACTGTTTGGGCCCTTCCGATTAATCTCATATCGATGCGTCGGCAAAAAGTCATCTCGTGGATCAAATTGGGCAATGACCCGTATCTCTTTGCCCGGTGCGGCCTTCTTCATCTCCGTCAAAGCAAACAAACACTCTGTGGTTAAATTATTATCGCCGGCGAGGTAAACCATAACTGTCCAAGCTGCTTTCTTCTTTGCCATTGTAATGACCTCCATTCCGATGGGAGATTGGCTGTGGCCGACACTCAGGTCGACGTTGCCAACAGGGTTAGGAGATAGGCGACCTTTTCTAAATTCAACAAGGCTACCGTAAGTGAGAATGACTATTCTAAACGAGCCGACGCTCAGCCTTTGCATGAGGCATTGTCAACCAGAATCCCATCTGAATACAAATACTTTTGCGGCCACGGGCATGGGAGCGCACGAACAACTATTTGTGAGTGTGACTCGATGGGGGCGGCATCGCCTCATCCCAGTGACCTGGCCAACGTTCCGGCTTCAATGAACAAGTTTTGTCGAGTAGAGGACTCCGTACATGGCATCCTGATGACGCTGAAAGTTTTTACCATCTGTAGCCAGCATGACATTAACTAGTTGCACCTGACCGGCGAATTTGCGGTAGGCCAGCCATTGCAATCGTCTGAAGCCGTCTGGTTTCTCAGGATTCGCCTCGCGAAACTCAACGCCTTTGAGCCCATCGATCTCCAACCACTTCACCTCGTCGACTTCGCCGTTCTTCGCCCTGGTTTTGGCTCCGTCATAGAACGCCTTGATGCTGGCGTCAGTAGGAAAGTTCTCATCCATGGTTGAGATGTTTACGTCTAGTGAGGCTGCATCCGAACCGCCCGGAGAGCGCCATACAAGCGTCTTCGACTCCTCGCTAGATCGTGTCCATTTCGGCGGAACGGTCCACGTTATTCCCTGCTGGTCCCACTTTATTTCCGAACCACCGGACAGTGCGGCTCGCTGGGCGTCCGTCGGCTCAGCGCGTTCCGCAACAACTCCACCGCTGTCGGGCGTATTTGAATTTCCCTTTTTTAGCTTGCTAGAGAGATTGCAAAGGGACACCGCAAAGGCAAGCACGAATAGGAGAGGAATGTATTTCATGGGCTAACTCCTAACAAAGCAGCTGACAAAGCAAGGTCCTTCTATTCTAAGACAACCCTCCAAGTCAAATATCGGGGGGGGTCTTCGAGCTTGGGTCTTCGGTCTTAGAGGGGCCATCGGATCCTGAGTGAAGAAACGAAAGGAAAACACAAAAACCTAAGACCAAAGACCGAAGACCCCCCTAGTCAAATGATATATGACCAATGATTGTTGACCCGACCCCCCTCCAGACTGAAGACTTCAGACTGTTAGACCATCCATGATATGCTTGCGACCTTCCCTCAACACCCCCTTTTATTAAACGACGCTGCTATTGCGCGAACCTACTTCGGAGAATACGGTCATGAAAACTGCCGCCGTTAGACCATCGGTCCACATCTGTGTACTAGTCATATCTTTATTGATGCTCGCAACCAACGCCTGCCAGCGTGCGCCGGAAGCGAACGCCAACATGAACGCGAACCTTGCGAGCAACGCGAATGTCTCTGTCGCCAACACTAATACCTCCACTGAGCCCATCTCGGTCATTGCGGCACGAGAGCCCGCAAAATATCGAGCGACTCTGGTGTTCACCGCGCAAACAGAAGGCGGAGAGAAGACCATCGGTATTCCAACGCTGTCAGCAGAGGTAGCGCGCAATGGAGATGATCGTCGTGTTTCATTCAAACTGCCTGATGGATCCGATTTGATCTACCTGGACCACGCCGGCACGCAATATGTCATTGCGCCGGCCCGCAAGCAGTATGCTGAACTCACACCGGAAGCCACCGGCTTTCAACTTCATAAGCTAATGACTCCGGGTCAATTGGTTTCTTATTTGGAAAAGTTGAAAGGAGTTGAGGCTGTTGGAGAAGAGCCTATCAACGGGCGCACTGCCTTGAAATACCGCTACTCCTTAACTTCTAAGACCGGAACCTCCGCGGGCGACGTGAACACTGAGTCGTTCGTATACGTTGATAAGGAAACGGGTCTACCTTTGCGAACAGAGTTATTCAGCGAGGCAAGCGGCAGTGTTCAGGGAGTCAAGGCGGCCAAGATAGTTGCTGAGCTGAGGGACATTACTACCGATGTTGATCCGACGTTTTTTGAAGTTCCAGCCGGGCTTAATAAAGTTCCAGCGGAACAGGTGCGTGCCCAAATAGACGCTGTGACAAGCACTGTTGCGGCTGTACTGCGAACGCTGCTTACTAATATGAATTCAAGCAGTGCGCCACCGCCTCGGCCAGGTGCAGCGAGTACTGCTTCACCGGCAGCGAGCCCGAGTGCGACAAAATGAAGGAGCTTAGATGAGATACATAGGGATTCTCGTCCTTGGAGTATTGCTCGGAGCGGGTGCGGCAATTTTCTTTTTAGGAGCGCCGCAGCCCAGATCGGCTCCGGGAGTACTGGTGAAAACGCCGGATCAGGGAGGAGATCCTGCGGGCACTCTAGTCATTACTCTCGACCAGGGTTTCATCGATGCGATCCTGGCAACAACCTTTTCCGGGCTCGGTCCACCAACATTTAATTTGTCGCAATTGGAGAAGAGCGAGAGCGATATGCGTCCGGCCGTGTTTCAAGGGGGCTGTACTAACAGCATAACGCTTTTGCCGGAAGGAAGCGGTGTAAAGACAAGTGTCCAGTTTCACGGCGGCAATATTTCCGCTCCCATGGCGTTCAACGGCAGTTACAACCTGTTGGGAAACTGTGTCCAGTTCAAAGGGTGGGCGCAAACGAGTATTCAACTGTCATTCGACCAGACGCAACAGACCGTCTATGGACACGTAAACGTCGAGGGCGTGAACCTCGAAGGCGTGGCGCCCGTTGCCAATAATTTCGTGACTGTGTTTGTTCAGAGCGCGATTAATCAGCGAGTGAATCCCCTCATTCTGGTGAGCGAGCGTCAGCTCTCGTTGCTAGTGCCGGTGAAGGCGAGTAACGGAGCAGTAAAGGCGCGCGTTAAGGACGTTCGATCTGAGATACTCGACGGCTCACTGAAGCTGCACGTGACTTACGAGTTCAGCGGCGTACGAGGGCAGATGCAAGGGTGAGGCCGGGTCCGCTCTGTGTGTCCCTGTCTTAGTTACGGCTGCCGAACCTTTGCCGCTTCTTCTTCACGACGGTCGTGTTGCGGCGCGACACCTACGCCATATTTATAGGCCAGTTCCCCACCAAGCCAACTTGAGATCCCGATCAGCACAACTCCCAGTAGCGAAAGCAGGAAAGGTATTGTCAGATGCTTTCCTACCCATGGTGATCCTGCGTGCATGCGAAGGTAAAGACTGATCGCAAAAACAATTAGCGCTATAATGTTAAGACGCGCATGCCAATTTGCAATCTTTGTCACCTGGCGGTCTTTGATTGACAGCCAGTCGATAATACCCGGCACGGCAGCCGCAATCGCTCCCAGGCATCCGGCTGCGATCATAAACTTGGAAATCAACAGCAAACTAGTGTTGCGGTAGAAATAAAAGAGGATATCAACCGCAAATGAGGTGGCCCATAGAGCAATCGGAAAAGGAATAAGCATCGGATGGACGGGATGACCTCCGATGCTGGCTTTACTCGCCATAAAATCACCCTCCTTTCAGAACTGACAAGCTTGCAAAAAGCAGAACAAAGCCGAGTAAAAAAGAGGAGCAATCATCCAAGCTATCCCTTTGAGTTGCACAACCTTGAACTGGCATCTTGCTCCAATGCGCTGGGACAGTAGTGATGGAAATTAATGACAAATGATCTTTATTGAGTCGTGGCCGTCTCCACGAGCGCTCTCTGACGCGCAAAATGCTCGGAGATCTCTTGCGCGGTTTTGCCGCCAACAAACGGGGCCAATTCAGAAACACTTGCTTGCGCCACACGCTGGATGGACCCGAAATGTCGCAGTAGTCTTCCTTTACGTTTTTCTCCCACACCTGGAATGGCGGTGAGTTCGGAAGTGAAGTCGCGCAGCTCGCGGCGCTTGCGATGATAAGTAACAGCGTAGCGATGCGTCTCATCGCGAATCATCTGCAACAGCCGAAGAATCAGTGAATGAGAGTCGAGATAAATGGGCTCATGCTCACGCCCTTTCACGAGCAGATAAGCGACGTCGTTGTGACGCAACGGAGGCTTCACAATGGCTACCATTGGCACAGCCTCGAGCCCAAGCTCGCTCATCGCATCGGCACCAGCGTTTAATTGGCTCTTCCCACCATCAATCATTATCAGATCCGGTAGTGGCTTTCCTTCATCGAGTAGTCTGCGATAGCGCCGCATTACAACTTCCCTCATTGAAGCAACATCATTTGCTCCTTCGACGCCTTTGATTCGAAACTTGCGATACTCAGATCGATTCATCTTGCCGTTGTCGCAAACCACCATGCCGGCAACGTTCTCGGCCCCCTGGATGTGCGAAATGTCGAAAGATTCAATGCGCGCGGGGAAGCGAGGTAGCTCTAACGTCTCCTGCAACTCCTCGAGGACTAGTTTCATGTCCGGCTT
>WNFC01001565.1_pt1 | contig 24146 bp, 23 predicted proteins | sample 5400541 | NCBI WGS metagenome assembly WNFC01 (sample SAMN13153342, study PRJNA577476) | soil metagenome | isolation source: 120 cm saprolite under Douglas fir tree site 2 hole 2 replicate 1 | place: USA:California | collected 2015-04-18
CTACTTACCCAACGAATAGAGATGCCCGCCCGCGGTGGCACTATCTCCGTGACCATCGTCCTGGAAAGGAAAATTCGCCACGGGAGGAAACGACCACCGCGGACACTCGAGGCTGTGTCCTGCGTAGGAACAAGCCGGATTAGAGAATGGCCCGCCAGTCTTAATATCGACGGCGTGAACGTAGCCATCCTTCTGAACGGAAATGGCCAGGCTGCCACAGCTCACTTGGCCAACGGTTGGAGAGGCAGCGAAGTCCGGATCAAAGTCGTGCTGAATGGCAACGGGCTGCACCTGCCATAAGACATTTCCGTTGTGCCAATCCAACTTCAAAATGCTGTTGGTGTAATCGGGCGATGGAATCACATTACAGTTGGGGCCGCCTTCATGGATACAACTATTTCCAGTTGTGACGACAACGTTTCCGCTGGGCGTAATCGCTGGCGAACTCCAGACACCACCTCCAGGAGCGGGCCCACCTACTGCGGAGAAACTAAACGCCGGGTCTAAGGTCCCATTGGATAAATCAATCGCAAAAACCTTTCCGACAGTGATCGGAGCATCAGGACGCTTAGCCGACACACCCACATAAGCCCGTCCGTGAGCGATGGCGGGCGAGGAATACCCAATTTTCGAGGTCCCGGTGGTGGGAGCGATCACGGCGGACTTCCAGATGCACTGCCCCGTCGCTTCATCCAACGCCCAGAGACGTCCATCTCCACCGTTTGAGTTAGGGTCGGGCGCACCGAAGATGACCGCTGTGTGTCCGGCGACGCTGCCGGCGATCGCAGCACTGGAAGCGATGCCCGGGCCGGAAGGATTCCCCGAACCAGCCGCGATGAGCAGCGCTGCCGCTGTCGTGCCGCAAGCATCCGGCGGATTCGGAGCCACCGTAGGAGGATATTGCCAACGAATTTGTCCCTGGTTCGCACCGGTGGCGTAAATCGCATAGAAATGTCCGTTGAGGGACCCGACGTAAACAGTGTTGTCATAGACCGAAGGAGATGCAGTCAGCGCGCCTCCACCAGGAACGGAGAAATCCCAAAGCACGTGCAATGTAGAGACGGTCGAGGCATTCAATACCGATTCATTGGCCTGACGCGAGAATTGAGTCGAATCGTGACCATACTCACGCCAGGCGGTGTCAGCGCAACCGCAGGAGGAAGTGCAGATCAACACAAGCGCAACGAGCATGGTGTTTGAATGTGTTTCTGGGAGGCTCATGACATTTCTCCTCGCAACTACCGGCTGCCTTCAAAGATGTAAATCGCGCGAAGAACGGCAACCTCTCCAGAGTTCTGGATGGTGAAAGAACTACCCTTGTCCACTACCCAAAAGTCGCCTTGGCTTTGGCTCTGTTTTTCTCGATTCACAGTGATTGTTACTGCGCCTTGCCGTAATTCGAGAAGGATTCGCGTCGGGGTTGGTATGGATTCGGTTTCACCGCGCCCCATGATCAAATTGCGGAGTTCCAAACGCAGAGGAGCAGATTTGAACTGAACTTGAAAGGGAGCAGTAGCTACGACTCCCTTAGACAGAAGTTCGTACGAGGAAACCTGGCGATTCTCGTTTTTCGTTGATTGCCCGGCTGCGCGGCTCTCTTGTGAAAGAAGACCAGTTCCTAGCCACGCTAATAGGAGTAAGAGACCAATCAGAAGCCGTCCCCATTGAGCCTTGAAACCGAACATATTACCTCCCTCCTTCTCAGGCCCGGCGTATGAACAAATAAGAAATGAAGTCGGCTAGATCCGCCGGGCTCTTGCAAGCGGTCCTTACGGTGTCAACCGAATCCAATTCGCCGCCGAAGGAACGCGGTCATGGTCGACGAGGAAGAGCAAATAATAGCCGGGTGGGGCGATGGTTCCATCAGGCGGCGCTGTTGCCTTGACCGCAGTCGCTGTACTGCCGGAAATTGCGCAGCCGACATAGCGCTGGTTTTGGTTGAAAGCATGGGTCACCGCTCCCGGCCTCATGAACACGACCTCAGCGATCGCGCCGGGCGTGGGTGTATCCACCGAGAAGGCGGCCCCGTGGGCGATCGTCGCTGGCGAATTTGTTATGGTCGGGCGCGGTTTGAAAAAGTACGAGGGGAGGTACCGCTCGTTTGGCGTGCTGCCGCCGTTCGGATCGCCCCCCATGATGACGCTGCCGTCTGCGAGCAGGATCGCAGCAGAATGGTAGCCGCGAATGTGCTTCATGTTTGGACCAAGTTGGAAGCCAGAGGTTGGGTCGTCAGGATCGAAGATCTCGACAGGTCCACCGTCAGGGAGTGTTTCGATGCCGCCGGCGACCATCACGCGGCCGTCGGGAAGGAGAACAGAGTTTACCTTGTCGCGTGCGACATTGAGGTTCGGAAGTGCCTGCCAGTGCGGGTTGGCCACTGAGAGATCGATCCACTCGGCCGTCTGCTGCGCATCGGCTGCGCTACCACCGAGGATCAGCACTCGTGACTCGTAATGTGGCGGTTTCAACGCCAGCAACACGGCCGTGCCGTCCATGTTTACGCCGCGCTGCGATGAGATTTGGTTGTACCGTTTCGCGGGGTTGTCAACGATTGGCGTCGCTGCCGGGTCAAAGCGGCGGGCCGGCTTCTGTGGGCCTGCGATGAAAAGGTCACCGCCTGGGAGTAGGAATGTCCAAGGGTAATAAAAGTAGTTAAACGGCAGCGCCTTCGGTGCGCTCCAAGCTCCGGCGCCGCCCGGAGTGAAGATTTCGAAAGACTGGACGCCTACGCCGGGAGCGTGCGCATGATCTTCACCGAAGAGCGTTAACGGTTTTCCGTCCGATAGCGTGATGGTGGTCGGGTAGAAGCGCCCCGTGTGAAGCTCAGATGCATGAGTGAAGGCGTTGGTAGTCGGGTTGAATAGGAAGGCGCGGCGCTCGGTGTCGGCGCTGACACCACCGCCGGTCATGAAGCCGCTGTGGGCCAGCACTGTGCCGGCTGCGTCGTTCAAGTGGGCGTGCGCCCCAGACCAAATGTTCTCGTCGGGCGCAACTGCAATCGGTTGGTTGGTGGGCAGGGTGTATAGGCCTGTTGTCTGATCCCAGAGCCGGGACTGGTCGGCACGCTGACCGTAGCCCCAGTAGAGTACGCGCGAGGAATTCGCGAGCAGCACGGCGTGCATGAAAGTGATCTGGGGCAAGCCGGGGAGTTCCTCCCAGCGACCGCCGACCGCGTTGGCGCAACGATCGAGTTGCACGTTTGGACAAGAATTGTCGCCCGGGTCCAGTGCAAGTCCGATTTGAGTTCCGAGCTTCTGGGCCTCCTGAGGCGTCAGGTGGACTGTCTGGCGGGACCGGAGTAGGGCAACGAGTCCCTGCATCATATGCATCTCGACATGGCAGTGGACCAGGAAGTCCCCACGAAGGTGATATTCCTTTGCGCCTTTGTGCGGGTGGTGGCAATGCTCGAACTCATCCGGTAGCAGCAGCACGGGCGGCGCTTCGGTCTCGACCACGAACGACTCGGCAGGTCCAATGCTGCGCACGTCAATCGTCTGATCGGCGAACCGCCAGCGCTGTGCATGAGTGTGGAAATTGTGCCAGTTCATTCCGAGATCGAGATCGAATACGTACCAACGGATTCGCTGCCCGGAGTGCGCGACGATCGTAGGAGTGTTGCCAACGAAAGAGCGCCCATTGAAGCAAAAAGAAGGTAGATTGTCGGCACCACGCTCGACGACACTGTGCTGACTAGGGCCTGTGTTTATCCAGGTGACTTGTCCTCCGATCCCGATGGTGACGTTCGGCGGATTGAAAGCGAAGTCGACGATCGTTACGCTGCTTGTGCTTGGGCCACCCGGCTGCACGGTAACCGAGCCAGCCATGGAAGCGCCGTGGATGCCACAGATGTAGTTGTAGGTTGCAGCGAGGCTGAACACAGGCGAGGCGTAGGTCACACCAGGATTGAGCGGCGCGCTTTGAAACACGGGCGTGCCGCGGAAGCCACTCATTTGGTGGAAGAACAATGGCACGTGCAATAGGTGCTCGCGCGGCGGGAGCGGCTGGGGGGCATGGGCAAATTCGTCGAGCGTGACCAAGTACGGTACCAGCTCCGCCGGTACCTCGCTGAAATCGAGGCCATGAGCCTTCATTGCTAACTGCCCGCCAGCGAGCATCTGCCCAGGCATCGGTCCGGCCATTGAGCCGGGCATTGCCCCCTGCATCGGGTTCATTCCTGTCATCCCAGCGACCCGAGCCGCGTGTTGCGGCTTTTGTGGGCGCGCGGGCTTCACCTCCAGTTTCTTAAGCACTTCGTGTACACGCTTCTCGAAATTGCTCGGTAGCGGGAAGCGTGGTAGATGCTCGTGCTCCTTCTCCGGCAGCACAACGAGGCCGCCGAACAAACCGCGGTTCACGGACGCGCCGATGTTTCTGTAGTGGTCATGGAAAGGCCATGCTCCGATCATCTCTTCGGTGGCCTCAAACGTATATGTCCACCTCTGACCAGGGCAAATTTCGTCCGAGCGGCGCCCATCGTCGCTCTGCGTGCCGAACGGCCACGAGCCATCCGAATCGATCCCATAGCGCAGACCGTGAAGATGAAAGCTGTGCGGGGCGCTGTCGGCGTTCTTAACGTGGATACGCAACAACTCGCCGGGCCTTGCATAGATGACCGTACCAGGAACGCGCCGAGGGAACGCCGGCTCGTTTATGTCGGCAGCAATGAGTTTGTCTGGTTTCGGGATCAAGTATTGAGAGTCAAGATACTCGCGATATATCAATGCCGTGAGCCGACGCGCGGCCACTTCGTCGGCGGGAATGGTCGCGTCCTCGTGTCCTTCGTTGCGCATGCAGTCGCGCCGGTACTGGATCGGCGGCGACACGTGATCGTCAGGCTCCGCTGGCGAATAGTCAAAAATCTTCTCGATCTTCAGGTAGACGTCTCGAATGGCCATGATTGCCTCGCATCAACTGCAAACGACTAATGCGCTCAGACTCGTGCGCTCGCAATGGATTTCCCTTTTGGGTTTGAAACGCTGCGACAGCGCTCAAACAACTTTCACAGTGCCGTGCATGCCTGCGCCCGGGCTGCCGTGGATACTGCAGTGATAGGGGAAGTTACCCGCAACTGGAAACGCGCGAGTAAATGTATGACCAGTGTTGAAGACCCCCGAGTCCCAAATCGCTGTGTCCGACGTCGTTGAGTGATCGTCAGCATCCCATTGCCACTTGACGCTATCTCCTGCGTTGATGGTGACTGGATCGGGATTGAACTGGAAATTGACGACATGCACAGTTACGGTCTTCGGGCCACCACCCCCGTTGCCTCCCATTCCACCGCCCCCGGCCATTTCCGAAGGGCACGGCACTCCAACTGGGAGACCGAAAGCTAGCTCGCCGCCATTGATGATCAGGAGCGATCCCATCATGCCAGTCATCATGTGCGCGAGGACATGGCAGTGCATGTGCCATTCCCCGATGGCTTGGCCTTGGCCCGGCCCTCCCGCGCGCATGAAGCTCCCAGCCTGGCCTTGAATCGTAAAGACAAATGAGTTAGCAGGGCCGAAAATCCGTGTGTCCTCGAACTGCGATACGGGCGTATCCAACACACTTCCTTGGATTGCGCCGGGTGCGTTGCCATGTGGCCCAGGGATGATCCACCGGTGACCGTGAATGTGGAACGTGTGGACATCGCTGCCCATCCCGACGACGCCGAATCTCATTCGCGTGCTGGTGCCCGCGATCATTGTTGGTGTGTTTCCTACGTACTTGCGGCCGTTGATGCACATCCCTGCATCACCCAAGCTGTGGAAAAGCTGGACGTAAAGCGCTTTTGTCGGCGGCGTGCGATAACGCGAGATACAGAACCGGCGAATCAGCAACAACTTTTCGTCGAGCTCAAGTAACAAGTTACCTCGTTGGATCGTCCGCGCCATCTCAGGGCTCGCCACATCCGCTTCACTCTTGGCGTGCTTGGATTTCTTGGCTTCAGCCATGCCAGGCATGCCGTGCATCTCGCCTTGCATCGACATCGGCTCCACGGACGGTAATCCTTCGAGGTCAAAAGGCAGGACGTGCGTTTCGAAAGGCAGGGGGAAACAGAAAGTTTGTATGGGTGACCCATTGGGTGATCCGCCCGGTAGGAAGGCAGGATCAAGTCGACTTGGGTCTTGTGGATCGCCGGCCCTGATATCCACTTCCTGCTGCGCGTCTGCTGGGTTGTGTATGACGATAATTCCTATGGCACCGTGCTCGACGTTGTCCATGTCGCAAATCGAATGGTCGTGGTAGAGCCATACTCCAGCGGTCGTGGGCCAACCAAACGTGTTCCATGAGTACGTGAACGTGCCTCCAGGAGGGACACGATCTCCCTTTTTGAGGGATCCGCTGAAACCGGGAACGCTGGCCCAGGCAGCGGCCTCGGCCGGGGGTATCGGCTGGGTTGAGTCCGGCGGAGACAGTGGGTAGGCCCCGTCAGATGTCGGTTCAAAGACGAATCCATGCGGATGCAGACTATGCGTGCGTTTCTCGATCGCGATGGGGACGGCAGTCGGAAAGGGTAGGCAGATTTCCCCAATGAAGGGGAATGGGAAACAGATTGTCTTCGTGCCCAGTTCAGTCCTCATGTCCCTATTGCGGAAATGCACTTTGACCGAGTCGCCGACGTCGCACTCAATAACCGGTCCGGGAATGGTTCCCATCGTCCCGGTGTCAGTGGGGTCCGGTTCGTTCAAGTCCCACGCATTGATCTTTCGATCGTCTGGTTGGGTCCAAGCATCACTCTGATCGGGTTTCTGAGGATGTTTATAGCGTCGGAGGATCAGCGCCTCATCGACACTCGCGTCGGACTTTCTTAGTGGTCGATACATGGTGACGCCACTGTGAACGACCCCTGACCCAGGCGAGCTTAGGGAAGTAGTAGCTGGAGCCTTCCCCTCCAAGTCCTTCAAATTTTGACCGGACATGCGGTCGATATTGTTCGGACAGACGTCCCAGGGGCGATTCTCCAGTTGTATCCAATACTCAATCGTTGCCATGGCTTCTTCTCCGATTCCAACGGCCGATTAGGCGGGCCGAAATGACGGCTCAAAAAACATGCAGTTGTTCATGAAACGTTTTTACCCGTTGCAGCACATATAGTTGAAAGGACTGTTTCTGTGCGGGGCGCATTCTATTGAGGGAACTAAGCTGAACATGCAATGGCATAGAGACTTCCAATCAGAATCGCCGCGGAAAGGTCACAACAGAAGCAATGAGTGGCGCGAGGATATGGGCAAGCGTAAGACACGACAACCGTCGGAAGGTAGAGTGGCTGCCTCCCCCGGAGGACTAGGTACTAGGAACTTAGTTAGTTGACAAGAGCACTTGACACTCTCATAGTGGCTGGCCCTGGCTCAGTTTCACCCCGCGCTGACTCGAGAGGTTTGAGTATGTCCCGCGCGATCTCACGAGCGACCCTCCAAGTTTGTTCCGTAGCGCAGAACTGCCTTGCGGAAGCGTATCTTGAGCAATTGTTAAGCGCAGACGCGCGCATTTTCCCGTTGAATCTAAAGCAATATGTTCACCTGTCGCCGGCACGTAGAAGGAAGGTCATCTTCGTTATCGATCAGTGTGGACTGGAAATACCTTTGTGTGAGTGCCTAAAGCAACTGCGCGATCGTTCCTCGGATGCGAAGTTTCTAGTGCTCGACAACCGGAAGTCGAAGGAAGAGATTGTGCAACTTCTCATAATGGGAGCTCACGGATATGTTTCACATACGGATGCATCGCGCACCCTCATCCCGGCGATCTTTTGCGTCGCAGTTAATCAACCCTGGGTTCCTCACGAAGTGCTCCCCGCGTTCCTGCGCGAAGTAAACTGTGTGCTGCGTAAGGACACCAGGGCTCGACAAACGACAACCCCCCGCGAAGATGAGATTCTGGAACTGGTGCGCAGACGCCTTTCAAACAGGGAAATTGCTGACCTGTTGCAAATCCGCGTCAGCACAGTGAAGTTCCACCTCTCGAATATCCTTTCGAAATTGGGCGCTAACAACCGACGTGATTTGACAGGCGTTCCATCTTTGAAACTGTGGAATATGCCTTTGTAGAAACAAGTGCGATGGCCTTCAGGAGCTTTAGAAATTCGGCTTGCCGGCCCTGGAGAAGTGATCGGTCTGGCTCCGGCGATGAACCGGGGCGCCGCATTGAGAAACCGCCGCCAAGAATCAAGGTTTCGCCGGCAGGATAGCCGGGGACCCTTCGGTTCTCTGCCGAATGCTCGGCAAGATCGCGGAAGGTAAAAGGACCTCCTACCTCGTGACGAGTGACTCTTGACCTGCCGGACGTTGCCTCCTAATGTGCGCCGGCCCTCCGGGCTATGAACCAGATCACGGCGGTTACAGCAAGCACCCATAGGACAACAATAAAGACCGCGGCCGTTCGATTCACCGGCCTGCCCTGCGCCATCGCGAACTGGGCGCGTTCCCGACACTCGTCAAGGACAAGCGTCGGGATCATGCGTCGCACGACGAGCACACCCAGCGGAACCAGTATGAGGTCGTCAAGATAGCCGAGGACGGGAATGGGATCCGGGATGAGGTCAATTGGACTGAATGCGTAGCCCGCAACGCATGCTGCAAAGGCCTTTGCATACCACGGAACCCTTGGGTCCTTGCAAGCGAGATAGAGGGTGTACGCCTGTAACTTAAGCAATTGCGCCCAAGCTTTCCAACGCTCAAGAAACTTCATGATTCAGAGCTTACGTGATCATCGCGGCGAAGGGAGCAAACATGTGAAGGACGTGCGAATTGTGGCGCGTGACGTTGCGGGCTTGTGCCAGGCGGCGTTGTAAACTGAGGATATGGTTCAGATCGCCATCTTGGAACGGCCATCTGTCGTACGCCATGGACGAAGGCTCGAATATTTCACCATCGGGTGGAATGCCTTAGAAAGTTTGGTGGCCGTCGTTGCAGGTGCAATTGCCGGTAGCATTTCGCTGGTAGGTTTTGGAATTGATAGCTTCATCGAAGTGACGTCCGGGTCGGTCTTACCGTGGAGGATGTCTGTTGATGCAGACGTCCAGCGCCGCGAACTGAATGAAAAGCGGGCCCTGAGGATTGTCGGCGTTTGTTTTCTTCTGCTGTCGGCCTACATAGCCTATGAATCTGTGTTCGACCTGTGGTCTCGCCGCGCTCCCGAACACAGCCTTCCGGGAATCATTCTCGCCTGCGTTTCCCTTGTTGTGACGCCACTCCTTTCACGTGCGAAGCGAAGAGTGGGGCACGCGCCGGGCAGCGCGGCGATGAATGCGGACGCGAGGCAAACCGAGTTCTGTACTTATCTCTCGGCCATACTGCTTGCCGGTCTTCTGCTGAACGCTGTCTTCGGCCTGTGGTGGGCCGACCCGGTGGCGGGCCTGATCATGGTTCCCATCATCGCGAAAGAGGGAGTGGATGGCTTACAGGGCAAAGCTTGTGAGGATTGCTGCGCAGGGTAATCACTTCTTTGAAAGATCGTCGGCTATGGTGGGAGTATCTCCTGTCTGATGATCCACGATTTGAAAGAGCAGGAAGGCGTGCACGGCGTCCGTCGTCTCCGGACTGGCCGTGACTAGCCGAATCCGCGCGCCGCGCTCTGTCTCTGAGAATTCGTAGCGAATCTGTTCCTTGAGCCTCATCATGGTCGCGGCGCCTGGCGGTTTCGTTTCGTGAATGAGCATCGGCGCGTTAAAATTCCCCGAGGAAAACATCTTGGCGATGTGTCCGAGGTGCGTGCGGATCTGCTCGATGCTGGCCTTGTCGTTCGAGTCTTTTGCGGTGACAGCGATTTCTCCTCCATCTTTGAATAGCCGGAAGTGATGCGTCGTTCCTTCGTGGGAGAAGCCCATCACATGCTCTCCACGCTTGACGACATCTTCCGAACGTTTGTCCTGGTCCGGTGCCGGATTCTGTTGAGCGCTCGCCATACCGGGAAGCATGACCAACAAGAAAAGAAGCAGCATAGTGCGCATGATCTAAAGTCCTTTCTTCTTTCGCAACTTTAAGGCACTGGAAACAACCTTGCCGCCTACTCTTGGCGGTACGCTCTCGAGCAACCGCGCGGCCTGACCCGGTTTTGTTCGCCGCAACCGCTTGTCCCACTCCTTCGACAATCGATTCATTTCAGCGCGCAGGGAAACCAGATTCCTGATTTGCTGGTCGAGGTCGTGGAGCTTCGAACGCAGAGAGCTGCGGACGCGACGGCAAGGTGCACCGCCCTTGTCGCGCACGGCCAGAATGGTCTTCAATTCCGCAAGCGAAAAACCAATCGTCAGAGCCCGTCGAATCAGTGCCACCCTCTGCGGAGATGTCGGAGGATACTCGCGGTAATTTCCTGCCGTGCGCTGGGGCAGAGGCAAGAGTCCAAGACGCTCGTAGTGCCGTAACGTGTCCGTGCTTACTCCGGTGAGGCGAGCCAATTGTTCCGAACGCATGAGGTCTCCTCCGCCATGGAAGTCTAAACGCTGGAACGGATTCCAGGGTCAAGTCAAAACTGATACTCATTTCGACGCAGCGACTTTCTGAACGGGAAGCGTGGAGGTGATCACGCCGTCGACGACAGGCTCCGCTCGTCGTGCAACTTAAGCCGGCGAAGTAATTGCGCATTCGCAGCCACAATAAGGGTGGACAGACTCATCGCAACTGCACCCACGCTCATAGGAAGATCGAATCCCGTGCGCACGAAAAGGCCTGCGGCGACCGGGATCGCGACCACGTTGTATGCGGTCGCCCAAACGAGATTTTGGATCATCTTCCTGTAGGTCGCGCGTGAAAGCTCGATGGCCCTGACAACATCACGAGGATCGTTACGCACCAGGACGATTCCAGCGGATTCAATTGCTACGTCGGTTCCCGCGCCTATTGCGATTCCAACGTCTGCAGTCGCCAAAGCTGGTGCGTCGTTCACGCCGTCGCCAACCATCGCGACCTTCTTGCCACCGGCCTGAAAGCGTTTTACAGCCGAAGTCTTGTCAGCGGGGAGAACCTCGGCTGCGACTTCGTCGACTCCGATACGCTTGGCGACCGAATCGGCAACCGCCTTCGAATCTCCCGTGATCATCGCGACCCGGATACCAAGCCGATGAAGTTCCGCGACAGCTTCACTGGATTCGGACCGTATTTGGTCTTCGACGGCCAACGCTCCGAGCAATTGGCCCTGGGCGATGGCATAGAGAACGGTCTTCCCGTCGGACGCCCATGCGGCTGTCAGTTTTTCTATTTCCAGAGGTACGGTTACCTTGGCATCGCTGAGCAATCGCGGCCCACCGATTTCGATGCTCTTCCCGTTCACAAGCGCCTTCGCTCCTCGACCGGCCAGCGCTTCGAAGTTCGTGGTTGACAGCGGGGCCACGCCGCGGCGTTTGGCTTCGGCGACGATTGCCTTTGCGAGCGGATGTTCGGAACTGAACTCCACTGCGGCAGCGAGCGCAAGCAAATCGTCTTCGGTAACGCCAGGTGCGGCCGCGACCCCCGACACGACAGGAGAACCGCGCGTTAAGGTTCCGGTCTTGTCGAAAATGACCATATCCAAATCGCGGCTACGTTCGAGCGCGAGTCTGTCCTTAATGAGAAGACCGTTTTGGGCCCCCAGTGATGTAGAGATTGCGATTACGAGCGGAATCGCCAGTCCCAAAGCATGCGGGCAGGCAATGATGAGAACCGTTGCCGTTCGAGTCAGGGCGTGTTCTTTGTCTCCCGAAAACCACCAGTAGGCGAAAGTAATTCCACCGGACACGACGGCGATGTAAAAAAGGAGTGCTGCTGCACGGTCGGCAAGGGCTTGCGCGCGAGAAGCAGAGGCCTGTGCGGCGGCAACCAGCCGCAGAATGCCGGAGAGGGCGGTTTGGTCGCCGACTGCGCTAATGCGAACGCGAAGGCTTCCACCACTGGCAACTGTGCCTGCGATTACGGTCGCATATGGTTCCTTTGATAGCGCTTTCGATTCGCCCGTGATCATGGACTCGTCAACATCGGCGACGCCCTCAACGACCACACCATCCGCGGGAAAGCGGGCTCCGGGCCGGACTAGAACGATGTCGCCAACACGCAGCTCAGAAAGCGGGACCGCTTGCGTATCTGTACCACTTACGCGTTCGGCGATATCCGGGAGCAGGGCAGCAAGTGCGTTGAGCGCGCCGCGCGACTGGGAAATGGCTCGCATTTCGAGCCAGTGACCAAGGATCATGATCGTAATCAATGATGCGAGTTCCCACCAAACCTCGAGCTCGAATAGGCCGAAGGTCCCAGCCAGCGAAGTTCCAAATGCGACGATGATCCCCAAGCTGATGAGAGTCATCATGCCTGGCTTGCGATCAGCAAGTTCGCGCCATGCCCCACGAATAAAGACGAGACCGCCATAAACGAAGACGACTGTCCCGAGGATGGCTGGGATAAACCCGGAGCCTGGAAAGGAAGGCGCTTTGTAACCCAACCAGCGTTGAACGTCTGTTGACCAGAACAGAACGGGAACTGTGAGTATAAAACTCAGCCAAAATTTGTCGCGAAACATGGCAACGGAGTGCCCGGCGTGAGGGTCGTGTTTCGCCTGAATATCGGACATATTGTGGCCCGTGCGTGGTTCGGTCATCTGCTGGTGATCGTGTTGCGTCATGTGGTTCATTTTGACTCCAATCGCCGAAGACGCGGTTCTATTCCGAGCCAGTGGTGATACTGAGGGTCCCAGCGCGAAGCGCGCGCTCTTTCATGAGCGCGAAAAAGACTGGGACCAAAATCAAAACATGAATTGTTGACGTAATCATGCCGCCGACGATAGGCGCCGCAATCGGCTTCATCACGTCTGAGCCGATGCCGCTTTCCCACAAGATAGGAATGAGACTTGCGAGCACTACGCAGACGGTCATGAGTTTCGGCCTGAGACGCTGCACCGCGCCCTCGATGACAGCCTCTTCAATGTCTTCGTGCTTCAGCGGTTGACCGCTCGCGAGCCGACGGTTGAGCGCTTCGTGTAAGTAGACGACCATGACGACGCCGGTCTCGACCGCAATGCCGAACAGGGCGATGTAGCCAACCCACACCGCCACGCTGAAGTTGTAGCCCAATAACTTTTGCAGGATGAGGCCGCCTGTGAGCGCGTAGAGCGTCGGGAAGATAAGTACTGCCGATTCCGCGACCGAGTGGAAAACCATGTACAGCAGCACAAAGATAACGAAGAACACGACCGGAAGTATGACTTGCAGGCGCTCCTTAGCTCGCAACTCGAATTCATATTCGCCTGCCCATTTATAGGTGTGACCCGCAGGCAAATGGAGTTTTTGTTTCAGCATGTCATTCGCGGCTTTCACGAAGTCGCCGTAATTTCTGGAATTGAGATCGATGTAGACGTATCCGGTCAACGCTCCGTCCTCATCACGGATCATAGCGGGCCCACGTGAAAACGAAATGCGTGCCACTTCCTCGATAGGAATTTGAGCGCCGGAGGGCGTGCCAATCAGGACTCTCCGCAACTCGTCTACGTTGTCGCGGAAGTCGCGGCTGTAGCGGACGTTGACGGGGTAGCGTTCGCGGCCTTCGATGTTTTCCGCCACCATTTCGCCGCCGATTCCTGAAGTGACGGCCTGCTGCACATCGGCAACGGTGAGTCCGTAGCGGGACGCTTCTTCGCGATGGACCTCGATGTTGACGTAAAAGCCTTGCGAGACGCGTTCGGAGAAAACGGATCGAACTTGCGGAAGGCCGGAAAGGACTTGTTGGATTTGTGCGCCAACCTGCTGGATGCCTTCGAGAGTCGGCCCTTGTATTTTCATTCCGAGCGGAGTTTTGATTCCAGTCAATTCCATGTCCAAGCGGTTTTCTACCGGCATGGTCCAGGTGTTCGAGAGACCCGGAAACTGGAGCTTCGCATCCATTTCCTGAATGAGCTTTTCGTAGGTCACTCCCGGCCGCCACTTCTCTCGCGGCTTGAGCATGATGGTTGTGTCGTACATGTCGAGCGGTGCGTTATCCGTGGCGCTGTCGGATCTTCCAATCGTTCCGAACACGGTCTGGACTTCCGGGAACCTGCGGATGATTCGGTCTTGTTCCTGCAGCAGTTGCGAAGCCTGGCCGATGGAAATTCCCGGCAAGGCGGTCGGCATGTACAAGGCCGAGCCTTCGAACAGCGGCGGCATGAACTGGCTGCCGATCTTCAATGCCAGAGGAAGCGTGACGACCAGAAAAATCAGGTTGAGCAGCAATGTCGTTTTGCGAAACCGTAGGCAAAGCCGGAGAACAGGAAGGTACACAGCCTGCGTTACGCGGGACAGCGGGTTCCGCGATTCCGGTCGCAAACGCCCGCGGATGAAGAGAACCATCAGCACGGGCACCAGCGTGATGGCCAGAAGTGACGAGAAACCCACAGCCAGGGTTTTCGTCCACGCCAGCGGGCGGAACATCCGGCCTTCCTGTGCCTCCAACAAGAAAACAGGAAGAAACGAAACGACGATGATAAGCAGCGAGAAAAAGATTGCCGGGCCGACTTGCTTCGCCGAATCCAACAAAATTCTTTTCCTCTCCGGCTCAGACACAGACCGTTCCGCTTGATGCTCGGAGAGTTGTCGGTAGCCGTTTTCGACCATGACGATAGCCGCGTCCACGAGAACGCCAATGGCGAGCGCAAGTCCTCCGAGCGACATGATGTTCGAGCTGACGTGGAGGTAGTACATCGGAATGAAGGCTGCGAGTACGGCGATCGGCAAGGTCAGAATCGGAATCAGCGCCGAGCGAAAATGAAATAGGAAGATAATGATGACGACGCTGACGATGATCGCTTCTTCCAGAAGGTCGCGCTGAAGAGTCTCGATGGAGGCGTGAATTAATCCGGAGCGGTCGTAACCGGAAATGACTTCGACACCGGGAGGCAAGGAGGATTTGGTCTCGGCCAGCTTTTTCTTCACGCCGTTGATGACGTTCAAAGCGTTCATGCCGTCGCGCATGACGACGATGCCGGCGACGGTTTCTCCCTCGCCCTGCCATTCGGCCACGCCTTCGCGAATATCGGGACCGAAGGTGACCGTGCCGAGATCGCGAATCTTGACGGCAGTTCCGTTCTTTGTAGCGACGGGCACGGTTTCAAGATCGTTCAGCGAACGCAAATAACCCAAACCGCGAATCATGTATTCCGCGCCGCCCATTTCGAGCACTCGCCCGCCGACTTCGTTCGTGCTGGCCCGGACTTTTTCGATGACGGTAGACAGGGGAATGCCATAGGCGCGCAGTTTGTTGGGATCGACGTTGACCTGGTACTGCTTGACGAATCCCCCGATGGTCGCGACTTCGGCAACGCCCGGAACGGTTTCTAGCTGGTAGCGGAGGTACCAATCCTGAATGCTGCGCAGCTCGGCGAGACTCCGTTGGTGGGTGCGATCCACGAGAACGTATTCGTAGACCCAACCAGCGCCGGTCGCATCCGGGCCAATGACCGGATGGACGTTGGCCGGCAGTCCTGCTTCGATCTGTTGCATGTATTCGAGGACGCGCGAGCGCGCCCAATACAGATCGGTTCCGTCTTCAAAGACCACGAAGACGTAGGAATCACCGAGCATCGTTTGCGCGCGCACAGCCTTAACGTGCGGCGCTGCGAGAAGCTTGGTGACGATCGGATAGGTGACTTGATCTTCGATAAGACTCGGCGGCTGGCCCGCCCATCGAGTGTGAATGATGACTTGCACGTCGGAGATATCCGGCAGCGCATCGAGCGGGATGCGGCGCAACGACCAGATTCCCGCGAGCACGAGGAGTAGCGTTCCGGTGAAAACGAGAAAGCGATTCTTCGCGCACCAGTCAATCCAGCGGGCGATCACGTTACATACCTCCCGTGGCGTTGACGCTCAGTTGCTTGCCGGCAACGGTTTGGCCGTTCTTCTTCGCGACGACGGTGACCTGCCACGTTCCGCCGCTGTCGAGTTGGGCTGATCCTTCATAGAGTCCATTCCCTTTGTCGTTCAAGGTGACCGGAGTGCGCATCGCCGCCATGCCCATCGCCGGCATGGCGGGCATGAAGAACGTGACGGAAACTTCCGCACCCGAGACCGGAGCGCCACCTGCTTCACTGAGCTTCACTCGAATGGTGTTGCTGCCTTTGCGTGGAGGAGCAGGTTCGGTCGAGAGTTCGACGCTCGCCTGTGGCGCGTTCATCGTGCCTGCGGAACCTGCACCGGGCGGCGGTGGGACAAAGGAGCCGAGTGCAGCCTGTAACTGGCTTTCGGAGTCGATCAGGAAATTCGCTGACGTGACGATCTCCTCGCCTTGTTTCAGTCCTTTCAAGACAATGAAATCGTCGCCGGCGCGTGCGCCGAGTTCGACTTCGCGCGGTTCGAGATAGCCGTCACCGCGATTGACGAAAACTATTTGCCGCGCGCCGGATTGCAGAACTCCGCTCGTGGGAATCACCAGCTGCGTTCCCGCGCGCACTTGAAGCACGGCATTTACGAACATTCCCGGCGTGAGCTTCAAGCCTGGATTCGGAAAAATCATCCGGACACGCGCCGTGCGCGTCGTCATGTCCACTTGCGGATAGATGAAGTTCACACGGCCTTCGAAGTTGCGGCCGGGGTAGGTGTCTACGGTGAGGGCCGCCCGGTCGCCGACTTTGATTCTTCCCAGATCGTTCTGAAACACTTCGGCGAAAATCCAAACGGTCGAGAGATCGGCGACGGAATAGAGGCGCGTCTCCGGCTGAACGGTCAGATTCGGCAAAGCGTTCCGCTCGGTGATGTAGCCCGAAACAGAAGAATCGACCTGAAGTTCCTGCTGCACTTGGCCCGTCGATTCGAGCCGCGCGATTTCGCGCGGCGGCACACCCCATTGCTTGAGTCGTTCGGCAGCCGCGTCCAAAAGCGAAGCCGCACTTTCCGCGACACCCGGCACTGTACTTCCCGCGACGCGCTGCTGGTTCTGTTTCGCCACGAGATACTCGCGCTCCGTCGCTGCGAGGTCCGGGCTATAGATAGTGAACAGCGGCTGCCCTTTGCGGAGGTATTGATAGGTCGCGTCGGCAAAGACTTTCTGGATGTATCCCGAATACCGCACTTGCACGTAAGCGAGCTTGGTTTCATCGACGGCGACATTGCCCGTTGCCCGAATCTCATCTCCGACCATCTTGCGTTCGACCCGGCCCATGCGAACGCCGATGCTTTGCATGCGCTCGGGCGAGAGTTGCACCGGCACGAGCGAAGCTTCATGCTGCGCCATGGACGCGCTTTCCCCTCCGTTCGAGACTTTCTGCGCTGCTTCGTTGGAAGCGGATGGCAGCGCCGCTTCCGTTTTCTTATGTTGCGCGGAGCGCCACCAAAGCCCGGCGAGAATTCCGATGAGCGCGATGTTGCCCACGACCGCGAAGACGAATGCATTCCGATAATTTCGCATGACTCTTTTCCTCTCCTAGCGCAACGACAACCCAGTGATCTGTTCGAGCCGCGCGACGGCGGTCTCGTATTCGGCGAGGTTTTGCCAATACTCTTCATCGAGGTGCAGCACGTCGAGGAACGAGGTGAGCACCGCTTGGAAATCTTGTTTGTTCGATTGGTAGGCAGCGAGACCTGCCTGAAACTCCGAACGCGCCTGAGGGGAAAGACCTTCACGGTGAATCTTGAGGAGCTCCGTGGTTTGTTGTGCGACGACGTACTGCGCGCGCAGCTCGGATGCGACTTGCTGTGATTGGGCTTCGAGCTCACTGCGAGCACGCAACTCCTCGGATTGCGCCTGGGCCAATTCCGGCTTCTGTTTGCGGCTCCGGTAAATGGGTACGCGCGCGCCGAAGGACAGCATGTAGTAGGCGCGGAACTGCGTCGGATCCGTGCGCTGCCACATGTACTGCACGTTGAAATCGGGATAGAAATCCTTGCGTGCGAGATCGACTTGGAGCGATTGCTTGTCGATCATCTTTTGCGATGCAGCCAGTTCCGGGTTTTGCGTTTTCGCGGCGGAGAGGAGTTCGTCGTAAGACTGAACCAGCGGAGTTTCGGTGAGATCCGCGGGCTCAACGTCCGGCGAATCCTGAGGCCGGTTGAGAAACTGTTTGAGCTGGGCTTCGCGTTTCCCAACCGCAAGGTGGTGCATGGCAATTTCGCGTACGAGCTTGGTCTTTTGAAGTTGGGCTTGCAGCACATCCTGCTGCGTCCCCATGCCGGAACGATAGCGGGCGTCGGCGGCTTGCTCGACCTGCTTGAGAAGTTCGCCATCGCTTTCGAGAATCGTCAGTGTTTTTGAGAGATACGCCAACTGAAAATAGGAAGCTTTGACTTCGGCAAGCACTGCGCGTCGCACGGACTCGATCTGTTGCTGTGACACGTCGGCTTCACGTTTCGCAATTTCCCCGCGCAGTTTCAATTTTCCTGGGTACGGAATGTCCTGCGTGACGCCGACGCCGACGTAGGCGAAGTCGCTGTTGGTGTAACCCGCGAACGGCCGCGGGCTGCCGACGCTCAAGTGCTGCAACGTGAACTGCGGATCGGGCAGCGTCGACACTTGCGTGGAAACTTGTTTGGCTCCTTGCCAGCCCTGCCGCGCGGCTTCAATTTGCGGATTGTTCTTCTCCGCTTCCTGCAGCAGGTCGGCGAGCGGAGTTACAACGACCGCGTGCTGCGGTGCGGGTTCTTGCGCAAACGTGTCTTTTCCGAGAGCCGCCAGGAGCAGCAGGGCGTACAGAGTTTGTGCCAACCTATTCCCCGAACGGAGCGGGGGCGTAATCCATTTCACAAGCAAAGACATTTTCCTTCTCCTGAACGTGCGTATCGAACGATCGCCGGTCGGCGCTGCGGCGTGCGGGTTCGCAAGCGAAGCGAATCGGCGGATGAAAGGAACAATCGAGACGGAAAAAGAGACACCCGTGCGCAGCCGCACGGTTCAGGAGCGGATCAGATCAGCAGGGAGGAATGAAGTGTGTACAGCTCGGGAGGGGAATGCTCTGGAGCTTCAAAATCAGAACGAGCCGCACCAGAAAATTCTTGGACTTGCGAGGACGGCAAGATATCGGCCACGAAAACAACGCGGGTTTGCAGCGTCACATGGGAAGCTGGCAACACGCTGGGGGATTGCGAAGAAACCATTGCCTTGCAGCAGTCATGGCTCTGGTTGGACGGATCACAGGGCATGGAGCCACAGCACTGCATGCTTTGCTGGTCTTGGGTCGTTGCGAACATACAGTCGGCAAACTGCAGGCCCAACAGGGCCACCATTGCCACGGTGATAAGCACTCTCTTGCACATTGGCTTAATTCGACTCTAGGTTGATTAGACGCCAGAGTCAATAAAAGGATGCGTGTTACCAGTCCCTGCGGAAGCGCCTGTACGTGAAACGGTGATCTGCCCGTCGCATTCGCAACTGCGTTTGTTGAGTCGAGAGGCGCAAGAAAGGTGCGACGTGGGTTTCAGGGAAAATTCGCACAACCGCTTGCGCTAACGTCAGGCGCGGTTGGGGCGCAAAAAGAAAGGTATTGACTCTGGACTATACTCCAGGGTGTAGGTTCAGAAGGGAGCAACAACGGCATGCAAATCGGAATCGTTGCCAAAAAAGTTGGACTCAGCGTTGACGCGATTCGTTTCTATGAGCGGAACGCGCTGCTGCCGCGACCGGCCCGGACGCTGGGAGGCTTTCGCCAGTACGGCGACCGTGATGTCGAGATACTGGCCTTCATCCGCCGCGTACAAAGTTTGGGATTCAAACTGAGCGAAATTCGGAGCCTTTTGAATTTGCGCGGAAGCCGAATGCAGCCCTGCGCGCCCGTGCGCCGCCGCTTGCAGGCGAAGCTGGCGGATGTTCGGGACAAGCTGGCGAATCTGCAAAAACTGCAGAGCGAACTGCGTTCAGCTCTGCGCAGCTGTGACAAAGAACTTCGTAAGCAAGGCGCGCACTGTCCGATCCTGAGGGACAGAGATTTGCAGGGGGACGCTCGTCAATGAAAATCGAGATCCTGTACGTCGCGGAGTGCCCGTCGCATCCTGCCGCGGTAAAACTGGTGAGAGAGGTTTTGAGCTCGGAAGGGCTTTCCGCAGAAGTGCGTGAAGTGCTGGTCACAGACGAAACGGTCGGGGCCGCCCTTGGGTTTCGCGGTTCGCCAACGATCCGAATCGACGGACGGGACGTGGCGGGAGAGCCAGCAACGAAGGAAAGTTTCGGGCTCAGCTGCCGGCTTTATCCGGAATCACCCGAGATCGGCCTTCCCGCGGCGGACCTGGTGCGCCGCGCAGTGGTTGCTGCCAGAAAGGAGAGCCGACCATGAAGCAGGCGACAGGCATCTCGGCATCGTTCGGCGCGGTCTTGAGTTCCGTCACGACCATCAGTTGTTGTCTGCCGCTCGGTTTCGCCGCGGCCCTGGGAACTGGCGCGGCGAGCGCGTTCTTCACGACACTGCGCCCCTGGCTTTTGGGACTCTCCATTGCGCTAATCGGCCTCGGATTTTGGCAACAGCATCGCGCGAAGCAATGCTCAGTCCCTGGCCGAAGGATTGGAATGGTATTGCTCTGGGCCGCGGTGGCGATCGTCCTGGGAATGATTCTGTTTCCACAGGAGATCGCAGCGTTCATCGCCGACCGCCTCGGCGGAGCGTGGAAACAATGAAGAAGCGAGCAATCGTTGTCGTGGTAGCGGCGATTTTGGTGCTGCTGGGTGTCGTGTATTTGTGGGGTCCAGGTTCCGCGCCGCCAGGGCAGGAACCAGTGCTCACTCTCTCCGAGACGAATTTCAGCGAATTTGAAAAGGCCTTCGATGCCGAAGCGGACGCTCCCCGCCTGGTCCTGCTCCTGTCTCCTACATGACCAGGTTGCCTGCGGGGGTCTTCCGCAGCCGAGCAACTCTTGACGCGGCATCGGGACCGAAAGATGCGTGTGCTGGTGGTCTGGGAGCCGATCCTCGCGACGGACTGGCGGCCGCCCGGAGGTGCCGCGCTTCGGCGAATTTCGGACGGCCGGGCGCGTCAGTTTTGGGATCCGGGACACCTGGTCGCCGCGGCATTGAATGAGAGGGCGAAACAGAACCCGCCACAGCCGCACCCCGCCTGTTGCATTCAGAAGGGATTTTACTGGGATGAGGCGATTCTGTACGCGCCGCTCGGGCGCTGGAAGGATGCGCCGGCGTCCATTTTTTGGAGCGGCCCGGTTTTTCGAATCATTCCAGGTTTGCAGAAGGCTCTCATCGAGGAGCCCTGACGGTTCGCGGCGGGGAACGCGGAGTTAGACAGTCGAATATGGTCGGGAGCAAAAGAGCGTGCTGCAGTTCACCGGCAGCGATGTGCTATTGGTTCGCAGCGTCGCTGAGCGTGTAGCGATCTAGTGACGGAGCCAATTCAAGAATCGCGGGAATCAGCGTTTCAGATAACTCCATCTTGTCCAATAATTTCACTGCTGCAATATTTTGAGCCAATTCTTTAGCTTCATCATCGTTTGCGAATGATATCGCCGGGTCCCAGGTTCAAATCCTGGCCGTCCACCTGCGTCCCAGCAGGTGCACTGGTTGGTGGCGAATCATATCTGTGTCTGGCCGCTGCGGAACTGACTCAAAAGCGCTGATCCGCCGCGATTTGCTCACCGCGAGAATGGGTAGACATTTCTCATTCTTCGGGCTCTCTAATCGTTTCGCCAGCGCTCGAAGACCGACACCAGGAATGAATGGAACGGCCAGAAAATGGGATCGGAGGGCGAAGTATCCGCATTGGGCATCTGTCCGCCCAAGGCGTCGTGCACCGCGCCATGGTAGGGAGTGAGTCGCCCGTTGAGGACGTCGTAGCCGTTAATCTTCTTTAGCGCTGTCGGTCGAAGATTTTTCGGGAGAGGCATATTCACATTGTTATTGCCCTTGTTTAATTGAGCCGGTATTGGCTTCGCCGGATCCCAATACGGTAATGGCACGAATTGCGAGCCCCCGTTGTTCACCAGCCACGTTTCGAGTTCGGCTAGGAAATGCTGGTGCCAGGCAACAAAACCTTGCTCGTGGATCATCAAGTTCATATCCATTCCGGCATTCTTGTGCTCGGCTACGGGATTGTCATTCGGCTTAGCGATGTATTGATCGAGCAGCGTCCGCAACTGCGTAAGCTTCGCAGTGTTCAGGCTGTTTATGCTCTTTCGCTTAGCCATGGACTCCCTCCAAAGCGCTGGTGTGAAAAGCTGTGCCAGCGGCGACCGCGGGGATACGGTCGACAGAACCCGCATTTCCCCGGCCTCACTTCGATGTACAGAAGGTAGTGTCATTTGCCTCGGGATCGTTTCAAACCTGCCGCTCTGTTTGCGTTATTCCTGTTTCATGCCATCCATCGCCATGCCGATATTGACGACGTGAGCTTCGAGCTTGCCGTCTTTCTTGCCAGCGTGGATGACGACACGATCGCCCACCTTTAGCTCCTTGATCGTTGCGGTGGCGTCCATCTTCTCAAACTTCGTGGAAGAAATTACGTTCACGGTGACGGTGGTTTTCTGCGCCTCGCCTTGTTTCGGAGCAACTTCCACCGAGATCGTGTGGTCCGTGATCTTGGTGACCGTTCCCATCACGTGTTGCTCGTCGCCATGAGGGAACGCCAACCCCGCGAACAGAACCGCTCCCACGAACAGAACCGCTCCCACGAACAGAACTAACATGCGTTTCATACCTTCCTCCTTTTTAGTGATGGTTCATCTTCATGGGCATGGGAGGCTTGCCTCCCTTCAAAAACTGCTCCTCTTGCTTTTCCTCGCTCTCTTCCATCGGACTCTTCGGATTGAGTTTTTCCATCTGCTTCTCCTCTTCTCCAGTGATCACTGGCAGATGGCGGATGAACCGCACGAGCTGCCAGGTGGATTCGGCGTCGCTTTGATCCTTTTCGCCAAACGCAGCCATGCCGCTCAAGCGGATTCCGTTGCAGATGGTGTAGAAGAGCTCGCCGTCAGTCTTGTTCTGAGTTTCCGCGGCGCGCATGTCAGGCGGCTTGGGGTACATATTCCTGCCGAAGCTGGTATCGCCGCTGCCGTTGTTGGCGTGGCAGAGAAAGCAGTGATCGGCAAAGTGCTCCATGCCGGCACGAATGTTTTCCGGAGAATTGGAAACGGGGTTCTTCAGGCTGCGGTAGGACGCGGGAACGGCGAGAGCCCGCGCCTTGGTTGCCACGAACACTTCCATCTTCGAGGGAGTTTCGCGAGCGCTGAACCCGCTCTGAATCACACGCCACCCGAGGAACGCTCCGACGACAACCACAACCAAGACTGCGGGACGACCTTTTTCCACGTTTTCATAGTCAATGCACTCCTTCGAAACAGAGTCATGCAGCGGGTTTGGTTCGAGGACAGGCGTGCGAGTAGTGGATATGGAGGATCTTCCATTGGCCATCCGTCAGCTTCCACACCTGCGTTTCATTTCCGGTCGAATCGACAGCCTTGCCTTCAAACGGAAAACGATAGCTGGAGTCCGCCTTCGAGGATTTCGGTTTTCAGGTGATTTTCGAACGCGTCCTTGGCGCCGTCGTTGCGCACGCTGTGCTCGTAAAGCAGCATGTCGGGCGCGAGGAGCATTCGGACGGTGTCCACGTCCTTCTTCGCGACCGCTTGGTCGTACGCATCGAGTGCTTTGCGGACGGAATCCTCCTCCCCGTTGGCGAAGGCGAGCACTGGGAGTGCTATGGTGAAAGCAAAAGCTAGACACAGGCGCTTCTTCACTGCTGGGGGCTTGCGCCTGTCATCTGAAAGGGTATGTTGACCTCACGTACCGGCTTGTCCATGCCGCCTGGTTGCGAAGGAGCTTCTAGGCCGTCTGTCAGCAAGTAGGACTGCAGTGAAAGCGAGCTCGTGGTGAGGTTCTCCAGCGCAGTGACGTAGGAGACTTCCAGCTGCATCAGGGTTCTCTGAGCGATGAGGACCTGTGGGTAAGCGGCAGCCATCGCTTGGTATTTTTTGATGTACATCTCATACGCTTTTTGCGCCCTCGGGATCATCTGGTTCTTGTAGCGGTCGACCGCGGTTTGCGAGAACGTGTAGGACTGGACGACGCTTGCCGCCCGCTCCCGCAAGAGGAGCTTCACGCGGTCTACTTCGCGCCTGGCCCTCTCGGCATCGGCTTTCGCGCTTGCGATGTTTCCTTGGTTGCGGTCAAAAATGGGAATTCTCACCCCCACATCGGCAAAACCCTGCAGTCCGACGGCTCTCCCGTTAGGCGCGGACAACAGCTCGCCATTCTGCTGCATGCCACCGCGGAGTTGCAGGTCGGGTATGGGTTCGCGCTTCTCGCGGA
>WNFC01001568.1_pt1 | contig 24138 bp, 24 predicted proteins | sample 5400541 | NCBI WGS metagenome assembly WNFC01 (sample SAMN13153342, study PRJNA577476) | soil metagenome | isolation source: 120 cm saprolite under Douglas fir tree site 2 hole 2 replicate 1 | place: USA:California | collected 2015-04-18
CTGGTGGCACGCCGACTTGGCGAGCTGCAAGCCGCCGATCTTCAAGAGCGCGCCCGCGACGCGGCGCGGCAGGGTGACTGGGCGGGGGTCCGGGAAATATTGACACGTGTCCGCAAGCTGGCGGAGACCAATCGCTGGCTGGCTAATGTCGTAGCAGAATTGGAGCATCTTGCGGCGCAGAAGACCGGGAACGATTCAGCAAGGAGACCTATTATCAGGCGCTCAGTATGCGCGAGCGGCTGGCGGGGAAAAACGAGGCTCCGGACTCAGCACCGGCCAGCGCTCCGGCCGCTCCTTATCTGCGCCGCAAAGCGCGAATCGGCAAAGAAGGGCTGTGAGCGACGAGTTGGCCGTTCGTCGTGGTGCAACTAACCACGTGGATCTGCAGAGCCACTCACCGCTCCGCAGATCCTGAGGTCTGTTGAATATGCCCAACCGAAGGAGCCAGACCATGAAAAAGAGACGAGTCACGCACCGCATTTGGGTCAAATATCGGTATGGGGTTCTCCACGCTCATTCCGTCCGGCCGGAGGGAAAAGCTCCCTTAGACGCGGTGTATGGCCATGTGCGACAGAATATGAGTGGCGAGTTTACCAAAAGAGAACTGGAGGATGTGCCCTCAGGCGGAGAGACAACATGGATAAACGATGTCAGGCAGCAGCGCCGAGACATGCTCAACGAAGGCCTACTTATACGCTGCGATGAGGGCGTTTTTGCAGCTGAGTGAGGCAGGTTCGCGATGGTTGGAGAACCATCCGATTGTGGTAGACCCGAAATGGGAGTTTAAGATGAGCGACGTAGGTTGCGGTGGTTGGAGCCATACGGACGTGATTGAAAACCCCGAGGATTTTCTTGGGATAACGTCCAAGATCTAAACCATCCAGATCTGCAACTGCCTGTACATTTGTTCAAAAGACTAATCAAACGCGGGCCGCGGCTTCTTGAATCCTTTTAGCGAGGCCGCGCTGCTCGTCGCGTAGACGTATTGTTGTTATTTCCAAGTGCACCGATGACGAACCACACGGACGTTGGCCCCGTCGTCATTCATTCGATTCAGTTACTAGAGTTCCATGCTCCTATATTTTGGTAGCCTAGCTATGTTGGTGCTCGCCCTTAGGATTTGGTTCAAATGGACCGACGTGCGACACCGGGGAGAAAGGACTGGGTATCGCTTAACAGCAATCGAAAGTCAGCTGCTCGAGATGAGCAGTCGGCTTCACTGGATTGAACTTCACCAGCGCGCCAGCCAAGGGGATTTCGCTGCTTCTCACACCATAGGAATGATGAAGTGGGCCGGGGACAATCCCGGGGAGTTCTATCGCTGGCTCCAGAAAGTCCCATCCGACGCATGCGCTCTGCTTTGCCCCTCTGATTGTGAAGCGTGTTGGCAAAACTATTGTTTGCAACGCGGCGAATGCGGCTTCTTACTGGAGCATTCGCACAGGAGCCGAGGAACAATCTCAGTGCGAGGTTTGCAGATTTACTCGGCACGCGGCGTCCTCGTATCGCACCAAACCTCGCACGGCAGAAGAAGCGGCCCGGCCCCGGGGAACAGAAGATCAGAGCTAAGCTTGCCCAATTTAGAAACACATCGAAAGCCCGCTGTGGAGATGAGCAAACGACGAACCTTGGGTGCGACATGGGAGGTCCTTCCTCCCTTGGTGCTTGGAGAAGGGTCCGAACGATCGTGGAAGGAATGGTCGAAGCCTAGGTCGGGCGATTTGACGCCCTGTATTTTGGCGACAGGGCCGCGGGAGAGCCGCGAGCTCAACTGGTCGGTCGGTACGCGCGAGCGGCGATAATCTTCAGCGCGGCAGCCGTTGAAGCGGTCTCCAACGATGCGCTCGTGTCGATCTACGAGCTGCTGGTGGACACTTGGCCCTCTGAATGTATTGCACTGGAGCCTTGGAGGTCCTTCAAGGGCCGGAGCGAGCAACCGATCGTCAGACTGCTCTATCGCGGAAACTTACCAAGGAAGATCAAATATCTACTTAGTCACTGGAGCCGGATCACTGGTGAGGATTCGACCGAACTGAACCACGATCTGAAGGGGATAGCCGATGCGCGAAATCGCATTCTTCACATGGCCTATCTTTGGAAGCCAAACGACGCGCCTTCGGTGCTCAATCCGAGTCAGGCACTGGACCTTGCGAAGCTCGCGACCAAGACTGCCTCCGAGTACGTTGCGAGCCTCTCGGAAGCATTCGATGAAATTCAGCTACCGATTAGAACAATCCGCTCGGTCGAGCTCTGTGGTGAATTCTAACGCGCGTCGCCAACCCGCGCTCTTCATGCCAATATGCCTCAAGGAATGGGAGAGGTCGGGACCGTTGAGGGTTATCAATGCACCTGAGGCGTAAGTGGCGCGCAGAGATTCCGGAAAGGTTCAATCTTAGGTTCTGGCTCCAGATCTGCCGCCTGTGAGTGCTCTTGTGTCGAGGTCGAGCGCGGCCTTGATAATTGCGGGCGCTTGTCGAAAAGCCGTTTAGTCAGCCGCTACAGGACGAGCTAAGTTGTTTCTATGTAGACTAGTCCGGATCACCACTCGAAGTTGTGCCTTGATTAGAGGTCATCTAACAGCTCAGAAAGAGTGAGCAACGCCTCGAACGAGACACCCTGGGCCTCGATGTTCTGGCGTCCGTTTTCCTCTTCACGGTCGATTAGAACGATCACTCGCTCAACGAGCAGGCCGACCTGTCTGGCTCCTTCGAGCGCCGTTATCGTTGACGAACCACTCGTCACCACATCGTCGACGATCAAGGTCTTGTCGCCCGGGTTCACGCTACCGGCAATCAATCCTCGAACGCCATGCTGCTTCGGTTCTTTCCGCACCACGAATGCCTGGACCTTCGCTCCTGTGGCGCGGAAGATCGCATCCGAGACCGACGTTGCAATGGGATATGCGCCTATTTCCATTCCGCCGACGGCGTCAAAAGATATACCGTCGATTCGCTCGAGAATGAGTTGGCCGACCAAGGCGCGCGCTTCAGGATCGGAAAGCGCCTGCTTGCAATCAACGTAATGTCGGCTCATCTTGCCCGAGGCGAGGCGAAAGTCCGGCTCCTCGTGTGATTGCAAGGAGGTTCGCTTTAGAATTTCGCCAAACCTGGCTTTGGCTGAATGCACCTCCACTCCCCAGTCTGGCCCATCCTTTTTCAATGTTTCACTCTAAATCTGATTGCGACCGTCGGCGGATGAGTCTGGTTTGACGGATGTGTGCGCGGGGCGGGACTTGAACCCGCACGGTATTTCTACCACGAGCCCCTCAAACTCGCGTGTCTGCCTGTTCCACCACCCGCGCTTAAGCGCAGAAGACCGTCTCAGAGCCGTCGCCACAACCCTTACTTTAGCATCTCCTCTCAAAAGGGGAGATCAGACAACCCCCACCTATCCTCCCCCCCTGGTCAGGGGGAGGGATTAGGATTCTCACCCTTTCGCAGAACGTCTGAGGCTCGTGGACACCCCCGCAAACTAGCAGATGAGTCTTCATGGCGGCGAGGTCTATTTGGCCGTCTTGCCTGGGGCTGGGGCGGCCGGATGAGTTGCGGATGCTGGGCCGCTCGTGCTCGCCGGTGCGGTTTGCGAGGGAAGGCGAACATGTCCCTCGAAAATGCTGCCGGTGACCCGCCGGGTCGAGGTATACGCGAGAATGATCGCGGTCGAGAAAAAGAGCATTGCACAGCCCCACGTAATTTTAGTCAAAAAATTACCCGCGCCGCTCGCTCCGAAAACGGTCGAACTCGAACCGCCGAAAACGGCCCCCACATCTGCGCCCTTGCCCTGCTGCAGCAGGACAACGATCACCATCGTGATGCAGACAATAATATGAAGAGCGACAATTGCTGTAACCATCGGTTGTTCTGAAAATCGCGCAACTCGGTTCGTTCAACCACTGTGCCCCGTGCTGTCATTCCCGCGCGCGTGGCTGCCGTGCGCGAGGAATCCCGCGTCTTCGCCATTTCCTCGGTCAGGCAGCTCGCCCAGAGCCTCAAAGTGCACCACTGCAATTTGCCGGCGCTGCTCCGGGATTCTTCGCGCGCCAGACACGCGCGAGAATGACAGACGCGGAACGTATCTCTATTTTCTCCATCGGCTCAGCTCCGCTTCAAGCCATACCTGCGCGCGCGATTCGTGCGAACGACTCGGCCTTTAAGCTTGCCCCGCCGACCAGAGCTCCGTCAATATCGGGTTGTGCGACCAGCGAGTCGATATTGTCGGCCGTGACGCTGCCGCCGTAAAGGATGCGTATTTTATCACCGTTTTCGTTTCCGAAATGATCCCGTAGCGCAACCCGAATAGCCGCGTGCACCTCCTGCGCCTGATGCGGTGTCGCGTTACGTCCAGTGCCGATTGCCCATACCGGTTCGTATGCCAGTACCAGATGGGCCGCTTTTTCGGTAGAAGTCTCCGCCAAGCCGGCTTGAAGCTGCCCCAGTACCACTCGTAGCGTGTCGCCGCGATCCCGCTGCTCCAGAGTTTCGCCGACGCACAGAATCGGCGTCATCCGGTTGGTGACCACACCGGCCAGCCGTCTGGCGATCAAATCGTCGGTTTCTCTGAAAATGTGACGGCGTTCGGAATGTCCAATGATTACGTGGGTCACACCGAAAACCTTCAGCATTGGCGCAGAGACCTCGCCGGTGAAAGCCCCCTCATCTTCAAAATGCATATTCTGCGCGCCCAACAGAATCGAAGAGCCGGCCAGCGCTTGGGATACGGCTGGGATTGTCAAGAATGGTGGCGCCAGCAGCACCTCGCGGTCGCGGGCCAGTGATGCCCCCTGCGGGTCGAGTTCCGCCCGCAGGGCGGCCACGACCGTCCTTCCCTCAAGCGGAGTGAGGTTCATTTTCCAATTTCCGGCGAACAGTCTTTTGCGCATTCTATCACCGAGCCGGCATGCGCCGCTGGTCGAGGCGGGAGTCCCCGCCCGCTATCAGCGCGCGAGTATATTCGTGGGCACCAACCGCCCGCCGCGCCTTTGTGCACAAACCAGCCCCCGGCGCGGCCGACGCCGGAGTTATCCGCCGTCTTCCAAAGCCTTGACCCCGGGGAGTTCGATTCCTTCGAGGTATTCGAGAATGGCGCCGCCGCCAGTCGAAATATGCGTAAATTTGTTCGCCCATGGCTGATTGACGAACGCCGCCGCGGTATCACCGCCACCAATCAAACTGGTTACGCCGCTCAAGTTCGCGACGGCCTCACCCACTTTGAGCGTGCCCTGGGCGAATGCAGGGATTTCAAAGAAACCAAGCGGGCCGTTCCAAACAATCGTCCGGGCCGCGGACACCCGTTCGATGAATTCGTCGATTGTGCGCGGCCCGATATCGAGGCCCATCTTGTCAGCCGGGATGCTGGTTGCGGTCTGAACGGCGGCCTCGGGTGCCGGTGTTGCTGCGACAATATGGTCAAGCGGCAACACGAACGGCACATGGCGCTGCGCTGCGATGGCGAACAGCTCACGTGCAAGGTCGACCTTGTCTTCTTCGATGCGTGAGTTGCCGACCGGTAGCCCGCGAGCTTTCATAAATGTGTAGGCCATCGCCCCGCCGATAAGCACCAGCTCGACCATAGTCAGCATCGTTTTGATTACGCCGATTTTGTCCGAGACCTTGGCGCCACCGAGAATCAAGATGTAGGGATGAGCCGGATTGTTAGTAACCGCCCCCAGCGCATCCAACTCCCGCAGCATCAGGAAACCGGCGGCGCGCTCGCGCAGGAACCGGGTCACACCGACTGTGGACGCATGGGCGCGATGAGCTGTGCCGAACGCATCGTTGACGTAGACCTGTTTGCCGCGCGCCAGTTCATGCGAAAAATCACGATCGTTCGCTTCTTCTTCCCGATGAAAGCGCAGGTTCTCCAGCAGCAAGGCCTCGCCGAGCGCGAGATCATTCACCATGTGGCCACTGAACTCGCCGATACAATCCGGCGCCAGCGCGACCTTTTTTCCCAGCGCATTACTGAGATATTCCGCCACCGGCTTAAGGCTCAACTCGGGCGTTCGCTCTTTCGGCCGCCCCAGATGCGAACATAATACCGCGGCGCCGCCATGGCCGAGGATGTACCGAATTGTGTCGAGACTCGAGTCGATGCGCGAGGAATCGGCGATTCGTCCGTTGTCCAACGGCACGTTGAAGTCACATCGGACGAGGGCTTTTTTGCCCTCCAGTGGAATCTGACTAACCGGGATCGCAGGCATCTGCTATCACCATCTCAGCCCATACGAGCGTGCCCTCGTCCATCATCACAAGCGCGCGGCAACGTACACAGTGACGTCGGCGAGCCGATTCGAATAACCCCATTCGTTGTCGTACCAGGAGAACACCTTAACCAGCCGGTGGTCTAACACTTTGGTCAGAGGCGCGTCGTAGATAGACGAATGCGGATTATTGTTGAAATCGATCGAAACCAGCGGCGCATCGCTGTATTCGAGGATGCCCTTAAGTTCACCTTCGGCCGCATTCTTCATCGCGATGTTGACCGATTTCTCATCGCATTGACGCTCAACCGTGGCGGTCAGGTCGAGCAGCGAAACATTGTGGGTAGGTACGCGCACAGAGATGCCGTCGAGCTTGCCGTTGAGCGCCGGCAAGACCAGGCCGATTGCCTTGGCGGCGCCAGTCGAGGTTGGCACCATCGAGACCGCAGCCGCGCGGGCGCGACGCAGGTCCTTGTGCGGCCCATCCTGGAGCATCTGGTCCTGGGTGTAGGCGTGCACTGTCGTCATCAGGCCATGCACGATACCGAAGCTTTCGTGTAATACCTTGGCAATCGGGGCGAGGCAGTTGGTGGTACAGGAAGCATTGGAGATGATGTCGTGCTTTTTTGGCTCGTACGCGTTCTGATTGACTCCCAGGCAGAGCGTGATATCCGAGCCATCAGCCGGGGCACTGATAACAACCTTGCGCGCTCCCGCGCTCAGATGCATCGCGGCCTTGTCACGCGCCGTAAAGAGTCCGGTCGACTCGATCACGACCTGAACACCTAGTTGCTTCCATGGAAGCTTCGACGGATCGCGCTCGGCGAGGACTTTGAACGCATGGCCGTCGAGCATGATTTGGTCTCCTTCGGCCTTGACCGCTTGAGGCAGGGTGCCGTGCACCGAATCATACTTGAGCAGATGAGCGAGCGTGGCGGCGTCTGTGATGTCGTTGACGGCCATCACCTGCAAGTCCTTTTGATGCAACGCGGCACGAAAGAACATGCGGCCGATGCGGCCAAAGCCGTTGATTGCAATCCTGGTCGGCACGGTTAAATCCTCCCTGCGTGTCCCGCCCAATTGTTCCCGTTGGCCGCTGGCGCCGGGATAAGCGGTGGGCGTCTATCCTCCTCGTACCGATGACGCTGCCGACGCCTCCATGGTGGCCGCTTCGGGATAGTGCTTTGCCTTTTACGCTACCATAATTGCGGCCTGATGCCATGAGGACGGCCGCACCCTGGTTCCGGCCGAACCAACGTCCGCCCGGGAAAAGCGATTCATCACTCGGAGAACAGCCGCAAACTGTGGCGCGGCGCGACACGGATGACGATTTGGAGCGAGCCAAAGACGAAATGGGCGATGCGGGTTGATGCGAGAATGCGAGAGGTTCAGCCATGCCTAGCAGGCTGCGGAAAAAGGCCTTCCGCAGCCTGCTTTCCCTCTCTGTAATCTCCCCCAAACGGGGAGAGCTAAGGAAGGAAGCCAGTTTTCATCGCAGGGTGCGAAAAGATTCCGCATAGCAAATAAGTTTTTCCGCATCCTGCTAGAAGCGCTTTGAGCGCGCGAAGTCTTTTCGACTTTGATACCCCACGAGTCTCAGAAAATTGCGGCTTCGAGCAAGATTAGCGCACAATTGGTGCGAAGAATGCAGAAACGATTGGCCATTAATCTCGTCTAATAGGTATTGATTGGGTCGGCCCTGCGCGAATCCCGCGATTTTATGTGCGCGCGCCGCAAAATTGACTCCATTGAATTCGATGCGAATAATAATCAGCATTGCTGCCGGGACTATGCGTAGCGAGGTGAGCAGGTGAGCGGCGCAGGCGGGCTTGGTGTGGTCGATATGCTCCTCGGCACGGGACCCGTGGTCCAGGCGGTCCTGCTCCTGTTGATCGGCTTTTCCATTGGCAGTTGGGGTATAATCCTACACAAATTCGTCCAGATTTCGCGTGCGCGCAGTGAATCTGAGCGCTTCATCACAATTTTCTGGGAATCGAAAAACCTCGCCGCCATCCATTCCGCCGGGGTTGGCCTTAAGCGCAGCCCCATCGCCCAGGTTTTCCGCGCAGGCTATCAGGAACTGCTCCAACTCACGCGCGCCAAGCGCCAGGCGGTCGGCGCTGAAGGTGGCTTTTCGACCGATTTAGGCGGTGTCGACAACGTTACCCGGGCGATGAAGCGTCAGGAGAATGTCGAGTTGACCAAACTTGAAGCCGGCATCACCTTTCTCGCGACGACTGGCTCGACCTGCCCGTTCATCGGTCTGTTCGGCACGGTATGGGGAATAATGACGGCCTTCCTCGGGCTATCTGCCGCACACACATCAAATATACAAGCAGTCGCACCAGGTATCGCCGAGGCGCTCATTACCACCGCGGTGGGCTTGGTCGCAGCGATTCCAGCGCAGATGTTCTACAATTTCCTGACGACCCGGGTGCGCGTGCTGGCGACCGAGATCGACAATTTCATCGCCGAGTTCCTTAATATCGCGGAACGTCATTTCCTCTCATAGGGCTTGGCGCAGATGGCATTCGAGCCCGGACAGCGCGGTTCACTGGTCTCGCAGATTAACGTCACTCCCCTGGTTGACGTGATGCTGGTGCTGCTGATTATTTTTATGGTGACGGCACCGATTATTCAGCAGGGCGTACAGGTCAGCCTACCGAAGGTGAAGGCGGCAGCACTTCCAGGCAAAGAAGAGCAATTTATTGTCTCGATCACACGCGACAGCCAGGTTTACTTGAACGATACGCGGATGTCACAAGCGGCTTTGACGGTGAAGCTGGCGGCGATTGGGCGCGAGCGGCCGGACCGCGAGGTTTTCGTGCGCGCAGATGATCAGGTGCCGTACGGCACGGTCATCCGCACGATGGCGGCGATAAAGGCGGCAGGGATCGAGAACGTCGGTATGGTTACTGAAATGCCGGCGCCGGTGGCAAGCGGGGGCGGATCGCAAGGTGCCAGCGCCAGTCCTTAGCCGCGACGAACGCGGGTCGCGATGGGGTTACGTAGCGGCGATCGTCGTTTCGGCGCTGGGTCATGCGGTTTTCTTCTTTGTAATCCTTGTCGTGTTGCCAGGTTTGCTCGGCTCGAAACCGCCGCCACCTTCGTACACCGTCAAAATTGTCGACTCGCTGCCGGCGGGCGATCTTGGGACCCATTTGCCGCGGCTCAGCCAGGATCCGGTTCAGCATCATAAGACGGTCACACCAAAGGTGGTCCAACACGAGGCGCCAACCTCGATAACAACACCGCCGCCACCTCCGCCCGATAACGACAAAAATGTGATCGCGTTGAACACCACCCCTTCGCCAACGCCGACACCGGTCCGGACTCGGACGCCAACGCCAACTCCGACTCCTCCACCACCATCGCCTGAGCCATCGGTGAAACCAACTCCGCATCCGAGAAAGCACGAGCAGGCGACTGCGACGCCCACGCCTCATGCCCGGCGCCAAAAGCCGAAGGCAGCACCAACCGCAGAATTGGCTAAGGCCACGCCGAAGCCGACACCGAACATCAGGCGGGAAATGCAGAAGCTGCATGAAAAGCTGATGGCCGAGCATCTCAAACAGATGAAAGAGGAGCAGGCGGCCAAAAATCGCGAAAACGGCGGTCCGGTGCTAGCCAGCCGGGAAACTGAAGGTAGCGGCTATGGCGTCGGCGCAGGCAGCGGAAGTGCGGGGATTCAGCAGAGTGCAGAGTTTCTGCTCTACTGTCAGACTCTAAAGAAAAGGATACAGGACGCTTGGAACTTCGCCGGTAAGAATCCGAAGTTGACCGCCGCCGTTACAGTCGGCATCAATCCGGACGGCTCGTTGAATACGGTTCGGATTAGCGACGCCTCCCGGGATCCAGCTTTTGACGATTCGGTGGTTCGTGCAATCAGACTAGCGGCTCCCTTTCCGCCGCCGCCAGAGAAGTATCGCGCTCAGTTTGCCGAGGGAGTGCCGGTGATTTTTAATCTGGGCGCGCTCGAGAACACCGACGACAGCGGCGGCTAGTCTCGAAGAAGGAGCTATCGGCGATTTCTTGATGGATTATTTTGAGCAAGTTCTAATTATGTCATTCCCGCGCGTGGCTGCCGCGCGAGGAATCTCGAATCTCCGGGGCGGCTGACAACAATCGGGAATTCTTCGCGGCAGCCACGCCAGAATGACAGACACCGCAACCCATGAACTCGTTTGCTCGTAGTGTCTCAAACAAAAGGTCATGATGAAGACTCGTGTTGTTGTTGTGGCGGCGATGCTCATCGGAGCGGTGCCAATTAGGACCCTCGCGCAGAGCAATTTGCCCGGCAAGCTCCCCCCGATTCAAATCACCGGTGCCGGTGGGCGGCTTTATCCAATAGCCGTTTCGGGACTCAAGGACCTCCATGGCGACGGCGAGCATAACATCTCGCGCGTCTTCAATACGACACTGACCCGCGACCTCAAGCTTTCGAGCTTTTTCCGAATTATCGATAAGCAAGCCTATATCGAGAATCCGCAAGCGTCGGGATACGATATCGGCCAGTTCAATTTCGGCGACTGGCGATCGATTAATGCGGAATTCCTGGTAAAGGGTGCGGTGACACGCCAAGCCGGCGAGGTCACGGTGGAGGCATTGCTCTTCGATGTCGGGGAGCAGCGGCGGATGATGGGCAAGCGGTTCACTGGTCAGGCGAATGAAGTCAGCGAGATGGCGCGGCGTTTCGCTGACGCCGTGCTGGAAGCAGTGACCGGCAAGCGTGGGCCATTTGACACCAAGCTGGCGTTCGTGTCGACCAGGGGCGGCCGCTTCAAAGAGGTCTACACCTCATGGCTGGACGGCGGCATGCTTTACCGGGTCACAGACAACCCGACCATCAATCTGTTCCCAAGCTTCGACAAGACCGCACAACACCTGCTTTATCTGTCGTATAAGACGCTAAGCCCCGAGCTTTATCTGGTCGATTTGACTAAGCGGAGCGAGACGCGCATCGCGCCGCCATTGGGAATGGCGGTAGGGGGAACGCTCACCCCCGATGGCCGAATCGTCGGCGCGTTCGCCCGGGGTGGACACACCAACCTCTATTTGCTGGATCAATCCGGCAACCAAATTCGCTCCTTAACCGACAACGGCGCCATCAACGTGAGCCCCTCGGTATGCGGTGCCAGCGGCCAACTCGCCTTTACTTCCGACCGTTCGGGGAATCCCCAGATTTACGTGATGGAGATGGCCGGGGGAGGGGCGCGGCGCCTGACTTATCAAGGTGACTACAATACGGCGCCGGCGTTCTCGCCGGATTGCAGGAAAATCGCCTACGAGAGCCGTTCTGGCGGTATCATCAACATCTTCGTCATCAACCTCGACGGCAGCGGTGTCCACCGACTTACCAATGAGGGTTCGAATGAATGGCCGACGTGGTCGCCGGACGGACGTTATCTCGCCTTCAGCTCCACACGCGAAGGCGATTCGCGGATCTATTTGATGCTCGCGGCAGACGGCCGCGTCATTGCCCCCTTAACGGAAGGAGAAGGTAATGCTACGAACCCATCATGGTCATGGTGGCTCGGTGGTTGAATTGAGCACAATTGCGCGGAGGATTGGACTGGCCGCAGCGATTTTGGCACTCGTACTCGCCGGCTGTTCGTCGAAGAAGCCGCCGGGAGCAGGGGAAGGCGGGCCCGGCTCTAACCCCGGCGGGCTCGGCCAGGAAGGCATGGGCGGTGCGGGTGACAGTTCACTCAAGCGGCTTCAGCAAGGCACGCTTGGTAGGGGCGAACAGGGGCCGCTAGGCGACATCCATTTTGATTACAACGACTACACCGTGCGCCCGCAGGATAGCGAGATTCTACACGGCAACGCCGACTGGCTGCAGAAAAATCGGGACCGCCGCGTTCAAATCGAAGGCCATTGCGACGAACGCGGTTCCGAGGAATACAATATTGCTCTCGGCGCCAAGCGCGCGCAGGCGGCCAAAGAGTATCTGCAGACGCTGGGGGTCGCGGGCGACCGCATGTCGACCATCAGCTATGGCAAGGAGTTGCCCTTGTGCACCGAACATACCGAAGACTGCTGGGCGGAGAATCGCCGCGACCATTTTGCCGTCACGGAATGAGACTGCGTAGCCTCCTGGTTCGGCGGCTGCTGATGACAGCGGGCAGTTTTATCACGGCCGTCTTGGTGGGATGCACGCCCAATGCCGACAATCAACAGGTCCAGGCGGACCAGTTTACCCTGCGCGGCATGGTCGCGAACAACCAGCAGCAGGTTGATTCTCTGCAGGAAAAAATTCAACGGCTCGAAGATCGGGTCTCTGAACTGGAGCATAATGGCTCAAGTCCGGCTGCTGGCGGCAATCAGCTCGCGTCGATGGAAGAGCGGCTGAATAAGCTCGAGTCGCACGTAAACTCCTCGCAAGCAGGTGCCGCGAGTGCGCCGCCTGCGGGTTCAACCAACTCAGCAGTGCCCAATACGTCCCAGCCAACCCCTGGCGCCAGCGGAGAAGAAGCCTCCGGCAGTAGCGGAGAAGAAGCCCCTGGCGGCGAAGCCGCCACGGCCCCTCCTGACTCCGCGTCTGCTGCGTCCTCGGCGGTGGCCAACACACCATCGTGGCGCGCAATGATGGACCAGGAACTCACCGCCTCGCATGATGATCCGGGCGAGAAGCTTTACCATGGGGGGCTGGGTGAGCTGAAAGCGAACAGATATTCGCAGGCGCTCGGCCAATTGCAGACGCTTCAGCGGCGTTACCCCAAATCGAGTCTGAGCGAACCCGCGGAATTCTTCGCTGCCAACGCGCTTTATGAGATGGGCAACTACGATCAGGCAATACTGCAATTCAATGATCAGACGATGCGTTTCCCCAAGGGCCATTTCGCCAGCGCCGCGCTGCTACGCGAAGCTCAGGCATTTGTGAAAATCAATGACCGCATTGATGCGCGTCTGACGTTGCAGAAACTCCTCACTGATCTGCCCGACTCGCCAGAGGTACCGATGGCGAAATCAATGATGCAGACCTTGACATCCTAAAGCTGCCGCCAGGAACTTGGGCTGGTGATCGGACACAAGGGTTTCTATTTCATCGGCGAAAAGCGAGCACATGGCGCTCGGCATTCGAGCATGCGACTATGAGCTGCGATGGAGATAATTCGCGACCTCAACTCACTTGGGCCGTATCCTTTTCCAGTCGTCGCACTGGGTAACTTCGACGGAGTCCACATCGGCCATCAGGCGATCCTCAGAATCGCTATCGAGCATGCTCGAGCGGCGGGTGGCAGCGCTTTGGCGCTCACCTTTGACCCTCTGCCGGCCAAGGTCCTGAACCCCGACCGCGCCCCGCGATTGATCCTCACACCCGAGGACAAGCACGAATTACTGCGCAGCTTCGGCTTGGACAGCGTGATCGTGCTGACCTTCTCCCGTGAACTCAGCATGCTGACGCCCGAGGAGTTCGTGCGCGAGTATCTCCGCCGCCGCATTGGCGCGCGCGTGGTCGTCGTCGGGCATAACGTGAGCTTCGGCCACGCGCGAGCCGGCAATGCCGTGGTGATGCGGCAGCTCGGCGGTGAATTCGGATTCGAGACAAGTGTGGTTGGCCCCATCGAACGCGATGGAATTGTCGTCAGTTCGACCCAGGTGCGCGAAATGATCGCCGCGGGGAACATGCAGCGCACGGCGATTTTGCTCGGCCGTCCTCACTTCCTGCGCGGGCCGGTCGTGCATGGACGGGAACGCGGCCGCACCATCGGATTTCCGACTGCAAATATCCAAAGCCGCACCGAATGTTTGCCGCCGGACGGCGTCTATGCAACCCGGCTTGTGCTGGAAGATGGCGCGTACCCATCGATTACCAATATCGGGATGCGGCCGACATTCAACGAACCGCAACGCACTATCGAGGCGCACATCTTCGATTTTAGTCGCGATATCTATGGGCGCGAGGTAATGTTGGAAATCGCCGAGCGAATCCGGCCTGAGCGTAAATTCGAGTCGGCACAGGCGCTGGCCGCGCAGATCGCTTCAGATCTGAAACGTGCCAGAGAGATTCTCGCAGCATAAAGGGCTGAGCGACACTGGTTTGGCATCCAAAGCAGGAAACCGCGCCAAAATGACGCCGTTCGATGCAAAGAATTTGACTTAGTCGGGGCGGAGTGTAATAAAGCAGTCCTAAGCCAAAACAGGCTCAGGGAGCTTAGTGGTGTCGAACGGCCGCAATCTGAAGACCGCTAGTCGAGCACTGATTGCACCAATTGCCCTGCTACTGGTTTTCGCCGCCTCTTCCGTCCGCGCCCAAATGGTAGCCGGCACCATCACCGCACTTAACGGTGAGTCCACTATAACGCGCGGCACGCGAAATTTCGCCGCCGCCTATTCTGCGCCGGTGGACTTTGGCGACCGGCTCGAAACGAGTCCCACCGGCCGCTTAACGGTAACGCTTACTGATAATTCCCAGCTCGAACTTACAGAATCGAGTACCCTCCTCCTTTCGGAGAACCTGCTTAATCCGAACGGCACTCGGGCGCACACCACCGTTACTTTGCTCGGGGGGCTGGTGAGATCGTTAGTGAGGGTTGCTGCGGGCGCGTCTCCCAATTACGAAGTACATACGCCCAACGCAGTCGCGTCGGCGCGCGGCACTACTTACGACACCTATTTCACGAACAATACAAGCCGCCCCGGTTTCAAAAGCTGCAGGGAATTTACCGACGTACTGGACTATGACGGTATCGTCGCGGTCAGCAGCCTCGCCAACCCATCGTCGCCGATGGTCGTACTCCATTCCGGGGATAAGACCACCGTCCCATGCGGGCTTGCAGCATTTGCAGCCAGCTCGCTCGCCGCAATCGGGACCGGAGCTACGGCAGGCGGCCTGAGTGCTGCGGCAATCGCGGCGGCTTCCCTGGGGGGCGTCGGGATCATAGGCGGAGGAGTCGTAGGCGGTATTGCGGCAGCGGGGGGCTTGAGCAGCGGCGGAGGTCCACCTCCCTCACCGCCATCCAAGGGACCCGTCACTCCAGCTATGTAGCCATAGCCGCGCGCACTGAAGGGCGCTGTCCTCCTGGTGTCTACCCGGTTACAGTTACCATTTGACCATAACTTACGTTCTGTCAGCCGCCGATTAGTAATTGGGGTCGGGCGCTCAGCGTGATGAGATCGATACCTCGATAAAGCCGGTGAGATAAATGCGGGGGGTTACCAACCAACGCCGGACGCGGGCATTCACAATCGCCATCGGGCTTCTGACCATCGCTACAGTTACCTCGTTTAAGCAGTATTACCCCAGGGCCTTCGAATGGGCGGAGCTTAAAGCGTCGGATTTGCGGCTCTACCGTGGCGCCCTGCTCAAGCCAACTGGCAATGTTGTAATCGCTGCCGTCGACGATAAGAGCATCGCCGAACTTGGCCGCTTTCCGTGGCCGCGCAGCGTGGAAGCGCGGCTGGTGAGTGCTCTGCGCAACTATAAGGCAGCGGCCATCGGCTTCGACATCGCCTTCAGCGAACGCGACCCGGCCGACGCCGAACAGGAGGTACTCGTCCGGCGCCTGGAAAATTCCGGCGTAGGCGACCGCCTACTGCGCGCAGCGTTGGGCGGCAGCAACGACCTGGTGTTCGGACGCGCGATGCAGCAGCAGGGCTCGACCTACCTCGGATACTTCTTCCGGAGCCATATGTTCCACGAAGCGACTGGAGCAGAGCTGTCGTCGTTCCGCGCAAAGTTGATTGAGCCGCCGCCGCTTGCCTATAACATGACGCTCAAGGGACCGGGCGCGCGGCAACAGACTTATATCGCCGACGGTTATCTGCCGCCGATTCAATTACTGAATAGCGCTGCCGCCGGCACCGGGTACGTCGATATCGACGAGGATTCCGACGGCACCGCGCGATCAAATCCCGCGGTAATAAGGTTCGACGGGCGCTATTGCCTGCCACTGTTTCTGGCAATGGCAGATGCGTACCTCGGCCGGCCACCATTGATTCTGCGCTTCGATGCCGACGGCGTCAGCAGTATCGAAATCGGCGCGCGGAAAATTCCAGTAAATCAGCAAGGCGAGATGATGGTGCATTTTCGGGGGCCGCCGGGCACGATGCCCCGGGTGTCGATTGCGGACATCGTCGCTCACCGGCTACCTGCGGCTACGCTCGCGCACAAAGCCATCATAATTGGGGTAACCGCTCATGCGATCGGCGATCGGATCGTCGCGCCCGTGAGCGGCGACTTCCCCGGCGTGGAATTCCAGGCGGCCGCCATCGATAACGTGCTGGCCGGCGATTTCATTTACAGCTCGCTCTACTTGACCGCGATGGAAAGGGCGAGTGCGTGGTTCATGGCTACGGCTGCGGCGCTTGCCGCTGCCTTCATGACGGCACTCTCCAGTGCGCTGGTGGTCTTGGCGTTAGCCGCCGGTTACATCGGTTACACGAGCTGGGAGCTATATGCGCATGGGCGATTGGTCGGTATCATTTTCCCGTCTGTCACTTTGCTCGCGACCTATTTGACGATAGTCAGTTACCGCTATTTCGCTGAGGGGCGGGAAAAGCGCTTCATCCGATCGGCCTTCGAGCTCTATGTCCATCCGGACTACGTGGCTTCGCTGATGGAAGATTCGAGCATGTTGAAGCTCGGCGGCGAGCGGCGTCATTTAAGTATCCTGTTCGCCGATATCATGGGATTCACCTCGCGCGCCGAGCGCTCACAACCGGAACCGCTGGTGGCGCTACTCAATACCTATATGACGGCGATGACGAATGTGATTTTCGAAACCGGCGGCGTGGTCGACAAGTTAATGGGCGATGGCATTATGGCTTTTTGGGGTGCTCCGCTGCCGGCCGAGAATCCAGCGCGCGACGCGATCAACTGCGCGATTGGAATGATGGGCGAACTGAAGAAGCTGTCCGCCCGCGACAGCCGCTTTACCGATATTCACATCGGCATCGGCATTGCCACCGGCGACGTGATCGTCGGCAATTTCGGCGGCGAGAAGAAATTTGACTATTCGGTGATCGGCGACACCGTCAACCTGGCGTCGCGGCTCGAAGGTCTGACCCGCCAGTTCAAAATAAATATTCTGGTCAATCAGCCGACCTACGATGAAGCCGGACACGACTATGTTGCCCGTGAGATCGGCCTGGTCAAGGTGAAGGGCAAGGACCAGCTCGTGCCGGTGGTCGAGATAGCCGGCCGCCTGGGCGACAGCGTCGACCCCGCGCATTATCAACGCTTCAGCAACGCGTTGGCGCTGCTGCGGCAAGGGCAATCGCCCGAAGCCGACCTTCGAATCCTGCAGCGCGAATGGCCCGATGACCACGTAATCGCGATGTGCCTGGAGCGCTTGCACGCCGCCAACGGCGACCCGCCCCACGAAATGGTCTTCGAATTCGATACCAAGTAGAGCGCCCCGTTCTCAAACCGAAGGAGAGCCACAAGTAGAACTGACACCCTGACTCTCTCTTCAACCTAGGTGTTGACCTGCCGAATTGGCTGTTTCCCTGCCGGATTGGTAGAGAACAGTTCGTTAGAACATTTCGAGAGGGCGATGATATGGACGCGATTGACGCCGATGTACCTCGAGCATTGTACTTCCTGTACTTTCAAGTGCAGGATCCTGACTGGCTCAAGGTCGCGCTTCTTTATTGGGAAGGGCTCGGGCTCATCGCTCCGTAAGGCTGCAAAGGCCGGGTTCGCTGGTGACCACTCGGAAGAACACCAAGTGCGAAGAGGGACCAAGGTCTCATACTTGAATGATGGAGCTAGACCTTGCCCAGCGTGAGATTGGCGTAGGTATCCAGGCTCATCGACCAGCCGGGGGGAACTACCACTGTTGTATCAGGTTCCTCGATGATCATCGGTCCGCTTTGTATTCCGCTAATGTCCAGCCGGCTGCGAATCGGTGTATCGAGCAAGCCATGATCACGCCCGAAATATACCTGACGTGAATGGCTATTCGGGCGCGGCAACTTTGATGAATTGGCGGCGGCTCTCGCCATCTCAGCGAATCGCAATCGTCCTGCACTAGCCAGTGCTCGAAGGCGTAAACTCACCAGTTCGACCGGATCTTGTGCGTGGTAACCAAATGCGCGCTCATGCGCTTCGGTGAAGAGCCCGCTCAAAAGGCCGGCAATATTCGTATGGCCGTCAGCAGCAGGAAAGGGCAAGGTTAATTCTTGCAGTTGATAGCCGTATTTGAGGTCGGCGTATCGCTCGAATCTGATGGCTTCGGGCGGCACTCCTTCGCTGCCCATCTCTGCTACTGCCGCCTCTTCGAGTTCACTATAGCAGGTTATAAGCTGATCGATCTTTACTGAGTCAAGCGAAGTGACGAGACTTCGGATATAGTCGTGGCGGTAATCGGCGAGCAGTAGTCCCAACGCGCTGAAAAGACCCGGAAAGATCGGGACCAGCAACCTGGAGATTTCCATCGTCTCCGCCAGCGCCGCCGCATGAATCGGTCCGGCGCCACCGAAGGCGAGCAGCGTGAAATCGCGGGGATCGCGGCCGCGTTCCGTAGAGACCGCCCTCAGCGCCCGCATCATCAGCGAATTAGCAATTTGGGTAATGCCGTAAGCCGCATCCATCACCGCGAGTCCCAAGGGATCGGCGATCCGGCGCTTGATAGCGTCGAAGGCTGCCTGATGGTCGATATGCAGGGCCGCACCGGCAATTACCTCGGGGTTCATGTACCCCAACACTACGTTGGCGTCGGTCACGGTGGGCTCGCTTCCGCCGCGGCCGTAGCAGACTGGGCCCGGCTCCGCACCGGCGCTCTGCGGCCCGACACGCAACGTGCCCCCCTCCTCGACCCAGGCGATGCTGCCGCCGCCCGCGCCAACTTCGACAATATCCAGCGAGGGCACAATCAGTGCGTGGCCGCCCTTGTAGAACAGATGGGTGGTAGTGTTTACCGCGCTGCCAATTTCACCCGCCGCTTTCTCAGCCGGGACGCCGTCTTCGATCAGGCAAGCCTTGGCAGTCGTCCCACCCATATCGAAGGAGAGAATCTTGCTAAGCTGAGCCTCTCGCGCCAGCCGGGCCGCAGCCAGCACACCTGCAGCGGGCCCCGATTCGATCATATAGGCGGGCTTTCGGCGGGCCGCCTGGGCCGACATAATCCCGCCATTCGACTGCATAATGAGTAGCCGGCCGCTATATGCTGTGAGGTGCTTTTCGACGTGATTGAGATAGCGGTCAACCACCGGCACCAGTGAAGCGTTAATTACTGTCGTGCTGGTGCGATCGTACTCCCGAATTTGGGGGTAAATCTCAGATGAGAGGCAGACCACGGCGTCAGGCCCCAATTCCGGAATTATCAGACTGCGTAACTGCTGCTCATGAACGGGGTTAAGATATGAGTTGATAAAGCAGACCGCGATTGCCTCTATCGGCTCGGCAGCGAGCGTCCGCAGCAGTCTGCGCACTTCGTCAGGATTAAGCTCCTGCTCGACCGTGCCGTCACCCAGAATGCGTTCGGCAAGTTCGAACCGAAGCCGCCGCGGCACCAGCGCCGGACCACGTATCCAATTCGGATCCTGAACGTTGGGCCGCCGCTCGCCCCGCATCTCGAGGTTGTCGCGGAACCCACGAGTGGTAATCAAAGCGGTCGGCGCAGTGTTACCTTCGATTATGGCATTTGAGGCGATTGTAGTGCCGTGAACGAAACATTCGACCTCGTCTAGATGAGCGAACGGACGTATGCAAGCGACGATATCTTCGCCAACGCGATCAAGCAGCGACAGCACCTTAGTTGTAGTTATCCCGCCATCGTCGCCGATCACGATGACGTCGGTGAAGGTTCCGCCAATATCAAATGCCACGCGCATGAATAGTCACTTAACCTGGTGGCCTCTTATTGCTTCGGTCGCGAGATAATCGACGGCAAACGTTTCGGGATCGATCACTACTGCATAACGCTCACGCGCGCCATGTGCTGAAATTTTACCTTCCCGGAAATCGTGCAGCACCAGTTCGGGAGCGCGCTCCCATGGATTGCCATAGCCGCCGGAGCCATGGACCTGGTGATAAATCCGGTCGCCCTGCGCGACACTGAGATGAACGTGGGCTTGAGGTGCGAGCAGCGTCTGGGTGCCGTTGCTCTTAAGCAAGTTTATGGAATCGCCGCCGGCGCCGCCGTCCGCCAAGCCTTCGGAGCCGCGCACCTGGATCGTACGGATTAGAATTTCGGCGGGTTTGCGGAAACGCCACTGCCGATATACAGAGAGCGCGCCGCGAAACTTGCCAGGGCCTTCGGTATCGGGCACAAAGCCGAAGCCTTCGACCACAACCGGGTATTCACGTTCGAGCACTTCCGCCGGCATTGCGCCGTACGCCCCGCCCATCGCCATCGGCGACGCGCCATCGACGCCATCGCGATCCGGGCGCCCGCCCCAGCCGCCAAAGAAGACATCCATAAAGGACAAGTAGCGGCCGTCCTCGCCATGGCAGATGAAATGGAGCATGTCGGCACCTTCGCCGACGGAACCAAGCTGACCGGGTACCGCCTTTGCAAGCGCCCTGAAGACCATATTGCTGACATGCATCGCTAATGACGCGCGTCCGCCCACGGCTGCCGGATAGCGCGGGTTCAATAAGGTACCCGGAGGCACTAGGACCTCGATGGGCCGCGCGAAACCGATATTCGCGATCGCATCAGGGCGCACAATCGCTTTCATGGCAGCGCGCGCCATCGCCTTGGTGGTAACCAACGGTGAATTGATCGACGCTTTGACCTGGGGCGGCGCCGATGACAAGTCGATTACCGCCGAGTCCCCCTGCACACGCAGTATTACTTTGAGCGGCAGCGGACCGCCAGTAACCTCGGTCTCCTCATCAAATAAACTCTCTTCGATGTACTCGCCGTCAGGTATATGGCTAATCGCCGACCGGGTCGCACGTTCTGAATAGTCAACCAGGTAGTCACAGGTGGCTTCGAACTGGCCCAAGCCGTACTTGTCGATTAGCTTGACGAGCTGCTCGGCGCCGCGCTTGCAACTCGCCACCTTGGCATCAACGTCGCCCACCCACTCCTCCGGCGTCCGCACATTGGCGACGATCGCCTCCAGCAGTACTTCATTGCGCTTGCCACGATCGTAAAGTTTAAGCGGCGGGATGCGGACGCCCTCCTCGAAACTTTCGCTGCATTGACTCGATATGCCGCCGGCGAAGCGGCCACCGATATCCGTGTGATGCGAGTAGGAGATCGCGAAGGCGGCCAGCCGCTCTCGCCAGAAAACCGGCGCAATAAGGGTAATATCAGGCATATGGGAGATGCCGGCGTACGGATCGTTGGCGATGATGAGGTCGCCGGGGCGAAGCGAGTCGCCGTACCTGGTGAAGATATTGTTCATCGTGTCGATAAAGACGCACATCTGGTAAGGTGAGCCGCCCTCTCCGACGATCCGGCCCTGGCGATCGCAGACCGCCGTGGCAAAGTCGCCCACCTTGCACATACCCGAGCGTCCGGTGCGGTATACAGTCAAAGTCATCTCTTCGGTGACTGCTGCGATCTCGTTTTTGATCACCTCTACCAGGATAGGGTCGAACGGACGTTGCATGTTGATGCTCCCTCGCGGTGGAAATTCTGACTCTCCAGGTTCTGGATGCCGCCTGCAAGAGGGCGGCTCGAAAGCCGCCCCTCCAGGTACCATCATTTCTCTTTGAAGTGCGGCATCACTTTGGCTGCGAACAACTCCATGCTGCGCATTACCCGCTCATGCGGGACTCGCCCACCGGGATTAAACCAGCATATAGTGCGGTCCATCTTGAAATCCTCATGCAGGCGCGCGAGACGTTCGACAGACCGCTCCGGCGTATCGAAGATCGCCATCGTCTCGCTCATCCGGTCGTAGGTCAGGCGGCGCGAGCGTTCCGCGACCTCGCGTATATGGGCGGTAACCTTTTCGGGCACCACCGCAGACTCCAGCAATAAGCTCGCCGTCTGAAGCAGGTGGCGGACGCTGGGCTCCATATCCTGGCGGATTTGTGCTTCGTTCTCGCCCACATAAAGGGGCGTCAGGAGGGTGAAGTCGTCCGGGTCGCTGCTCGGATGCTGTGCGGTAGCACGAGCCTCGTGATAAACCGAGAGAAATTCCTTGATTCGATAATAGGGATTGACCTGCGAAGCGGCAAAGATGCGATAGCCCAGCCGTCCCATCAGCTCAAACGTATCGGCACTGTTGCACGCGACCCGGATGGGCGGATGCGGTTGCTGCACCGGCTTGGGCACCACCGTCAAATTATCGGCCTGGAAGAAACGCCCGTGGTAGGAAACACGCTCGTTTTTCCAGGCCGCCAGGATAATTTCCACTCCCTCGAGAAAACGATCGCGGCTTTCGCCTTGCGGTATGCCGAAACCACTGAAATGCGCGGGGATGGCGCCGCGTCCAATGCCAAACTCCACGCGCCCATTACTGAGCACGTCGAGCGTCGCAATCTCTTCGGCCATGCGGATTGGATGGGACAGCGGCAATAATATGATGGCGATACCGAGCCGCAGCGTTTTGGTCCTCTCGGCCACCGCCGCGAGGAACAACAGGGGCGCCGACAGGATCGAGAGGTCGGAAATGAAGTGCTGCTCGACCGGCCACACCGATTCGAAGCCCAGCGCCTCGGCATAAACTGCCTGCTCCAGCGTGTCCCGATATCGCTGCACCGGCGATTGCGCGCCGGAACAGGACAACTGGTAATGAAGTCCGAATTTCATAATGCGTCTGTAGCACAATACCTCTCCCGGTCGGGAGAGGTATTATCGGCGCGCTCTGTACCACAGGCAGACGACCCGGTTCCGTCGGCCCAGAGTCTCTAATCCCTCCCCCTGACCAGGGCGATGTTGGTGGGGGGTAGCCTGTCGGCGGCGCATAGTGGCCGTGCCGCCATAATTTCGCCGATATGGTCATTTCTCCATGTAATTACAGGCAGTCAGGCTCGCGCTGGACGAACGGTCCGAGCAGGCCGAGTCGAGCAATCAAATCCTCGTTGCGCGAAATCATGCAACTAAGCATGAGCAGGGTGCGGAAAAAGGCCTTCCGCACCCTGCTTTCCCTCTCTGTAATCTCCCCCAGAGGGGGAGAACTAAAGGAAAGAAGCCAGCTTTATCGCAGGGCGCGGAAAGATTTTTCATAAAGAAATTGGTTTTTCCGCACCCTGCTAGAGAGCACAAACCAGCCGGCCGCCTTTCCTGTTCTCGAATCTTACGGACAGACCGCGCCTTCGCAAAGCTTCTCTTCATTCTGGGATTATCCGGGATTTTCGGGGACCAAACGGGAGCCAAATGGGAAATTCTGGCTAGTTTCCGGGACCCAGATGCGATGAAGTGCGCTCGACCGGAATGCAGGTCGCGGTATCATCGCACACCAGCCCCGCCACCGGCTCTTCAGCCGCGAGCCGAGGCTCATGTCGTCGTCATCCGCCGGCCGGCTGAAGGGGTCCCTCACTTGGCTAAAGGGGTGCTTAAGCGGCGCCGGTGTGTAGCCGTATTGGCGTGGCGCCACGTCCGCCGCGGCGCATGCGAGCATCAGCGCCCAGAAGCGGTCGGCGTGGCCATCCGCGTCGCGCTCGGCGATGAAGCGCAGCAGCCCGCTTGGTCCGACAACGCGTTGCGGTTTGTGCAGATCCGAACGCAGGGCCACGTCGCCGGCGGGAATTCTGAGCTTGCGATCCTCGAAGCACGCTTTGCCTGCGCTGGCGATGTCGAGCTTGCGTGCAGAGGTCATTAAGACGCCGTCGACGCGGGACGCGCCGTAGCGGCGGCATGCGTCCTCCACCGGTTTTTCGCCCATGCCGGTCTGATCCATCCAGAGCCGGCTGACCTTGTAGGTGTGTATAATCTGGTCGAGTGCGGCGTCCTGCTCGGCGAAAGAAGCGCGCTTGAGGATGCGGACCTCGCGGGTTCAATTTTGAAGCGCGCGCGATCGGCCAGCCAGCGCCGCTGATACGGCAGGAGCGTGATGAGGCTCATGAGCAGCGAGAATGAGTCAGTAGT
>WNFC01001570.1_pt1 | contig 24129 bp, 23 predicted proteins | sample 5400541 | NCBI WGS metagenome assembly WNFC01 (sample SAMN13153342, study PRJNA577476) | soil metagenome | isolation source: 120 cm saprolite under Douglas fir tree site 2 hole 2 replicate 1 | place: USA:California | collected 2015-04-18
CCGACCTCGACCCGGTGCGCGCAGTAGTTGCACTTCGCCGCGGTCCCCGTGTCCGGATCGATGTAGAGCGCGTCGTAGGGGCACGCCTGCATGCACGACTTGCATCCGATGCACCGTTCGCCGTCGAAGTCCACGATGCCGTCGGCGCGCCGGTAGAGCGCGACGGTCGGACAGATGGTGACGCACGGGGCCGCGTCGCAGTGGTTACATCGCAAGACGGAGAAGTAGCGGCGCGTGTGCGGGAAGGTCCCGCGCTCGATGTATTTCACCCACGTACGGAAGGCCCCGAGCGGGACCCGGTTTTCCTCCTTGCACGCCACGGTGCAGGCGTGACAGCCGATGCAGCGGCGCTGATCGATCACGAAGCCGTAGCGCACGCGGCCTCCGAGGCTCTCAGTGACTCAGGAGATCCGCCCATACTCTGATCGCGGTCAGCGCGACGAATGTGAATAACGCGACGCGGAGCCAGAGAGGCGGCAGCCGATGGCTCACGGCGGCGCCGAGCTGGGCGCCGGGGATCGCGCCCACAACGACCGCGAGCGTGGGGGCAAGTGGGATCTGGCCGGTCAGGAGCTTGCCGGCAAAGCCGGCGATCGCCGCCAGCGCCGTGATCGCGAGCGAGCTCCCGATCGTCACACGGATCGGAATGTCGACGACGACGAGGAGCAACGGCACGAGGAGGAATCCGCCGCCGGCGCCGACGAGACCCGCGGCGAGGCCGACGCCGCCCGCGACAGCGCCGACGCGCACGCGGCTGAAGGCCAGCGGCGCCTCGTCCCTTCTGGCGGCGTCGCGCCCGGTGCCCACGAAGACGAGCGCGGCCGCCACCGTCACCATGGCCGCGAAGACGAGGAGGAGTCCACGCTCGCTCGCGTATTTCGACGCCAACGCGCCGACGAGGGATGCGCTGGCCATCGAGGCGCCACCGGCCCAGACGAGATCGGCGTTCACGGCACCGTGACGCCCGTGGGCGAGCATGCCGGCCGACGCGGCGACGAGCACCTGCGCCATCGTCACGCCGGCGACGGCCTTGACGTCGAGGTGGCCGACCTCGAGGAGCGGCGGGACGTAGAGGAGCAGCGGGATCATCACGAAGGCGCCGCCCGCCCCCAGCAGCCCCGCCACGAACGCGCCGGCGAACCCCAGGCCCAGCAGCGTGACGCCGAAGGCGAGCGTCACGCGGCCTGCCGAGCCGGCGACCGCAGCGCTCCGGCCGCGGGAAGCTCGATGGCCGCTACCTGACGCTCGACCAGTATGCCGCCAGGTCGGCGAGCTGCTCGTCGGGAATCGTCAGCATCAGCGCCTTTATCACCTTGAGCTGGGCGTCGCCCGGGCTCCGGCGATCCTCCTTGAAGAGCCGCATCTGGTTGCTGAGATACCCCGGCGGCTGGCCCGTGAGATCGGGGACCCCCTTGGCCGGGTCTCCCTTGCCCGAGACGCCGTGGCAGAGCGTGCACTGGACGGCCGCGGCGCGGCCGCGCTCGACCGCCGCGGGGTCGAGCTTGACGGGCGACGCGGTGCGCTTCTGCGCGCCGAAGTAAGCCGCCACGTCGTCCACGCCGAACTGCAGGACCATCTTCGCGTAGGGCTCCATCTCGGGCGACGTCCGCTTGCCGGCCGCATAGTCCTGGATCGATTTCTTGAAGTACCACGGGGCCATGCCCGCGAGGATCGGCATGGTGTTCGACTGGCTCTGGCCGGCGAAGCCGTGGCACGCGCTGCAGACGAGTGCCTGGGGAGCGCCCGGGCCGTCGAGCGGTCCGGCCGCGGCGGGGCCGGTGAGCCCGAACACGAGGAGCAGGCTGATAAGGATGATCGGCATCACGTTGTCCTTTCCCGCCGGCCTAGCCGAGCATGTCCTGCCAGATGCTGTTGGCCCACCCGACCGCGTTCTGCGCCCACATCTCCGACTGGCCGGGAGTGAGCTTCTGCTCGATCTGAACGACCTTGCCGCCCTCGATCTTGTAGCTGTTGACGACCGCGATGGCTTCCCGGTCGCTCACCCAGCTGTAGCACGTGTTGCCGGGCGCCATCGGCGGAACCGGCTTGTCGTTGAGCAGGTTGACCACCGCGACCGCGCAGATCTTCCCCATCGCGTTCGCGATGTTGCCCGACTTCGGCACCGGCAACCCGATCGTCGAGTCGCCGATCACGTGGATGTTCTTGTGCTTCACCGACTCGTAGGTGAGGTGGTTGACCTCGCACCAGCGCTTGTCCGCACCGACCAGATCCGCCGTGACGGCGATGGTCCCCGCGCGTTGCGGCGGAATCAGGTTGAGCACGTCGTACTTGACCTTGTCGCCGAGCTCCGTCGTCACCTCGCGCGCGCCCGGGTCGACCTTCACGACCTTGTTCGAGCCACGGTACTCGATGTTCGGATAGCTCGCCCAGGCGGCACGGAACAGCGCTGCCTTCGAGACCAGGTTCGGGTTGGCGTCGAGCACGATGAGCTTCGACTTCGGCTTGTTGTTCTTGAGATACCAGGCCACCTGGCACGTCCGCTCGTACGGACCGGGCGGGCAGCGATACGCGGCCGGAGGAATCGTCAGGACGAACACCCCACCGTCGGCCATCGACTGGAGCTGTCTGGCCAGCTCGACGGTCTGCGGTCCGGCCTTCCAGGCATGAAGCACGCGGTCCTGGGCGGCCGCGAGCCCCTCGACCTGCTCCCACTGGAACTCAACGCCCGGCGACACGATGAGCCGGTCGTACGGGAGGTAACCGCCGCCCACCTTGACCCGCCTGGTCTCGGGCTCGATGGCTGTCGCCATCTCGTGCAGGACCCGGACCCCGTGATCGCGCAGACGGCTGTAGTCGAAGGTCATGCTCTCGATCGATCGCACGCCGCTGAGCACGAGGTTGCTGAACGGGCACGACACGAACTGCCGATTCGGCTCGAGCAGGACGACTTCGATCGACGGATCGGCCAGACGCACGTACTTGGCGGCCGTGGCACCGCCCCATCCGCCGCCGATCACGACGACGCGGCGACCGGTTTTCTGGGCAAAGTCCGAGACCGTGGGCGCACAGCCCGCCGCGAGCAGCGCGAGCCCGGTCCCCGAGGTCAGGAGGAACTCTCTGCGCGTCGACGCCTTCATCCGACCCTCCCCAGACTACGTTCGAACCACACCTAGGCCGCGCTGAACCGGCCGGTCGCCTCGTTCCAGGTCGCCAGCATAGCCCACCCGAGCGCGATCGCGACGATCAACACGATGGCACCGGCCCAGCCGAGCGTTGACGGCAAAAAAACCGCCGTGCCGAGCTTCTGCAGAAGCCCGGTCTGCACCGCACCGAGCCGCACGAGCGACGCACCCAACGCAAAACACGCGACGGCGACCCAGAGCTTCACCTGCCCCTCACCGGCTCGCCAGAGCGAGCCGGCGCCACAGCCGCCCGCGAGTGTCATCCCGATGCCGAACGCGAGACCGCCGGCGAGCGAGCCGAGCCACACAGCCGGAAACACCCACTCGCTCTTGTCCTTGAGGTCGGCGTATTTCAAGATGGCGAAGCCCAGCGTCGACACGACGAGCGCCAGCGCCGCCGCTCGTGTGTGCTCGGCATCGCCCGTCATGAAGGGCTCCCGAAAGGCGCGCACGAGGCAGAAGCGCGAGCGCTGGAAGATCACGCCGAACGCGGCGCCGAAGAGCAGAAAGATGCCCTGCGTTCCGTAGCCCGCGCGTGCGTAGAGAACCAGCGTCGCCAGGACCAGGCCGAGGACGAGCGCGCCCGCCCACGGCTGGCGGCCCGCCGCCGGCGCGCTTGTTTGTAGATAGATGCGCCCACCGCCACGGGACCAGTCGGGCCGGTGCGCCACCTCCCAGACCAGGTAACGCAAGCCGAGGAATGCCCCCATCCCGAGTCCGAGCATCATCCCGATCCCCGACAGCGACAGCGCGCTGGTCGCCGAGAAAAACCCGCCGATGTTACAGCCGAAGGCGAGCACGGCGCCCACGCCCATCAAGAGCCCGCCGGCCGCGCCCTTGGCGAGCTCGGCGCGCGGCGGCACGCGAATCGCGAATTCCCTCGATAGAAGCGCGGCGATCGCTCCGCCGACGATCACACCGAGGTTCAGCAGGGAACCCGAATAGAGCCAGGGCGGCAGGAGGTCGGGACGGCGGACGAGGCCGACAGCGGTGAGCGTCCAGTCTCCCCAGTTCCGAAGTCCGTCCGACGCCGTCCAGGGACGATCGAAAGCGAAGAGAAACACGTTCAGGGTGGCCACGAGGACGCCCGAGCCCCACACCACCCAGGGACGCGCGAAGAGCGCCGCGTACTGGGGGGCGAACGAGCCGACACCCGTCACGCGATCACGTGCGCTGAGAGGTGCCGGGGTCGGACGAGCGCACCACGGGATAGCCCGACCGCATCCACGCGGTCATGCCGCCCGTGACGTTGAACCAGCCCTGGAGGCCGTGCCGCTTGAGCGCGCTGATCGCTGTGCTCGAGCGGAGGCCACCCGCGCAGAGCACGGCCTTCGGCCGGTCGGGCGGAACCTCGGCCCGGCGCGCCGGAGCCTCCAGCATCGGCAGGTGCATCGCTCCCTCGATGTGACCCGCGAGCCACTCGGAATGCTCGCGAACGTCGATCACGGTGATCTCACGCCCCTGCTCGATCCATTCGGTGAGCTCGTGCACCGTGATCTGGGGAACCGACTCGACCGCGAAGCCCTCGCTGCGCCACTCGATCATGCCCCACTGGAGGAAGCCGGCCACCTCGTCCACCCCGACGCGGGACAGAGCCTGGACGGCGCGCTCGAGATCCGACGGCCCCTGCGCCAGCAGGAGGAGCGGCGCGCCGCCCGGGACCATCCCGGCGACGCGCTCGGCGAACTGGGGGCTCTCGATCCACACGTTGATCGCGCCGGGGATGTGCCCCTCGCCGTAGGTGCCCGGATCGCGCAAGTCCAGGACGACCTCGCCGCGTTGCACCGCCTCCGAGGCCTCGCGCGCGGTGTACGGGCGCGGCTTCGCCGCCGCCAGTGAGACCAGCCCCTTGTTCTTGTTCACGATTTTCTCGAACGACGGCGGCTTCGGCGGAAGGTCCCGCATGATGAAGTCCACGAACGCCGCACGGTCGCGGAGCTGGAGGGCCGGGTTGAAGCGCCGCTCGAAGCCGATCGTCGAGCCGGATTTCGACGACATCGCGCGCCCGCACGCCGAACCGGCGCCGTGGGCGGGATAGACCTCGACGCTGTCGTCGAGCGGCAGGAGCACGCGGTGGATGCTCTCCCAGGCGTCCTCCGCCGCGCGCGCACCGCCGAGGTCGGGGCGTCCGACCGAGCCGACGAACAGCAGGTCGCCGGTCAGAGCGAACCACGGCGCCTCGCCACGAGAGAGATCGGTCACCAGGAGGCAGATCGAGTCGGGCGTGTGGCCCGGCGTGTGCGCGACCTTCAAGCGTACGGTCCCGATCCGGATCTCGTCGCCGTCGCTCAGGTCCTCGTGCTCGAAGGCCACGCCCGCCGCGCGGTGAACGAGGATCGGCGCCCGCACGGCCTCGGCCAGGTCGCGATTGCCCGAGATGTGGTCGGCGTGCGTGTGCGTTTCGAGGATGTGGCTGATCGTGAGGCCCTTCTTCGCGGCGAGGCGGAGGTACTCGGGGACGCGGTCACGGCCGGGGTCGACGACGAGCGCTCGCCCGGCCTCGCTACAGCCGATCAAGTAGGAGAGGCACCCCGACTCTTCGTTCAGGATCTGTTGGAAGATCATCGCGGCCTATTCTACGTCGGAGAGCCCCGCCGGCTCTAGTGCTTCTCCGCCTTCTCCTTCTCCGCTTTCGCTTCCTTGACGACCTTGTCGGCGAGGAAGGCCGGGACCTCTTCGTAGTGCGAGAATTCCATCGAGTAGCCGCCGCGGCCGCCGGTCATCGAGCGCAGGCTCGATTCGTAGGTGAGCATTTCGGCCATCGGCACCACGGCGCGCACCGCCGCGGTCTCGCCCGCCGGCTCCATGCCTACGATCCGACCGCGGCGGCCGTTCAGGTCGCCGATGACGTCACCGGCGTGATCCGCGGGCGTCGTGACCTCCACGTTCATGATGGGCTCGAGCAGGATCGGGCGGGCGTCCATGAACACCTTCTGGAGCCCCATCGAGGCCGCGATCTGAAACGCCATGTCGGAGGAGTCCACGTCATGGGAGGAGCCGTCGTAGAGCGTGACCTTCATGTCCACCACCGGGTAGCCGGCGAGGATCCCCCTCTTCATGCAGTCGCGGACGCCCTTCTCGACGGAGGGGATGAAGTTGCGCGGGACCGCGCCGCCGAAGACGTCGTCGACGAACTCGAACCCGCCGCCCCGCGCCATCGGCTCGACCCGGAGCCACGTGTCGCCGTACTGGCCGCGCCCGCCCGTCTGCTTCTTGTACTTGCCCTGGCCCTCGGCGCGCCCCTTCACCGTCTCCTTGTAGGGGATGCGCGGGGGCAGGAGGTTCACGTCCACGTTGTACTTGCGCTTCATGCGCTCGACGACCATCTCGACGTGCAGGCTCCCGACGCCCGAGACCAGGAGTTGCTTCGTCTCGGGATCAAAGTGGTAGTGGACCGTTGGGTCCTCCTCGGCGATCCGCGCCAGCGCGGTCGAGATCTTGTCCTCGTCGCCGCGCGTCTTCGGCTGGATCGCGAACGAGATCGCCGCCTCGGGGAACGTGATCCGCGGAAGCTCGAACGGCTGGCCCTCCTCGGTGAGCGTGTCGCCGGTGAGAGTCTCCTTGAGCTTCTGGGCGACCCCGATCTCGCCGGGCCCCAGCGTCTCCACGTTCTTTTGGGTCTTCCCCTGGAGCCATGAGACGTGGCCCATCCGCTCCCGCGCGCCGCGGCCTGGGTTCAGGAGGGTCGAGTCGGCCTTGAGGGTCCCGCTCACGACGCGGAAGAGCGAGAGCTTGCCGATATGAGGATCGCTGAGCGTCTTGAACACGAGCGCCGTCACCGGGGCCTTCGCGTCCGCGGTCCGGACGCCCGCCTGCTTCGTCTTGAGGTCAGTGCCGGCGACCTCGCCACGGTCCGCCGGCGACGGCAGTGCTTCGACGATCAGGTCGAGCAGCGCGTGGACGGCGATCGACCTGGACCCCGCCGCGCACACCACCGGCACGAGCTTGCCCTCGGCGATGCCGGCACGGAGCGCCTTCAACATCTCCGGCTCGCCGAGCGAGCCTTCCTCGAGGTACTTGCTGAGCAGTTCGTCGTCGGTCTCCGCGGCGGCCTCGACGAGCTTCTCGCGGTATTCCTTCACCCGGTCCGCGAGGTCGCCAGGTATATCGGCCTCGGTCGCCTTGCCGCCGGCGACGGTCACGGCCTTCATCTTGACGAGGTCCACGAAACCCCGGAACCCCGATTCCTCGCCGACGGGGAGATGGAGCGCCACCAGGCGCCCCTTGAGCCGCCGGCCGAGCGACTCGAAGGTGCGGAAGAAGTCGGAGCGCTCCCGGTCGAGACGGTTGACGACGACGACGCGCGGCAAGTTGTACTCCGTCGCGAACTTCCAGACCTTCTCGGTCTGGACCTGGACGCCGGCGACCGCGTCCACCACGACAACCGCCGCGTCCACGACCCGGAGCCCGGCGCGCGCGTCGGCGATGAAATCGCCGTATCCGGGGGTGTCGACCAGGTTGATCCGATGGCCCTTCCAGTCGCCATACGCCACCGAGGTGTTGATCGAGATCTTCCGCTTGATCTCGTCCGGGTCGAAGTCGGTGATGGTCGAGCCGTCGTCCACGCGGCCCAGGCGCGTCACGGCGCCGGCGGCGAACAGCATGGCCTCGACGAGCGTCGTCTTGCCGACGCCACCGTGACCGACGACGCCGACGTTCCGGATCTTCCTGATCTCGATCGCCATTGACCTGCCTCCTGGGACGGGCAATGCGGTGGAGCAGATCCTACCACCGAAGGGCAGACGCTGTTAAGCCCCGGCCACCCGGCGCACCCGGGCGAGGACTTCCTCCTCCGTGCCCGCCAGATCGGTCGGCGCCGCGAGGGGTGGGGGCTCGTACTTGAGCCCGGCGCCGGTGAAGATCAGCAGTATCTCGGCGTCGCGGGACGCTTCGCCGCGATTCTTGAGCTCGGCGAGCGCCGCGACGAGCGCGGCCGACTCCGGCGCGGTCCAGATGCCCTCGGTACGCGCCACGAGGCGTTGCGCCTCCTGGATCGCCGCTTCGCCGATCGCCACCGCGCCGCCCCGAGTGTCGCGCAGGAGCCGAAGCATCTGGCGGCCCGCAAAGGGCGAGGGTACCCGAAGCCCGGCGGCGTGTGTCGTCGGGTTCTCCCAGGCCGTCGTCGTCTCGGCGCCGTCGGCGAACGCCTTCACCACGGGCGCGCAGCCCTCGGCCTGGACGGCGAAGAAGCGCGGCAGCGCACCCGAGAGCCAGCCCATCGCCCCGAGCTCTTCGTAGCCCTTCGGGATGCCGATGAGTCCGGTGCCGCCGCCCGTCGGATAGAGCAGGACGTCGGGCATCCGCCATCCGAGCTGCTCGGCCAGCTCGAGTCCGATCGTCTTCTTGCCTTCCAGTCGATACGGCTCCCGGAGCGTCGAGAGATCGAACCAGCCCAGCTGAGGCGCAACTTTCGCCGCAACCTTGCCGGCGGTAGCGATCGAGCCCTCGATCGTGAAGACGTGGGCACCGGCAATCTGAGCCTCGGCAACCGCCGCCGACGGCGTCCCGCGTGGCACGATGACGACGCACGGCAGGCCGCACCGCGCCGCGTAGACCGCCGCCGCGCCGCCCGCATTGCCGGCCGAGGGGATGACGAAGCCTCTGGCGCCGAGCGTTCGCGCGCGTGTGATCGCCATGCCGAGGCCGCGCGCCTTGAACGACCCGGTCGGATTCTGACCTTCGTCCTTCGCCCAGAGCTTCCCGATGCCCAGGTGGGCGGCGAGCCGCGGGAGCTCGAGGAGCGGGGTCCCCCCCTCGCCGAGCGTCACCGGCCGCTCGGCGTCGTCGAGCGGCGTCAGCTCGCGGAACCGGTACATGCCGGGCGCGCGCAGGCGGAGCGCGTCCTTCGTGAGGCTCGCCGTGACGCGCGCAAGGTCGTAGCGCACCGCGAGCATCTGCCCGCACTTCTCGCAGACGGTCAGGAGGCGCTTGGCATCGTGGCGGGCGCCGCAGATGGTGCACTCGACGTGGCTGACGAAGCTCATGTGGCTCCCCAAGCGACCGACCATCCGAGGATGGAGTGTATCTCAGCTCTTTGTGGTAAGGATCGTCCGGACGAATCGCCCTCAGGACAAAGGAGGACACCATGTCGCTCAAGGGCAAGCACGCACTGGTGACAGGAGGGTCGCGGGGAATCGGCCGGGGTATCGCGCTCAAGCTCGCCGAGGGCGGCGCCCGCGTCGCCGTCCACTACTACGCCAACCACGCCGCCGCCAAAGATACGCTCGAGCGCGTGCGCAAGCACGGCGCCGACGGCTTCCTCGTCCAGGCCGACGTGTCGCGGGTGGAGGACGTCCGGTCGATGTTCGGCGAGGTTCGCAAGGCCTTTGGCACGCTCGACATCTTCGTCGCGAACGCTCGCCCGGAGGCGGCGAGGTTCTACCAGAAGCCGATGGACATCACGCTCGAGGCCTGGGACCACGCCATGGACTCGCAGGCCAAGGCCTTCCTGGTCGGCGCGCGGGAGGCCGTCGGGCTCATGGGCCAGGGCGGCCGCATTGTCGCCATCACCTACGCTCCGGGTGGGCAGAAGGGTACCTGGCAACCGTGGGTTGCAATGGGCTCGGCCAAGGCCGCCCTCGAGTCCCTCGTCCGTTACTTCGCGGTAACGCTTGCGCCGCGCGGTATTACGGTCAACTCGGTAAGTCCCGGTCTCACCGATGACAGCGTGCTGAACAGCTTCCCCCAGGCCGCCGTCGACACCGCCCGAGCCTGGCACGCCAGCGGGTGGACGCCTATGGGGCGGATGGGGACACCAGCGGACATCGGCAACGTCGTAGGGCTCTTGTGTTCGCCGGATGCTGCGTGGATCACGGGCCAACTCATCTACGCCGACGGCGGCGCGTCACTGGTGGACACGCTGCTACCGCTCGAAATGCAGCGTGGCTGAGCCGTAGACCGGACTCGCGGGCTTGGGGGGCCCGTCGAGGCCCCCCACACCGCGAAGCGATTTCGAGGGGCGCCCCGGCTCCGCCGGGGCGTCTCCGAGCGCGGGGGCCTTGGGGGGCCCGTCGAGGCCCCCCATCTTCAAATAGTCTGGCGCATCGCCGTCCGGGCCGGCAGGGTCATCCCGCGCTCCTCGGCCATGCGTGCGAGCTCCTGCGGCAGCGCGAAGCGTACGTCCTCCTCGACCACGTGGACTTCCCGCACTGCGACACCTTGCCCCCGTAACGCCTCCACCGCCTGGGTCACGAGAATCTCGGGAGTCGACGCGCCCGCAGTGATGCCGACGCGGTGGGCATTCTCGAGCCATTCGGGGCGGATGTCGCCCAGGTCGTTGATGAGGTAGGCGCGGGTGCCGGCCGTCTGCGCAACCTCCACGAGCCGGATCGCGTTGGAGCTGTTGGCCGAGCCGATGACCAGCAGGACATCGACGTCGTTCGCCAGCCGCTTGACGGCCGCCTGGCGATTCTGCGTCGCGTAGCAGATGTCGTTGCGCGAGGGTCCGACGATTCTCGGAAACTTCCGGCGCAGCGCCTCGATGACGTCGCGCGTGTCGTCGACGGAGAGCGTGGTTTGGGTCAGATAAGCGACCTTGTTGGGGTCCGGCACCTCGAGCGTCGCGACCTCGTCCACGTGGGCGATGACGAAGATGCGCTCGGGCGCCTCGCCGAGCGTGCCGATGACCTCGTCGTGGTCCTCGTGACCGATGAGGATGATCGAGTAGTCCTCGCGCGCGTAGCGGACCGCCTCGAGATGCACCTTGGTCACCAGCGGGCACGTCGCGTCGATCACGCGAAGGCCGCGGCGGACCCCCTCCTGCCGTACCTCCGGGGCGATCCCGTGGGCGCTGAAGATCACGGTCGCGTCGTCCGGTACCTCGTCCAGCTCGTCCACGAAGATGGCGCCCTGTCTCCGGAGCGTCTCGACGACGAGCCGGTTGTGGACGATCTCGCGGCGGACGTAGACGGGAGGCCGGCACACGGAGAGCGCCAGCTCGACGATGTCGATTGCCCGCTCCACACCGGCGCAAAAGCCGCGTGGGCCAGCCAGGAGAATCTCGGAGATGGGTGCATTCATGGCGATCCCCGCCTCATTTGAAATAGTATGACACGCCCACGAGCCCGACGTGGGACTCCCAGCCGCGATTCGGCTTGTCCGTGTTGGCGTTGGAGTTGTGCTCGTACCGGTAGCCGACGTACACCGCGGTCGCGTCGGTGAGGAACACCGATGCGCCGATGCCGGCCCAGAGCAGGAACGAGAAGTTGGAGTCGATCTCCCGGACCTTCAGATCGGTCCCGCCCGCGCCGGCCCCGGCCTCCGCGTAGGGGACGAGGCGCCCGAGCGACAGAAAGTGGTACCGGGACACGGCGACCAGGCCGGCCCAGAATGCCCGCCGGGAGCCGGTGTAGTGCTGGTAGAGCGGCTCGAGACCGACCTCGAATGCGCCGCGGAGCACGCTCGGGCCCGTCGGACCGAAGGGTAGGATCGACACGCGGGCCCCGAGATTCCAGTACTCGATCTCGCTCCACTCCCGGAATCCCTCGAGGTTGAACTGCTTGCCGTAGCTGCCCTCCGCCGACAGCACGTACGCGCCCTTCGCGAACGTCAGGCTCGAATCGAACGCCAGGGCCGACGGGGCGACCGCGGCAAGGGTGAGCATGACGGCACACGTGACGACACCCCGATGGGCCTTCATGGCTTGATCAGGACCTTGAGGGCCTCGCCCTTCGCCATGAGGTCCAGCGCTCGCCCGACCTCCTCGAGCCGCATGCGATGAGTGATCAGACTGTCCGGAACCAGCGCACCCGACTCCAGAGCCTCGACCGCCCGCCGGAACATCTCTGGCGTGTGGTGGAAGGCTCCGAGGAGCGTCAGTTCCTCGTAATGCGTCCGCCGGGTGTCGAGGCGGATCGAGGTTCCGGGTGCGCAGCCGCCAAAGAATACCACGCGGCCGCCGCGCCCTACCGCATCCACGGCCTGCTCCCAGACCTCCGGCTTGCCCGTGGCGTCGACGGCGACGTCCGCGCCGCGACCGCCGGTGGCGCCGCGGATGTCCTCGATGACATCGCCCGCGGTCGCCGCGTCCAGCCAACGAGCGAAACCCAGGTTTTTCAGGCGATCGAACCGCCAGCCCGATTTGCCGACCATGACGACCCGCGCCTTGCGCGACGCCGCGAGCATCCCGAGCAGACAGCCCAGCGGACCGTGGCCGAACACGACCACCGTCTGCCCGGACTCGACCCTCGCCCGCTCGATCGCCAGGAAGGCACAGGCGAGGGGCTCGGCAAAGGCGGCGCGCTCGGCCGGCAGCGACGCCGCCAGCGGGACGACATTGCGGGCGACGAGACGCGGTGGCAGGACGATGAACTCGCCGTACGCACCGTTGACGAACAGGAGATCGTCGCAGAGATTCGGCCGGCCGGCGCGACACGATGGGCAGTCGCCGCACGGCGCCGAGTTCGCTGCGACCACGCGATCGCCCTCGCGGAACCGCGAGACGCCGGGGCCCACCGAGGTGACGGTGCCGGCGAACTCGTGGCCGAACACGGTGGGGATCTTCGGGATCATCACCGGGTGCCCGCGGCGCAGCGTCTTCACGTCGGTGCCGCACGTCAGGGCCGCGTCGATGCGCAGGACGAGCTCCCCGCTCGCCGGCGGGCGCACCGGAAGCTCCTCCTGGCGGAGGTCGCCGGGCCCGTGGAACACCATCGCTCTCACGGCGTGACGTACACCTTCAGCGCTTCGCGGCGGCGCATCAGGTCGACGCCGCTCGCCAGGCTCTCGAGCGGCACGCGGTGCGTGACGAGGCGCTCGACCGCGATCTCGTCACCGGAAATGAGGCGGAACGCCTCGGCCAGGTCGGCCGGGCACGACGAGTAGGTCGTCGTGATCGTCAGCTCGCGGTGATAGAGCCGCGCGAGCGAGAGCGGGAGGGTGTCGCCGTCGCCGCCGGCGAAGTAATGGACGGTGCCGCCATCGCGAAGGATGTCCGCCGCCCACGGCAGTACCTCCGAGCCTCCTCCCGTGACGATCACCTGATCGGCGCCGCGGCCTCCGCTCAGCGTTCGCACGGCCTGTCCGGTCACATCGCCCGGCCCACCGGCGTCGGCGCCCAGCCGGCCGGCCAGCGCGACGCGGTCGGAGAGGTTGTCGCAGCCGACGACCGCGGCACCCGCGCGCTTGAGGAGCTGGACGAAAAGACAGCCGATCGACCCGAGGCCGACGACGACCGTCGTGTCGCCGGGCTCGATCCGGGCGCGCCGCAGTGCGCGCAAGCAGCAGGCCAGCGGCTCGACGAACGACGCGGCCTCGTCCCGGACGTGCGCCGGAACGCGGAACATCGCGTGGCGCGCGTTGGGCGCGGGGACCCGCACGTACTCGGCGAATCCTCCCGGGTCGAGATTCGACGTCTTGAACGCGGGGCACATGGACTCGCTGCCACGGCGGCAGTAGTGACAGCTCCCGCACGGGACGTGATGGGCCGCCACGACGCGGTCGCCGACCACACAGTTCGCCACGCCGGCGCCAACGACCACCACCTCTCCCACCACCTCGTGACCGAAGACCGCCGGGACTTTCGTCGCGGGATCGACGATCTTGGCGATGTCCGACCCGCAGAGGCCGCAGCCTTTGAGGCGCAACAGGACCTCGCCGGCACCGATCGACGGCTCCGGCCAGTCCTCGGCGGCGAGTCGGCCGGCGCCGCGGTAGACGGCGGCTCTCACGCCGCCCGCGCCCGGCGCGAGGCGGGACCGAACCGCGCCGCCGCCCAGCAGCGGAGCGCGATCACGACCTTGCGGGCCGTCGGCACCGTGATGCGCCCGTCGAAAACCCGAAAGCGGCGTGCCTCGATCTCCTCCAGCAGCGCCCGATAGATCTGGCCCATGATCTCCGCCGGCACGAGCGAGCGTGCGTCCACCGCCGGGAAGCTCTCCTGCGCGGCTCGGTAGGCCTGTCGCGCCCGCTCTGCCTGGTGACGCATGAGCCCCACGAACTCTTCGGTGTACTGCCCCGTCCGCAGATCCTCCGCGGTCACGCCGAACTTCCGGAGATCCTCCTGCGGCACGTAGATACGCCCGGCGCGGGCGTCGGCACCGACGTCCCGGATGATGTTCGTGATCTGGAGCGCGGTGCCGAGCTTGATCGCGTACTCTCGCGCGCGCGGATCCGTATAGCCGAAGATCTCGATGCAGCACAGGCCGACCGCCGAGGCGACGCGATAACAGTAGGGATAGAGCTCCTCCGCCGTCTCGTACCGGACCTGGTCGAGGTCCATCTCGACGCCGTCGATGATCGCCAGGAGCGCATCGCGCGGGATCGCGAACGCTCGCACGGCCTGCGCCAGACCTGACGCGATCGGGTCCGTCGGGCGGCCGCCCGGCTCGTAGCAGAGCGCGACGTCACGACGCCAGCGCTCGAGCTCGCGCCGCTGGTCCGCGCACTTGCTGCCGCGCTCGCCCCCGAGGTCAGCGATATCGTCCACCGTCCGACAAAAGGCGTACACGGCGTACAGTGCGGCCCGGCGGCGCTTGGGGAGCGCGAGGAAGGCGTAGTAGAAGTTCGAGCGGCTCTTGCGGGTCAGGCGGGCTGCCAGATGCCCGATCATGCGATCTTCCTGGCGAGCGTGACGTACCCGTGCGCGGCGAACCAGTCGGTCGCGTCACGGAGCGCCTCGCGCACGTCGGTCTGCGGGAGCCCGAGCTCGCGCTCGGCCTTGGCCGGGCTGAAGAACATACGCTTCCGGGCCATGCGCACCGCGGTCAGCGACGCTCGGGGAGCGCCGCCGGTGACGCGCGCGGCGACCTCCATGCACCCGGCGGCGAGCCAGGCCACGGCGTAGGGGATCCGGACGCGCGGCGGGCGGCTCCCGCTGATCTCCGCGAGCAAGGTCCCGAGCTCGGCGAGCGTGAGGTTCGCGTTGCCCAGGATGTACTTCTCGCCGACGTGGCCGCGCTCGGCGGCCAGGAGATGACCGCGCGCGACGTCGCGCACGTGGACCAGGTTGAGCCCCGTGTCGAGCGTCGCGAACATCTTCCCCTGGAGAAAGTCGACGATCATCTGTCCGGTCGGCGTCGGCTTGACGTCCCACGGACCGACTGGCGTCGAAGGGTTCACGATCACGACCGGAAGCCCCTTGAGCGCGAAGCCGATGGCGACCTGCTCGGCGAGGAACTTGGAGGCCTTGTAAGGACCGACCATGTCGGCGAGCGTGACCGGCGTCGTCTCCGTCCCCGGTGTCCCATCCTTCGGAATGCCGAGCGCGCCGACGCTCGAGGTGTACACCACGCGGCGCACACCCGCATCGGCGGCGGCCTGGAGCACGGCGCGCGTGCCTTCGACGTTGGTCCGATACAGTTCCTCGGGGCGACGCGTCCACAGCCGGTAGTCGGCGGCGACGTGGAAGACGGTGCGCGCGCCCTGGACGGCGCGGCGGAGCGATGCGGGGTCGCCGAGGTCGCCGTCACACATTTCCACCGCCAGCCCGGCGAGCGCACGACGGTCGCCGCGAGGCCTCACCAGCACGCGGACGGTGCCCCCCTCACGCAGAAGCTCGCGGACGACGTTGGCGCCCACGAAGCCCGTCCCCCCGGTCACAAGTGCGTCTATTGTAGCGGGGGCCATGAGGTCGGCTTGGACCGAGGGTGGCCTGACACAGGAGCGCGTGGCTCCGATACGCCCGAGCTGATGCAACCGGTCATGCGCGTGGCTCCGATGCGCCCGAGCTGACGCAACCGGTCATGCGTGTGGCTCCGATACGCCCGAGCTGGTGCGAGTGGTCATGCGTGCGGCTCCGACATGCCCGATCTCACCATCGAGCTACTTTCCCGAGGGCGGCGGCGACGGCTTTCAACGCGGCGTTCGTCCCGCTCCGGAGCGTCATCGCCTCGGCGATGGCTCGCGGGCGCGACAGCACCACGCGTACGGCCCGCGTCGTACGGACGCGCCCGTCGGGCTCGACCACCGCGGCGAGATCGGCGGAGACGCCGCGGCTCGCGGTGTCCGACACCCCGCGTACGACGGCGACCGCGAGCCCGCGCGCCGCGGCCCACTCGAGGATCAGGGCCGATTCCATGTCGCAGGCGAGCGCGCCGGTCTCGACCCAGAGCCGCGCTTTCCGCTCGGCCGTTCCGACGATCGTATCCACCGTCACGAGAGTTCCAGCGCGACGGAGCCCGGGCACGGCGGCGGTGGCGTGACGCGTGGCCGTCGAGCTCACGACGACCTCGGGCACGACGAGATCGCCTTCGACGAGATCGGGCGCGAGCGCGCCGCAGACGCCGGCCGAGATCACGAGCGAGGCCGGTACGGCTCTGGCGATCCGCGCCTCGAGGTGGGCGGCCCGCGGGCCCGCGCAGACCAGCTCGAGCGCGCCCCCCCGGAAATGCGGCCACGCACTCGCGGCAACGCGCTCGAGACCCAGGTGTCGAGCCAGACCGCGGGCTTCGAGATCGACGGCAGTGACGACGAGCACGCGGGTCACGCGTCCCTGGGTGGCGTGCGGCCGGAGTCCTTCCCGGCGTGGAGTGCGCTCTTCGCCGCTTCCTTGGCGCGGAGCCACGCCGCGTAAGATTGGCCCGCCGCCGTATCCCGGCCGGTGAACCGGATCGTGCGGATCTCGAGGTACGGGATGGTGTACGGCCCCGCGCCGTTCACGTCGAACATCTGGACGAACGGCACCGGAACATCACAGTTGCGGTTGAACAGGTACCCGACCGTCTCCGAGCCGTCGGTTTTCACCACGGTGACGTTGCCGCGGTAGTCGAACGCCTTGTCGACGACCGCCTCGAGGGACACGGTCCCGCCGATCTCGGGCGCCCAACCTTCGAGCGTGGCTCCGTCCGTCATGCCGGCTTCGGCGTCAGAAACGCCCGGTCACCGTGGCGTGGACGGTGTCGCGGAATCCGCGCCACGACGCGAACGTGTGGTTCACGGCCGTCGGCTCGTAGCCGCAGTGCACCATGCAGTCGCGGCACTTCTCGTTGCCGCTCCGCCGCCCGTAGTTCTCCCAGCGGGTGGTCTCGAGCAGCTCCGTGAAGCTCGCGGCGTACCCTTCCTGGAGGAGATAGCAGGGGCGCTGCCAGCCGAAGACGTTGTAAGTCGGGTTGCCCCACGGTGTGCACTCGAAGTCCTGCTTGCCCATGAGGAACTGGAGGAACAGCGGGGACTGGTTGAACCGCCACCGCCGGTTCGGATTCGAGAGAATCGCCGAGAACAGCTCGTGAGCGCGCTGGGTACGCAGGAAGTGCTCCTGATCGGGCGCCTTGGAGTAGCTGTAACCCGGCGAGACCATCATGCCCTCGACGCCCAGATCCATCATCTCGTCGAAGAACTCGCGCATTCTGAGCGGGCTCACGCCGGCGAAGAGCGTCGAGTTCGTGGTCACGCGAAAGCCCCGCCGGAGCGCTTCCTTGATCCCCTCGACCGCCTGGACGTAGACCCCGTCGCGGCAGACGGCTTCGTCGTGCTCGGCGCGGAGCCCATCCAGGTGCACGCTGAAGGAGAAGTACTTCGAGGGCGTGAAGAGGTCGGCTTCGAGCTTCGCTTTCAACAAGATCGCGTTGGTGCAGAGGTAGACATATTTGCGACGCGCCACCAGGGTCTCGACGAGGCGCCCGATGTCCGGATACATGAGCGGCTCACCGCCGGGAATCGAGACGACCGGTGCGCCACACTCGTCCACCGCCGCGAGGCACTGCTCGACCGTCAGATGCTTTCTCAGGATCTGCGCCGGGTACTGGATCTTCCCGCAGCCGGCGCAGGCGAGATTGCAGCGGAACAACGGCTCGAGCATCAGCACCAGCGGGTACCGCGTCCGACCGGTGAGCTTTTGCTTGATGACATAGGACGCCACCGCCCACATCTGTGACACAGGCACACTCATGCGCGCTGAATCCCTCCGCTCTCCGGGCCCAGCGCCATCACGCCGGAACGCCGGTACAGGTACACGATGGTCAGGGCGACTGCGACGTGGATCGCCGCACCCACCCCCGCCAACACCCACTCGCCGATCCATATCGTCATGGCGAGGTTGAACCCTAACACGACGTAGTATAACGCCACTCCTGGCCAGGCCCGCCCGGAGGCACTGGGCGCGAGCGCCAGGTAGAGGCCGACTCCGACGACGCCGACGATCACCCACCCGGCGAAGTTCGAGAGCGGCACGCCGAAATAGACCCCGGGCTCGGCGTAGGTGAACAGGTGCCCGAGGAACCACCGGTCGCCGCGCACCGCGAGCGGATCGATGACGATGTCGAGCGCCATCATGAGCACGCCGGCCACCACCGCGATGACCGATCGCGGAGCAGCCCGGGCGGAAAGCGCCACGCGCGCGAGACAGAACGACGCGTAGGCGAGAAACCCGAAGGACAGGGGGTCGATCAGGGGCACGTCGGCGATGTAGAGCTCACGGCCACGCGTCAGCAGGGTGTACTGGTAGAGTCCGAACGGGACGCCGGTCCGCGTGGACGAGAATTCCGAGAGCCAGGCCATCGGCCAGACGCACCCGGCGAATCCGAGGGTGCGCCGCCAGCCGAGATCGGCCAGCCCGGCCAGCAGGAACAGCGCCAGGAATGCGAACACGTACGGGCGCAACGTCACGGTACCGACGAGAAGATCCATGCGAGAAGTTTCCGTCGTCCAGTCAACATGTTACCATCACGCCCGTGAGGGACCTGCAGGACGCGATCGTGCGCGCCCAGGCGCACCTACTCGGCCAACAGGCTCCTGACGGCCACTGGGTCGGTCAGCTCGAAGCCAACACGACGATCACCTCCGAGTACCTGATTCTCTGCCATCTCATCGACCAGGTGAATCGCGAGCGCGAGACGCGGGCCGTGCGATACCTGAGGCGCCAACAGCTCCCCGACGGCGGCTTCAGCCTCTTCGAGGCGGGCCCGGCCAACCTGTCGGCGACGATCAAGGCGTACTTCGCCATGAAGATGGCAGGCGTCGGGCTCGGTGATCCGGCGATGGTGGCGGCCCGGGAGCGGATCCAGGAGATGGGGGGCCCGGCGAAGGCTGACGTCTTCACAAAGATTCAGCTCGCGCTCTTCGGCGAGTACGACTGGAACGGCGTCCCGACGATGCCGGTCGAGATCATGTTGTTGCCGCGCCCCTTTTTCCTGTTCAACATCTACGAGATCTCCTACTGGTCCCGCACGGTGCTGGTGCCGCTGCTGGTCCTGATGGACCGCAAGCCGGTGAAGTGGCTGCCGCCGCACCTCTCCCTCGACGAGTTGTGGCCGGTGCCCCGGGAGGAGACCAGCCTGCGGTTTCCACGCGTGCCCGAGCCTTTCAGTTGGCGTGGGCTCTTCTGGAAGAGCTTCTTCATCGCCGTGGACGACGGCCTCAAGATCTGGGAACGGTTTTCGCCGCGCCCGTTGCGCAAGCGCGCCATCGAGGCGGCGCGCGTCTTCCTCGAAGAGCGGCTCGCGGTACCGGGGGGCCTGGGCGGGATCTATCCGGCGATGGCGAATTCGATCCTGGCGATGCGGCTCCTCGGCTACCCGGATGATCACCCGCTCGTGATGGGACAGCTCAAGGAGATCGAGGCGCTCGCTGCCGAGGACGGCGACTCGGTTCACTATCAGCCCTGCCCCTCACCCGTCTGGGACACCGCCCTCGCGGTCAACGCGCTGATCGAGAGCGACCTGCAACCGGATCATCCGGTGTTGCGCCGCGCCGCCGAGTGGATGATCGAGTGTCAGGTCCTCGTGCCCGGTGACTGGCAGGTGAAGCGGCCGCACGTGCAGCCCGGAGGCTGGGCGTTCCAGTATCGCAACGACTTCTACCCGGACCTCGACGACACGGCGATGGTCGTGATGGCGCTCGAGAAGGTGCACGGGCTCGGCGGCGACGCCACGCGGGCGGCCAAGGAGCGGGGGCTCGGCTGGTTCCTCGGCATGCAGGGCGGAGACGGGGGCTGGGCCTCCTTCGACGCCGACAACAACCGCCTCTATCTGAACCACATCCCCTTCGCCGACCACGGCGCGCTGCTCGATCCGTCGACGGAGGACTTGACGGGGCGCGGGCTCGAGCTGCTCGGCACGCTCGGCTATCGGAAGGACTTCGAGCCCGCTCAGCGAGCGATCGATTTTCTCCGCCATGCGCAGCGGCACGACGGGCCGTGGTTCGGCCGCTGGGGCGTGAACTACATCTACGGCACGTGGTCCGTGCTGCGTGGCCTCGCCGCGATCGGCGAGGACCCGCGTCACGAATACGTCCAGCGCGCGGTTCGCTGGCTCGAGCGTCACCAGAACAAGGACGGGGGCTGGGGCGAGACGTGCGAGAGCTACGACGACTACGAGTTCGCGGGCGTCGGCCAGTCGATTCCGAGCCAGACCGCGTGGGCGCTGCTCGGGCTCTTCGCGGCCGGGCGCACGAGCGGCCCGGTCGTCGAGCGCGGTGTCAACTACTTGCTGCGGACGCAGCACGCCGATGGCTCGTGGGAGGATGCGCTCTGGAACGGGACGGGCTTCCCGCGGGTCTTCTATCTGAAGTACCACCTGTACGCGCAGTATTTCCCCCTCTGGGCTCTGGGAATCTACCGCCGCGCGCATGCCTGAGCGACCGCTCGCGCCGACGTTGCGCCCGTTCGACGCCGTCGGCGGCTGGACAATCGCGCTCGTCGATTCGCTCGGTCGGTTCGGCACCTTTTTCGCGGAAGCGCTGGGCGCCGCCGTCACCCCGCCGTTCAAGGTCCGGGCGTTCGTCGACCGGATCGACTACATCGGTTACCGCTCGCTCCTGATCATTCTCCTCACCGGCACGTTCACCGGCATGGTCCTCGGGCTCCAGATCTATCTGACGCTCGTCCGGTTCGGCTCGGAGGCGTTCCTGGGTCCGGCCGTCGCCCTCTCGCTCATCCGGGAGCTCGGTCCGGTGCTGGCGGCGCTGATGGTCACGGGCCGCGCCGGGTCGGCGCTCACGGCCGAGATCGGCATCATGCGCATCACCGAGCAGATCGACGCGCTGACCGTCATGGCGCTCAATCCGATGCGCTACCTCGTCGCGCCCTCGATCCTGGCCGGGCTGGTGACCTTTCCGTTGATGACCGCGATCTTCGACGTCGTCGGGATCTTCGGCGGCTACCTCGTGGGCGTGAAGCTCCTGGGGCTTTCGGAGGGCACGTACTTCGGCGAGATGAAGACGTTCGTCGACCTGAACGACATCATGACGGGGTTCTGGAAGTCCGTCTCCTTCGGGGTCGTCGTGACGTGGGTTTGCACGTACAAGGGGTTCCACGTCGGCCACGGCGCCGAGGGCGTGGCGCGCGCGACGACGCAGGCGGTCGTCCTCTCCTCCGTGCTGATCCTCGTCTGTGACTACTTCATGGGGTCTATTCTGCAATGATCGGGGCCAACGATTACGCATGATTAAGGTCGAGGCGCTCACGAAGTCCTTCGGCCGCCAGCAGGTGCTGCGCGCGCTGTCCCTGGAGGTCCCCACCGGCTCCATCACCGTCATCATCGGGCGTAGCGGCGGGGGAAAGTCGGTGCTCCTCAAGCACCTCATCGGCCTGCTCTACCCCGACGCGGGCCGCGTCCTCGTGGACGGCGTCGAGATCACGGCCCTGCGCGGGCGCGCGCTCGACGACATCCGACGCCGCTACGGTGTCGTCTTCCAGGGCGGCGCGCTGTTCGACTCGATGTCGTGCCAGGACAACGTCGCCTTCCCACTCCGGGAGAAGCTGCGCCTGCCCGCGGCGGAGATCGCCAAGCGCGTCGAGGCGGCCCTGGCCCAGGTGGGCCTCGAAGGGATGGGCGCCAAGTTCCCGGCCGAGATCTCCGGTGGCATGCGCAAGCGCGTGGCTATCGCGCGAGCACTGGTGACCGAGCCCGAGATCGTGTTCTTCGACGAGCCCACGACGGGCCTCGATCCCGTGCTGGTGAACACCATCCACCACCTCATCCTGGACCTCCACCGCCGGTTCCGCTTCACGGCCGTGGTGGTGAGTCACGAGATTCCCGAGATCTTCGAGATCGCCGACACGGTGGCGATGCTGCACGAGGGCCGGATCGCCGAGGTGGGACCACCGACGGCGATCCAGGCCTCGCCCAACCGGGTCGTGCGTCAGTTCATCCGAGGCGAGCCGGACAATTCGGAGGAACGCTAATGGAGCGATCGCGCGCGAACATCGCGGTGGGAGTCTTCGTCATACTCGGCATGGTGGCGCTGGGCTATCTTTCGATCAAGCTCGGCCAGGTCTCGTTTCTCGGCGGCCGCGGGTACGTGGTCACCGTCGACTTCCCATCCGTCGGCGGGCTGAAGTCGGGCTCGACCGTGGAGATCGCGGGCGTCGAGATCGGTCGTGTCGAGTCAATCGGCCTGGCGGACTACCAGGCCCGCGTCACGCTTCGCGTGCAGACCGGGATCAAGCTGCAGGACGACGCGATCGCGTCGATCAAGACGAAGGGGCTGATCGGGGAGAAATACATCCGCATCAGCCCGGGCGGGTCCGAGAAGATCATCCCCCCGAACGGCAAGATCCGTGAAGTCGAGGCGCCGGTGGACTTCGAAGAGTTGCTGTCCAAGTACATCTTCGGCAAGGTGTAGGGTGTAGGAGGTTGCCGATGGCCCGTTTCGCCCGCGCGCTCGCGCTCGCCACTGCGCTGCTGGTCATCCTCGCCGGCCCCGGCGGGGTCTGGGCGGGCGCGCCGACCGACCAGCTCCGTGCGCAGATCGACCGGGCGGTCAAGATCCTGGAGGACCCGGAGCTCAAAAAGGCCGGGAAGCAACGGGAGCGACGGGCCGCCGTTCGCCAGGTCGCCAACGATATCTTCGATTTCTCGGAGACGGCCAAGCGCTCGCTCGCGCGGCACTGGGCGTCGCGGACACAGGCCGAACGCGACGAGTTCGTCCTGCTCTTCACGGACCTTCTCGAGCGTTCCTACATCTCGAAGATCGAGCTCTACGGGGGCGAGAAAATCAAGTTCGTGGGCGAGTCCGTCGACCCCGATGGCGCGATCGTCCGGACGCGGCTCGTGACGAAGCAGGGGAGCGAGATTCCCATCGACTATCGGATGCACGCCCGGGGCGACAAGTGGCTCGTCTATGACGTCCTCATCGAGGGCGTGAGCCTGATCTCGAACTACCGGACCCAGTTCAACAAGATCATCACGACCTCGTCGTACCAGGAGCTGGTGAAGAAGATGAAGACCAAGCAGGGAGAGTTCCTTCATGAGGAAAAGCGGACCTCGCAGCGCTGACCACGCATGCTGAGCCACGCATAGTGTCCGGCGCCGAGCTCGCCACCCTTCTCGACCGCCACGGCTTCGACTTCTACACCGGCGTCCCCTGCTCGCTGGTCGAGGACCTCATCGCGGCGCTCGAGTGTCACCGGCGCGCCCCCTGGATTCCGGCGGTGCGTGAGGACGTCGCCCTCGGGCTCGCCGCCGGCGCGTGGCTCGGCGGACGCCGCCCGGTGGTGGTGATGCAAAATTCGGGGCTCGGCACCAGCCTCAACGCCCTCGCGTCCCTGTCGCTCATGTACGGACTGCCGGCGTTGCTGATCGTCACCTGGCGCGGCTTCGGCGGCCAGGATGCCCCCGAACACCTCCTGATGGGCGAGATCTCGCCGAAGCTTCTCGACCTCCTCGGCATCCCCTATCGAGTCCTACGCCCCGAGTCGGCCGACGAGCTCCTCACCTGGGCCCGCCGAGAGATGGACGCGCGCGAAACCCCGGTCGCCCTCCTGGTTCCGCCGCCCGGTGTTGTCGCGGCGGGAGCCGGGGCCGCGGGGGCCACCGGACCACGCGGCACGCGTGCGCTAGCCCGCGGCGGCTGGGCTCCATCCGGGCGCGCGGCGCCCGCCGCCACATTGGCGGGAACGAGTCCGGTGGCCCCCGCGGCCCCGGCTCCCGCCGCGACGACGGCCAGCGTGGCGAACGATGAGCTGCGACCCGCGATCTCGCGACGCGAGGCTATCGCCGTGGCCATCAAGGAGCTCGGCGACGAGCCTGTGATTCATGCGAACGGCTATATCTGCCGCGAGTCGTTCGCAACGGACGATCGGCCGCAGAACTTCTACATGATCGGCTCGATG